>APMI01000890.1_pt1 | contig 11344 bp, 8 predicted proteins | sample 667938 | NCBI WGS metagenome assembly APMI01 (sample SAMN01084076, study PRJNA167559) | wastewater metagenome | biome: Wastewater | place: Denmark: Ejby Moelle, Odense | collected 2011-11-28 | reverse complement strand
CGAGCGTGTAAAATCGCCCAAAGAAAAAATCACCCCTTCTTGGGTGATCTTTTCTTGGAGGGACACCGTGCTTCTTGTAGCAACTAGTCTTAAGTCTTCTTCACATATTGCCACTATCTAGCATTAGATGCAGATTCTTTCTTCCTTGCATCTATTAGGACTATGTTTTGATCTCCTTTTAGCTCGAGTTCTTCCAGAATCCGATTTACTCTATCCAGTTGATCGTCATCAAAGTATAAAATAACCTTTATGGCTTTTCTTGTATTATTAGCTTCCTTGTATATTTCTACCTGTTTTTCTAAGTTTTGTTTGAGCTTAGAGTTTGAGGCTAACTTGAACTCTACAAGAGTGCTGTCGGCAGACCCCATAGAGGATTTTCCATCGACCGGGCCACGACCATTATTTACCTCTGTGTCATAACTATACTTGGTTCCATACCAGGTCAGACGGTACAGAATGCCGAGATCGCTTTCTCTTTCGTAGGGTACTCCATCCACATAAAAATAACGATACCCATCGTTATTTTCGATTACACCTTTTAAATAAACGACCCTTTTCATTACCGAGTCATATGTATCATCGCCATCATAGTTATAAAATTCAGTTTTAGTGTGTAGCTCTTTTATTAGCTCTCTTATGTTAGTTACGTAAAGTTGGTCTGATCTTTGAACCTTCTCGTCGCTAATGTTTTGAGCTTCGTTGCCGTCTTCTTCCTTAACTTTAATGTAGTAGTCAATTAACTCAGGAAACTCGGTTAGTAAACTTTCCGCTGCTTCATTTCGCTGTTTTTTAGTAGGCTCTTTACCATCACTTGTTGCAAGTCGGCTTAGTAAGTGTTGGTTCATTTTTGCTCTTAGCTGATCATCATCAACAGAGTCGGGAATTTCAGAAATGCGATCATACAGATCGCTCCTGCTAATCCACGTGTCGTCTTTAGTTAGGAGATCCTTAGGAGTTATTAGTACAAATTCTTTTTTACCTGTGTCTGGGTCAATTATAAAAGGTAATTTATATGTCTGCTCTTTCCACGCTTGCTTATCAAAATCAAATACAGCCTTACTTATACGGAAGTCTTTTAGTTTATCTTCTGCAATGTTTTCCAAGGCAAAACTTTGCGTATACTCCAGTAAATACGGCTTGATAATATTAACGGTTAGGTCGCTAATATTATCTCTCCCCACTCCATTCTTAATAAGTGCTAGTTTCTCTAAGTGACTAGACTCAGTGATCTCTTCATCGCCAAAGCTTGTGAAGACAGTGCTTAGATTTTTTACAAGGGAGTTAGCAAAATCCACCCCTAATCCGCTTCCCTTATTGCCTGTTAGAGAATATCCGAACCAGTTCTGCTTTACCTCAGGAAAATAGAAATACTCTTTGATCGCTCCCGAGCTTAATTTGCCGGATAAAGCTAGCTTTTTTAGGAATATCACATAGTCGATCAGCGTTTTGTGTAGCTCTTTATAGGTATCTGAATCACTATTAAATAAAAGGAATGGATCTACGAATAAAGGTAGGTCGTTGATTAAAGAAATATTAAATGCGCCGTATTCTTCAAGTAATTCCGGGTTAACATCGAAATAATCGCTAAAATATACATCTAAATCTTTCATCGTTATAATTATCTCATTATTTTTCCCTTTACTGAAAAACTGATATATAGGTAAGCTGTTATTATCTATATATGACTAATCCATTTACTATTCGAATATTTGTACCAGAGGGAGATCCGGAGGGCATACGAATAATTGATCGCTTAAGTTCAACTGGGATTTTCTTCGCTTTCCCAAGAGATAAATGGCAAAGTATTAAAAACAGACCTGAGTTATTAGGGTCTGGCATCTACATCCTTTCCGGATACGCCAATCCTGACGATGATCTGCCGACTACATATGTAGGGCAAGCGGACACTGTTTTTAAACGTATAAATAGCCACATAAAAGAAAAAGACTTTTGGGATAAAGCTGTAGTATTTGTTTCTGCGAATAAGCTAAATTCTACGCACGCAAAGTGGCTTGAGCAGGCACTTATACGTAGATTAAATGATGCACAGAGAAGTAAGATTGAGAATGGTAATTCCCCAATAGAGCCAACCATTTCGGAAGCAGAAAAAGCCGATATGGAGGTATTTCTGACCGAGATATATCAAACCCTGCCTCTTGTTGGGGTACGTGCATTTGAGTACCCAAGGAATGTCTCTGTAACCGTCAAGACATCATCAAAGTCTGCGCTCAATACAATTATTGTCCCGGCCAAAGAAGATGGATTTAGAGAAGTTTTTCTTGGAGAAGACAGTTGGTATGCAATTAGAATTGCAGGCGGAAAACTGGATCAGATTAAATATATCGCTAGCTATAGATCAAGTCCTATATCCGCAGTAACTCATATCGCAGAGGTTGACAGGATTGAGCCATACGGCGAAGAAGGAAAATACAAACTGATATTTACCGGTAAAGCAGTCGAGTTAGGAACACCTGTAAAGTTCGATTTATCTCCTGGCGCAATGCAGAGTCCAAGATACGCGAATAAAGAGAGGTTAGAAAAGGCAGATAACCTGTCCGAAGTCTTTAATTAGTATTCCAAAATCGTTCTGCTTAAGTTAAAGTAGAAGTATGATAGATGCAGGTTTTGGAAATGTAAAGATCTCGCAAAGGAGATACCTGGGTAGCAAGACAAAGCTACTCGGTTTTATCGAAGAAATACTCCAGCAAGAAAAAGTTAAGTACGACTCCTTTGCCGACATATTCTCGGGAACTGGAGTTGTTGCGGCTGCTTATCACGAAAAAGCTGACATAATAGTAAATGACATACTTGAATCAAATCATATTTCTTATCAGGCTTTTTTTGGCAAACAGCGCATTCGGAAAAAATGGCTTGAAGATAGATTGCGACACTACAACTTAATTGAAATTGATAGTCTTAAAGAAAATTATTTTTCGGAAAACTTTTCGGAAACATATTATAGTCACGCCAACTCCAAACTGATTGGGTATATTCGAGACGATATTGAGACGATGTACTCTAACGACGAATTGAACGATAGAGAAAGAGCGTATTTGATCACTGTTTTGATATATGGAATGGATCGCATAGCCAACACGGTTGGCCACTACGACGCATATAGGAAGCTTACGGAAGTTCCATATAAGAAACTTATCTTGCGAGGGTTAGACGTATCTAAGTCGAAAAGACAGACAAAAATATTTAGAATGGATGCAAATGAGCTTGTTAAAAGAATCTCAGCAGACGTCGTATATATTGATCCACCCTATAATTCTCGTCAATACTCAGATTCTTACCATTTACTCGAAAATATTGCTGAATGGAAAAAAGATGAAGTATTCGGAGTAGCGAAAAAAATAAACAGAGACCATTTGAAAAGTAAATATAGCTTGAAGTCAGCTGGATATGCTTTTAGCGAACTAATCGATAATTTAAAAACGAACTATATTCTAGTCTCTTATAACGATATGGGTACGAATGGAGACCCAAGATCACAGTCAAGGATAAGTGACCACGAAATCATATCAGCTCTAGAGCGCAGAGGTAAAGTCAAAATCTACGAGAAGGATTTTAACCAATTCACAACAGGAAAGTCTTTGAATAAAGATTTAAAAGAGCGAATATTTTTCTGTAAGTTAAATCAATCTATCAGCAAAAAGCCTGCCAGCATAAATACAAGAAAGAATCTTCACGATCGTGCTTTTATAAAATCACCACTAAATTATACTGGAGGAAAGCACAAACTTCTCCCTCAAATCACAGAATATTTCCCCAAAGATATAGAAACTTTCTACGATATTTTTTGTGGTGCGGCCAACGTAGGCATAAACGCAGAGTCTAAAAATATTATATGTGTAGATCAAAACAAAGCTGTAGTAGAGTTATTGAACCTGCTAAAGAATGTAAATTTCGAAGAATTAAACAATCAAATTATAAATGTAATTGAGAAATATGGACTTAGCCAAAGCTACGTTCATAGTTATGAGAAATATTCTGCTGATAGCTCAAAAGGTCTTGGCGAATACAACAAAGAAAAATATAAGCAGCTAAGGCTTGCGTATAACACATCCTCTAAATCAAAGAATAAGACTTTGCTACTACTAGTTCTTATCCTATTTGGTTTCAATAACCAGATTCGATTTAATTCAAAGGGAGAGTTTAATTTGCCTGTCGGCAAAAGAGATTATAATGGCAGCTCACGTAAGAATATTGCAAACTTTAATGCAATTACTAATGAAAAGAATATTGAATTTAGAGTAGATGATTTTCGTAATATCGCGAAGTACAGTTTCGGCAAGAACGACTTCGTTTATTTAGATCCGCCATACTTACTTGGGCTTGCCTCATACAATGAGAATAAGGGTTGGGCAGAAAATGATGAGCGAGATCTGTATAAGCTTTTAGATACATTAGACAAATTGGGTGTAAAATTCGCACTTTCAAATGTTACTGTCCATAAAGGCGAAGAAAACATAATACTTAAAGAGTGGGTGGCGAGGTGTGGTTACAAAGTAAATAAGATCTCACATCACTATAACAACTCAAATTATCAGAGCAAAGCGAAAGAATCTATGACACAAGAAGTACTTATTACTAATTATTAAGTAATAATTGGTATGATAGATGTATATGAAAAAAGCCTGGTCAATATCTACAACCGTTCGTAACCCAGATAGAATACTGCCCTTCTTAACTACCCTACAGGAAATGGATGGCGAGGAGTTTGATGAGGCTGGGCAAATAAAGTTTCAAACATTGCTGATAAAAAATAAACTCTACAAGCCTACTGGCTTATCTCAGGAAATGCTTGCTTACTATGAAAATGAGTCATCGACTATCCCGTTTAATATTGCCGAAACAATCTTCAGCCATATGCGTAGTAGATCGAGAGAATTGCAAAATGATCCTGGCTTGCGCGGTCGTACCTCGGCAGCTCCGTTGACTAAAATGGGTCTGGCAATCGCAGCTAGTTCAGAAGGTGCGGTCAAAATCAGTAGTATTGGCAAGGCTTTCATTAACGGGTCGTTAGACATCGGTGACGTGTATTTCAGATTCTTCTTGAAATGGCAGATACCTACGCCTGGCAGCAATGACTTTTCAGATGAGTCCGTATACGACTTAAAGCCCTTCATCGGCATATTGCATCTAATTAGTAAAGTTAACACGCTCGCCGCTTCTGAAGAGATGGCCGTAAAAGGTATCAGTAAGGCAGAGTTTGCAATATTTGGCCAAACTTTAATAAACTCAGCCGACATTGAGTCATACGCTCATAAAATCATTGAATTTAGAAAACTACAAACAGGTAAAAGTCGCCAAGAAATAAATCAAATAATTAGTCAGTATGGGAAAAGATTTGCATCACAATTTTTCGACGAACAGGATAGTTCGAGGATAGACACTTTGTACGGCAACCTTAGGGATTATGCCGATAATAGTATCCGATATTTTCGCCTAACGAGGTATGTCTATATTCGCGGAGGCGGTTTCTATATAGATCTTGAACCAAGAAGACGTACTGAAATTAGTGAACTATTGTCGATGGATCCTTCGAGCTCTTCATTTGAATCTGATTCAGATTATATTAAGTATTTGTCTGACATTAAGCAGCCACCTCTACCTTGGGAGACTAAAGATAAGTTAGAAGAAATTGTTAGAGAGATCAAAGAAGATGTTAGCTCAATAGAGCTAAACGTTAACTATAGCGAAGATGTAATTCCTGAGAATGTCTCTCAATTGGAAGAAACAGACCTAAAAGAGCTAGTTACTAAAGCGCGAACATATAGACGAAAACTACAAGAACTAGAAAACCACCAAGCATCCTCAAACATAGAGGCGATTGAAGAGTATATCGAAAAATTATCAAATATATTTACACTTGAGAATCGCCCCGTACAGCTTGAGAAGTATTCCACTCTTGCACTCCACGCACTCAACGATGCAGTAAGAATTCAACCAAACTACCCTGTTGGGGATGATAACGAACCAACATTTACTGCTCCCGCAAACGTCCCCGATATTGAATGTTTTTATGATCAAGCGAACTCCATATGTGAAGTTACTATGCTTACGTCCAGGGACCAATGGATTAACGAAGGTCAGCCGGTAATGAGACATCTTAGGGATTTTGAGGATAAGTACGCTTCAAAACCTGCATACTGTGTATTCGTGGCACCAAGTCTACACAGAGACACAATTAACACCTACTGGCCCAGTGTTAAGCTCGGTTATGAAGGCGTAAAACAAAAGATTATTCCATTAACCATCAGTGACCTTGTTGTTATTCTTGAGACTTTAATAAGACTCAAGAGATCTGGGCGCACTTTTGAACACACGAAGCTTTTTGAGCTGTATGATCTGATTGTCCTTAAGACAGATGAGGTCAGCAGCTCTGTTGAGTGGCAGGCTTCTATACCCAGCATTATCGGAGACTGGTCACAAGATCTCGTAGCTGCTTAATAGGTTGGGCAAAACTTAGGCAAGACTTAGGCGAAAATAGCGTTTTTATTTACTAAACTTATACGAATCTTACACGATTTTACCTATTTTAGGGTGGCCAAAACTACGCCAAAGGGTGGTCGAATTTACGCTTTATTTACGTCTTTATGCTAGAAGTTATAAGATATAGACAGATTGCTATGAAAAATAATGACTTTAAACTCGACGAATACAGGATAAAAGAGCTTTTATATAACGATCATTTCTTAGATGACGTAAAAGAACTTAGAGCAGTACATCGCATACCTCCCGTAGGCTTTAAAACTACCTTAGAGACCAATAAGTGGTACGATGCATTATCTGATTCTGAAAAAGATTTATATGAGAGAGACTTGGAGCTCCTCCTCTCTAACTTTAGCTTAGGATTTAAATGGAGGTTCGGGGTTCGGCTATTTATCGAGACCGGTAACGAAAAAATGATTCGGGCTCAAAATAACTGGGGGCTTACATATAGTTACTCTGGAACATCGGATAGTCCTAAAATTCTACGTGCGGTCAAAATTGAACTTGATCCGCAGACAACTCTTAAAGATATAAAAGAAGCCTATGATGCCGCACAAAAGCTTTTCAAAAAAGCAGGAATGAAAAAGAAAATACAGTACGTAGAGAATATAGATAGAGACTTCCAGGTATACAAAAAATACAAAAACAAGACTCCCTCCTCGGAGATTCTAGGCTGGCTGAACGATAATTACCCGGGTAGTTTTAATGGGGACAGTTTGAAGAAAATTATCATCAGAGCCAAGAAACGTTTCGGTAAAAGACACCCTTGGTTAAAGTAGAGCGTCCCTTACAAGAGTAGCCTGACAAACTATCCTGCTATGTAGGATGAGATTTAATGAAAAACAACTAGTAAAGACTTCCGACCTTGGTTTTGCAGCTACGCTTGTTAGCCTTGGTAATCCGATTAAAGACCTAGAAAGAACTGCTTCTCGAAGGGTCTATTTTTGTTTCGAAGAACCTCCTAAGTTTCACGAGATCGAAAGTAGCTACTGGTCAAAAAATCTAACTGTGGACGCATATACGCTAGGGCAGAACATAAAGCTATTGAAAAACAGACTTCACTCGGGGGAGTTATGAAGGTTTTAGCCAAAGACATTCGTAGATTCCATAAGCTGTACCTACAGTACGTTGGGATCTCTCTGTCTGACGATGAAGCACGAAGAAAACTAAATAGACTGCTTAGGCAAGTTGAGGTTCTCGTAGACGAAGAATCTAAAAAATTAAGATTGAGACAAGATGAACAAAGAAGACAACCACCAGACAAAATATAAGGGTCTATGGGGGCATAAAACAGGTTCGCTGCCATACATTAAGTTGCCGGTGTGTATTATTGCTCATCCTGATGAACTAGGCATTCCACGAGCTGGGCTACAGACGCTATTAGTCCTAATTAGGTACTACTCAATTAAGGGTAGTTTACCTTGGGTTTCCGAAGCCACTCTAGCAAAAGAAGTTAAAGTAACGCCTAGAAGCGTTCGAAACCATCTAGCCGGTCTTGTTCAGGCTGAGGTCATTGAAGTAAGTCAACGTAAGGGTATGACTAATTTATATAGTCTAAAGCCATTGATGACTAAATTTAGTGGTCACTACTGTCACTATTCAGCCCGTGCTGTATACCGAAACAGGAATATTCTTTCCCAACCTGTTAGGAAAGAATATTCCACTAAGTACAAAGAAAGAAGTACTAAAGATTTTAATAAAACAAAGTCAATAAGTGATGTTCTAAAAGTATCTGCCCCGCCTTAGATTTTCATATCCAAAATTTCAATTTAAAACTTGCATATGGAAAGTCAGTTTAGCTCACTTTATAATAAAAGGAACAGATATGGATAAAAAATTAAGATACATAGCCTATATAAGAAAATCGGAGGAAAGAGCCGAACGACAAGACCTGTCACACTCAGCACAAGTACGTAAGATTAAAGACGTATTCCCTGACCTAAACATAGTCAGATGGATGGATCCCGAGAGTAAAAGTGCATTTAAGCCAGGGAGACCCATTTTTAATAAGATGCTTTCAATGATCGATAAAGGCGAAGCTGACGCTATAGTTGCTTGGCATCCTAATAGGTTATCTAGGAATGAAATTGATAGTGCGGAGATAACGTATAAGCTTCGTGGCAAACTAAAAGATCTTAAGTTCTGTTCGTTTAACTTTGATAATTCTGCTGAGGGAATTATGATGCTTCAAATGGTAATGAACCAAAGCCAATACGAGTCCTCTAAGCAAGGTCGAGATGTAAAGAAAGGTATGGAACAAAAAGTAATCGAGAAGGGCGAGAGACCCGGCCAGGTGCCTTTAGGGTATATGAAAAAACCGATCCTAGACGATCGAGGAGAGCTTATACAGCATAAGGATAAGATATTAACGCAGACCGTGTTAGACCCCGAGCGACACGAACTGGTTAGAAAAATATGGTCAATGTTCTTAAGCGGTATCTATACAACTGGCGAAATTAGAAAAATAGCCAACGATGACTGGAAATTAAGAAGTCGTCCCTACCGGAAAAGAGATGGGACTTTCGGAGGCAACATCCCAATCGGAGCGAGTAGTCTATATCGAATACTTAACAATCCTTTTTATGCTGGAATTATTAGACACAACGGGGCTGAGTTTACCGGCGGACACGAAGCGATGATTAGCCTTGAAGATTACGACTATGCTCAGAAGCTTTTAGGAAAACGTGGTAAGCCTCGACTAAACGTAAACGACTACTCATTCACAGGAATGATAAAGTGCGGCAAATGCGGTTGTAGTGTCGTAGGAAAATCAAGAGAAAAGATCTTAGCTAGTGGTAAAGCTGTTACCTATGTTTACTATTACTGTACTAGAAAAAGTGAAAAAAGACCTTGCGATCAAAAGAAATATACTCCTCTTTCGGTTATAGAAAAAGAGATCAACGATGAGATCGAAAAGTTCACTATCTTACCCGAGTTTAAGCAGTTGGCACTCGACATTATACGTAGAAACCATAAATCAGAAGTAAGTGATAGAAATGCTATATACCACAGTCAGCAAGCCAGCCGGGAAGAATTGCAGGCCAGGCTCGATAAACTAGTCGATATGCGTACTAGAGAACTACTGTCGGATGATGAGTATGTTCAACAAAGAGATAGGCTTAGGTCGGAACTGGATAAAATACAGAGCGGTCTCGGAGATACTGACCGAAGAGCGAAGGATTGGGTAAAGGTTTCGGAAAAAGCATTTGAGTTTGCGACTACTGCAAAAGAGGCTTTCGCTAACGGAGACACTAAAGTAAAAAGAGACATCTTGATGACAATGGGAGAGAAGCTAGTACTGTTTAATCAGAGGCTATATATCGAACCCAGCGAATGGTTGATACCCATAAAAGAGCAATATCCAGCATTAGAGAAAAAGTACCTCCGGGCTGGAACTAACAAAAAAGCCCCATCTAAGGAGTTAGACGAGACTTTTATGAGTATATTTGACACTTGGAGGGCCAGGAGAGACTTGAACTCTCGACACCCTGCTTAAGAGGCAGGTGCTCTAACCAGCTGAGCTACTGGCCCGTAACTAATTGTAAAAGGTTGCTCGTATTCGCTTCACTAAGAGCCTACCGTGGGCAAGGTTAGAGCACCTGGTGCTTTATGACTTTACTCGGCGACGTGCGCCTCGGACACCGCAGTTCGAGCTACTGGCCCGCAACTTCACAAATTATACACCGAGAGGGGTGATTTGGCAAGGCTTTAGGCCGCGGAGCTGCTTGCGAGCGACGATCATCGCGTTGGTTTGGCGTGACGATACAGTTCGCTAGAGTTTTTGCCCAGTATCTGCTATAATTTACCTCTGTAATATGAATACTCTCAATTCCCTTGGCCAGCGGTTGGTGACGGCGCTGGAATATCGACGTACCTCGGCAGATGAGCGCGAGGCTCGGCTGGCGACGCAGCAAAAAGTCCATGTTGTTGGCGCCGGCGGTACGCTGACGGCGGCCTACGAGCAGCTGCGTAACGCCGCCGAAAACACCGAGGAGCATCTGTTGCTCCAAAACGCCATCAAGCGTTTTTATAAGCAATCGTTCATTACCCGCGATGCCGAGCTGATTGCTCGCAGCGGCAACGAGCTGGCTGTCGAGCTAACCCTCGCGGGCTATATCCCAAACGACAGTGTCATCAGTGAGCAGCTCGAACAGATTTCGCAGATGGCGCTTGGTTACTACCGTGCCTACACACAGATCCAGCAACATCGCAACATTGGCCTGGATCGCGCTAGCCGTTGGGTGCTTGATGTGCTGGCGGTGCGTGTCGAGGCGCTCATAAGCGATCATTCGCGCCGGGCGGCGTTTGTCGACTGCGCCTACCAGTATTTTGCTCAGCGCGAATCAATCGACGAATCGAGCGACAAAGGCGCCAACCTGCTGGCCGCGATCCACCACGCCTTACTCAAATCCGACGATGCCGTGGTGCGCTCGCTGCTGCTCAACCGCTATCAGGTAACGGCCGAGGGCGACGTCCAGATCTACATCAAATTCAACCGCAATATCGACAAGCTCCTCGACGCCAAAACCACCACTGCGCTGCAGCACGTCGTCGACCGCGAGGGCGCGCCGCTGCGTATTTTGCGCCGCATGATCGATGACGAACCGCAGCTGCCCGATCTGCTGACGCGCCGCGAAAGTTTTTTGGAGCGCTACGAGCAGTATGTCACGGCCGAATACGCCAAAATTAGCACGCGCATCAGCCATGCCATTATCCGCAGCGTGATTTTCTTGATTATTACCAAATTCCTGATTGGTATCGCCGTCGAAGTACCATACGACCTGTGGGCGCATGGCGAAATCATCTGGACGGTGCTGCTGATCAACCTGCTGTTCCCGCCGCTCTA
>APMI01040938.1_pt1 | contig 11346 bp, 8 predicted proteins | sample 667938 | NCBI WGS metagenome assembly APMI01 (sample SAMN01084076, study PRJNA167559) | wastewater metagenome | biome: Wastewater | place: Denmark: Ejby Moelle, Odense | collected 2011-11-28 | reverse complement strand
TGGCACGACCGCGGACAGCGCATCGAAATCGTCCCAGTCAATGATCACACCCGCGGCACGCGCAATCGCAACGAGGTGCAAGGTGTGATTGGTCGAGCCGCCGGTCGCAAGCAAGCCAACGATCGCATTGATGATCGAACGCTCATCGATCATTTGGCCGACCGGCGTGTAGGCGCCGCCCTGCCGCGATATTGCAACGGCTTGACGTGCGGCCTCTTGGGTCAAGGCATAGCGCAGCGCGGTGCCCGGCGGCACAAATGCGGCACCCGGGAGATGAAGACCGAGAACCTCCATCAACATCTGATTGCTGTTGGCGGTTCCGTAGAACGTGCAGGTACCCGCTGAGTGATAAGCCTTGGATTCAGCCTCAAGCAACGCATCCGAGCCAATCTGCCCCGCGGCGTGCAACTGGCGAACCTTGGCCTTTTCATCGTTCGTGATACCACTTGGCATCGGACCAGCCGGCACAAACACGGCCGGCAGGTGTCCGAACGACAAAGCTCCGATCAACAGGCCGGGCACAATCTTGTCGCAGACGCCCAGATAGAGCGCTGCATCAAACATGTTGTGCGACAGCGAGACAGCAGTCGCCATGGCGATGACGTCCCGCGAAAACAGTGACAGCTCCATGCCCGGCTGCCCCTGCGTGACACCGTCACACATCGCAGGCACACCGCCCGCCACTTGCGCCGTAGCGCCGACCGAGCGCGCAGCTTCTTTCAACCACTCCGGATAGTCACGCAACGGCTGATGCGCCGACAGCATGTCGTTGTAGGCGGTGACGATTGCGAGGTTCGGACTGCGAAGCTCGCGGATCGCTAGCTTGTCTTGAGCCGGCGAAGCGGCAAATGCATGCGCAAGGTTCGTACATGACAACTCGGACCGATTCGTCGCCGCGGGTGCCGCGGAAACGCGCGCAAGATAAGCCGCACGGGTGGCAGCGCTACGCCGGCGAACCCGCTCGGTGATCTCGACGATTTTCGGATGGAGTGTCATGTACTTGTGTTCAAGTGTTTCGAACTACGTTTGCGGCGGATTGTAGTAATGCTACAAACCAAAAACAAGAAACCACTGATGCGCCGATACAAGATGTTGATCTAACCCAAGCCCCGCACCCCCACAAAACGCACTAGCCATTGATTAATAAAGACTTTTCAAAATCCTGCCTCGGCATTTTTTTGTTGCTACAAAGCAACACCTCTTGACCACTAAGCGCTGCCGCACCATCCGAGTGATCAGCGCACCAAGGCAGTTCCTTGAAAGCTTGTAGTTTTACTTCTTATACTTTCGCAAACATTGCAACGCCTTCTTCGTCGCGCAGCGCGAACGAGCTCAGGCAAAAGGACCGAACACATGTCTCAGATTCCAGCGCTTGACGTAGTGCTCTTCGGCGCGACCGGGGATCTGGTGATGCGGAAACTCGTCCCCGCGCTCTATCACCTCCATCAAGATGGTGTGCTGTCGCCGGACGTCCGCATCATCGGTGTTGCTCGCAGTGCGTTAACACGCGACGGATTCCGTGAGCGCATGCATTCGCAGGCCAGCGCATTTCTCGGCAGCGCTTACGATGAGGCAACCTGGCAGACATTTGCGGAGCGCATCGACTATCGTTCGGCCGACGCCACCCAACCGGATTCGTTCAAGGGACTGGCCGAGCTGATCGGGAAGTCGGCTCGGCCGTGCGTCTACTATCTATCCACCGCACCCCAGCTTTTCACCCCCACCTGTCGCAACCTTGCCGATGCAGGCCTTATCACGCCTGAAAGCCGCGTCATCCTCGAAAAGCCACTCGGAACGGATCTGGCCTCCAACAAGGCCATCAACGACGAGGTGGGCCAGTACTTCGGTGAGAAGCAGATCTTTCGCATTGACCATTACTTGGGCAAGGAACCGGTTCAGAACCTGCTTGCGCTGCGCTTCGGAAACGTATTGCTGGAGCCGCTATGGCGCGGCCAGTGGGTGCGCGACGTGCAGATCACAGTGGCCGAGCAGCTGGGCGTGGAATCGCGTGGCGAGTTCTACGAGAAGACCGGCGCAATGCGTGACATGGTGCAGAACCATCTGCTGCAGTTGCTCTGCATCACCGCCATGGAGCCACCGGCCTCACTTGAGCCGGACGCAGTACGTGACGAAAAGCTCAAGGTGCTCCGTGCGCTGAAGCCCATTACCGGCGCGGCGGTGGCCAATAACACCGTGCGAGGGCAATACCGCGCGGGAGCGGTGGGCGGTCAACCGGTGAAGGGCTATCTCGAAGAGTCGGGTATCGCTGCAGACAGCAGCACGGAGACCTTCGTCGCAATCAAGGCTGAGATCGGATCTTGGCGTTGGGCGGGCGTGCCCTTCTACCTCAGGACCGGCAAGCGAATGCAGGAGAAGCTTGCAGAGATCGTCATCAATTTCAAGCCGATCCCTCACTGCATTTTCGACACCTGCTACGTCGGCCGACCGGTAAATCGCCTGGTTATCCAGATGCAGCCCGACGAGACAGTGCATCTGCATCTGCTAGCCAAACAACCCGGCAACACCATGCGGCTGGGTGAGGTCGCGCTGGACATGGACTTCTCGGAAACGTTCAAGACGCGTCAACTTGAGGCCTATGAGCGCCTGCTTATGGATGCAATGCTGGGCAACCTAACCCTGTTTGTACGACGCGACGAACAGGAGGCCGCTTGGCGTTGGGTGGAGCCGATCATCAACGCATGGGCCGAGAGCGGCGAAAAACCCAAGTCCTACACTGCTGGAACATGGGGCCCGGCGGCTTCAAGCGCCTTGCTTGGACGTAACGGCCATGCCTGGCACGAGGAGATCTGATGGCGCTACAAGTCCACGCCCATCAATCAGCAAATGCTCTTGACGCCACGCTCGCACGTTGGGTTGGCGCACGCCTGTCTGATGGGATCTCCCAACGCGGCCACGCGAGCATGGTTGTATCCGGAGGCAAGACGCCGCTCGGATTCTTTGAGCAACTCCGGACTCTTGATCTCGACTGGAACAAGGTCACCGTCACGCTTGCAGACGAGCGCTGGGTTGCGACGGACCATGCCGACAGCAACGAACTTCTCGTGCGTCAGTACCTCCTTGCCGACAAGGCCAGCGTGGCACGCTTCATCCCGCTCAAGTTCGAGGCGGACACCCCATCTGTCGGTGCGCGACTCGCCAGCAGGGCGTTAGCCGCACTGGACTGCCCGTTCGACGTTGTCATTCTCGGGATGGGCGAAGACGGCCACACCGCGTCGCTGTTCCCCGGCTCACCGCAGATCGCTGCAGGCTTGTTCGATGCCTCCGGTGACGCCTGCCTTGCAACCGAAAACACCAGCAAGGCGCCGCGGTGGCGTATCACGCTTACAGCGCCGCGTCTCCTCCACGCTCACAACATTGCAGTCCACATTACCGGTGCCGCCAAATGGTCACTGCTCGGCGACGCGCTCGCCGGCCACGACGTGGAACGGCTGCCAATTCGATTCGCACTTAACCAGGAAAGGGTCCCCTGTCATGTCTTCTGGTGCCGCTAGCACCTATCCTCGCCTCCTCGGCGACATTGGTGGCACAAACGCTCGCTTTGCGCTGATCCGCTCTGAGGGCGGGCCGATTGAGGACATTCGCACCCTGCCCGGCGCGAACTACGCTGGCCCGGCGGAGGCAATCGAGGCCTATCTCGCAGAAGTCGGCGGAGACCGCCCGACCTCAGGTGCGATCGGTATTGCAAACCCGATCGACGGCGATCGGATCAAGATGACCAACCACACTTGGGCATTCTCGATCGACGCCGTGCGCCAGCAACTCGGATTCACCCGACTTGTCTTCATCAACGATTTCACGGCGCTCGCGCTGTCCCTGCCCTTCTTGCCCGACAACGAGTTGCATCAGGTTGGCGGCGGCAAGCGCGAAGAAAACCGCGCCATTGCCGTGCTGGGCCCGGGTACCGGCCTGGGCGTATCCGGTTTGGTGCCATCCGCCGAAGGCTACCTGCCGCTCGAGGGTGAAGGCGGGCACGTAACGATGGTGGGCACAAATGCGGAGGAAACCGCTGTGATCGCCAAGGCGCGCGAGACCTTCCCGCACGTTTCCGCCGAGCGCCTGATCTCTGGCCCGGGCTTGGTCACGCTGCACGAATCGCTCGCTGCCGTTCGCGGCCTCCCCTCGCCAGGGCTGGACGCACCTGCGATCACCAACGGCGCCCTGGACGGCTCCAATGCACTCGCTTTGGATTCGGTCAACATGTTCTGCGGCATGTTGGGCACAATTGCGGGCAATCTTGCGCTGACGCTGGGTGCCAAGGGAGGCGTGTTCATCGGTGGCGGTATCATTCCGCGACTGGGTGACTTCTTCGACCGTTCGCCGTTCCGCAGCCGGTTCGAAGACAAAGGACGATTCCGGCCTTATCTGGAAACCGTGCCCGTATTTGTCATCCACTCCGCCTACCCTGCCTTTACCGGCGCCGCGGTAGCGCTTGAGCGCGCGCTGGCTCAGCACTGATCTGCTCAGCCAGGACGGCGCGTCGGCCCTGGTCGACGCGCCGTATCATTTTTGTGGGCGGTCGCCGTACCGGCCCAGCAGCAATCTCCCCCTAATCAATAAGGAGTTGTCCATGAATCCCTCTTCGACCGGCGCGTGGAAAGCGCTCGCGCAACACGCTGAACAGTGGAAGAAACTGCATCTGCGTGAAGTGTTCTCGGAAGATCCGGAACGTGCCCAGCGTTATGTTGCCGACGCATGCGGGATTCAGCTCGACTACTCCAAGAATCGTGTCAGCGACGAAACGCTGGGGCTGCTGCGTCAGCTTGCCGACGAAACCGGCGTGCAAGCGCGCCGCGATGCCATGTTCCGTGGCGAGAAGATCAACAGCACCGAAAACCGCGCGGTGCTTCACGTCGCGCTGCGCAATCGCAGCAACACCCCGATCACGGTCGATGGTGAGAACGTGATGCCGGGCGTGAACGAAGTGCTCGAGCGGATGTTTGCGTTCGCTGACACCGTCCGTAGCGGTGCGTGGAAAGGTCGCACCGGAGAATCGATTACCGACGTCGTCAACATCGGCATCGGCGGTTCCGATCTCGGCCCGCTGATGGTCTGCGAAGCGCTGAAGCCCTATGCGCACGACAGCATCAAGATGCACTTCGTGTCGAACGTCGATGGCGCGCAGATCGCCCAGACGCTGCGCAAGCTGAATCCGGCCACGACGCTGTTCATCATCGCGTCCAAGACGTTTACCACGATCGAGACGCTGACCAACGCACACACGGCACGCGACTGGTTCCTCGCGTCGGGCGCGTCCGAAGCGGATATCGCCAAGCACTTCGTCGCAGTGTCGACCAACGGTGCTGCGGTGAGCAAATTCGGGATCTCGACCGACAACATGTTCGGTTTCTGGGACTGGGTCGGCGGCCGTTACTCGCTGTGGTCCGCAATCGGCCTGCCTATCGTGCTGTCGATCGGTCCGGACAACTTCAAGGCATTGCTGAGTGGCGCCCATGCAATGGATGAGCATTTCCGCACTGCGCCTGCCGAGAAGAATCTGCCGATGCTGCTCGGCCTGATCGGCGTCTGGTACGCGAACTTCCTCGGTTCGCCCTCTGTCGTGATCGCGCCGTACAACCAGAACCTGCATCGCCTGCCCGCCTACCTGCAGCAGCTCGACATGGAGTCGAACGGCAAGGGTGTGCGCAGCGAAGGCGACAAGGTTGACTACGCAACCGGCCCCATCATCTGGGGCGAGCCAGGCATCAACGGCCAACACGCCTACTTCCAGCTGCTGCACCAGGGCACGCACCTGATCCCGCTCGATTTCATCCTTGCGCTGGAGCAGAGCGACATGGACCCGAAGCATCACGCGGTGTTGATCGCGAGCTGCTTTGCGCAAGCCGCAGCGCTGATGCGTGGCAAGACCCCGGACGAAGTGCGTGCAGAGCTCGATAAGGCCGGCGTCACCGGCGAACGCGCTGACATGCTGGTCAAGCACCGCACCTTCGACGGTAACCGCCCGAGCAACATGATGCTGCTGGACAAGCTGGACCCGGCGCATCTTGGCGCGTTGATTGCGCTGTACGAGCACAAGGTGTTCGTACAGGGTGCCGTTTGGGGTATCAACTCCTACGACCAGTGGGGTGTGGAACTCGGCAAACAGCTCGCCAGCGGCATCGAGCGCGCGCTCAAGGGCGGCGGCGGTGAGCTAGACTACGACGCTTCGACCCAGCGCCTGATCGGCACCGCGCGTTCGCGCCTGTCGCTCGACCGCTGACCCCAGCGCAGCCCTTCGCATGGTGCGAAGGGCTGCCTGAAGCCTGAACTGGAGGAGTTTCACACGATGCAACACAAGCGCATGAAGTCGCGCTTCCTGGCGACACTTGCACTGGCGATGACCGCCACTCTTGTAACCCCGACAGTTCAGGCTGGCTGGTTTGACCAGTCTTTGTTCGGCCCGAGCGATGAAAAGCGGCTCAACGAGTGGGCCAAGAGCCCTGAGAAGAAAATGACTTGGGGCGAATGGGATTTCATTCGCCTTGCGACCCGCGGAGACGGCTCAAAACCTAACGCCCACCCGGTACAGCTAAACGTCAAACAGGTCGCCGCAGCGCTCGCTTCGGTTCAGGGCATACCGTTCAAGGACGTGAAGCCGCTGTTCTCGGAAAGCGAAGTGGAACGGCTGTCGCAAGCGATCGTGGCCGGCCTGAAGAATGCAACGCCCGATCAAGAGCTCGTGTTTGTCAGCACGGGTCAGCACTTGTGGACCGGACTCGTCGCGCCTGTCGTCGGCAACTGCGGCCGAATCTTCTTTGCCGATGGGAAGCTGAACATCCTGCTAGGCATGCACCACGCCGATTTTGTGGCCGACAAACAAAGTGGCTCTCGCCAAGACCCGAAGTTCGACTTCGGCTCACGCAGCACCCCTGCCAAGAATGTGAACTTGACGGGCGTAACGGAAGGTCAGGCCACCTTGGTCCGTAACGACTGGATCGCACTTACGCTTCAGCCGGACACAGCACCGGCCGCGACCGGGGCGACCGCGGCAGCAGCCCCGGCGGCCGTGGCACCCAGTACAGACACTTTCTACACGAAGCAGGAAAGCCGGCTCAAGGCACTGCAGCGCCTACGCGATCAGGGGCTGATCACGGAAGCGGAGTTCCAAGCGAAGCGCGCCCAGATCATCAAGGATCTGTAAGGCTGAGGACAGCACCGAACGGTGCCCTTCGCAAAACAAAAACGACGCCAATCGGCGTCGTTTTTTTGTGTGGTGCGGATCAGTTGAATCACACCTGCATGTTCATGATGTCCTGGTAAGCCGTAACCAGGCGGTTGCGGACCTGGACCATTTGCTGGAACGAGAGGTTGGCCTTCTGCAGGTTGACCATCACGTCCTGCAGATTGACGTTTGGATCTCCGGCAGAGAACTGCTCGGACATCGCTTTGGCATCGTTCTGGGCTTGGCTGACCTGCTGAAGCGCGCCCTTCAGCACTTGCGAGAAATCGACACCTTCGCCGCCCTCGACGGACGCAGGTTTGCCCGCCGCTGCTTCTGCAGTGGCGCGCATCTGGCCAATCATCTGTTCAATGCCGCGCGTATCCATGGCTGTTCCTTTCCGTCACCTGATCCAGCAAGCTACATGCCAGATTCAGATGTCCGCCCCCTCCGCCCGATATTGCTGAAGCTTGTAGCGCAGGGTTCGCTCGGAGATGCCGAGTTTCTCCACGGCCAGTTTGCGCGAGCCGCCGACTGATTTCAAGGTATCCAGGATGTGCTGCTTCTCCAGGTCCCGCATGTTGCTGGGCTTTTCGTCCAGTGCGGGGAGCGAATCGGTCATCGCCACCACCGCGTCAGAGAGCGGTGCGGCACTCGCCTGCGGCAGGCACAAGCGCATGTCCGCCGCTTCAACGACCTCGCCTCGCGCGAGAATCGCGGCGCGCTGCAATGTGTTTTCCAACTCGCGAACATTGCCGGGCCAATGCCATGCGGCAAGAATTGCCGCCGCCTCCGGCGACAGGCGCGCGAGCTTGCCGATCCGCTCGCCATGGCGATGCAGGAAATGGTTTGCGAGCGCTGCCACGTCGCGCGGGCGCTCACGCAAGCTCGGGATTGCGATCGGGAAGACGTTGAGGCGGTAGTAGAGATCTTCGCGGAAGCGGCCGCTCTGGACTTCGCGCAGCATGTCGCGGTTGCTGGTCGCCAGCACGCGGATATCCAGCGACACCGGCTTCTTGCCGCCAACGCGCTCAACCTCGCGCTCCTGCAGTACGCGCAGCAATTTGGCCTGCAGCGGCAAGGGCATTTCAGAGATTTCGTCGAGCAGCAGCGTGCCGCCATCCGCCTGCTCGAACTTGCCTGCCTGCGAGGTCTGCGCGCCAGTAAACGCGCCCTTCTCGTAACCGAATAATGTGGCTTCGAGCAGCGTTTCCGGGATTGCGGCGCAGTTGATCGCGACGAACGGACCGTTGGCCCGACGGGAGTGACGGTGGATGTAGCGCGCAAAGACTTCCTTGCCGGTGCCGGACTCGCCGGTGAGCAACACCGTCGCATCGGTCTCGGCCACCCGCGCGGCCAGCGCCAGCACATCGCGGGTCCGCGGGTCTTCGGCCACCATTTCGGACTCGTCCGGCGTGGCGGTGGCGTAGCGGCGCACTTGATCGAGCAGCACCGCAGGCTCGAAGGGCTTGAGAAGGAAGTCGCAGGCGCCCGCGCGCATCGCCGCGACCGCTGTACCCACGTCGCCGTAGGCGGTCATCAGCATGACCGGTAGCTGCGGATGCCCGGCACGGATGGCATCAAGCAGTTGCAAGCCGTCCATTGGTTGCATGCGCAGGTCGCTGACGACGAGGTTGAACGCGTCGCGATCCAGTGCAGCCAGCGCCGCCGGGCCGTCACCCACGGCAGTGACCGTGTGGCCCGCTGTCTCCAGCGTAAATGCGACGGCGTCGCGGATATCCGGGTCATCCTCGACCACCAGGATGTGCAGGGTTTCAATCATGCCGCGTCCTCCCGAACCGGCAGAGGTAGATCGAGCACAAAGGTGCTGCCCTCTCCCGGGTTCGATCGTAGTGTGATGTCGCCACCGTGCGCGCGCGCCACGCCACGGGCGATCGCCAAGCCCAGGCCGGTGCCATCGGCGCGGGTGGTGAAGAAGGGTTCAAACAGTCGTGCCTGGAGTGCAGCATCGATACCGCGGCCATTGTCCTCGACGACAAAACGTACGCGACCATCGGCGTTCGAGGCGAAAAGGCTGATCTGGCCGCCCTCACCCACTGCCTGCAAGGCGTTTTCAAGCAGGTTGGTCAGTGCCCCGGCGATGTCCTTGCGATGCCCAGCGAAACGTACGCCGGGGCACGCACAGCGGCTCGTGAAACATGGCACGCACAGCGGCTCGTGAAACGCACCGCGCGACGTGCGGCGACGGGCTCGATCGTGTGTTCGAGTTCGGCCACCAGTTCACACACATCGAAGTCTTCGGTGCCGAGCGCCTCGCCACGGGCGAAGCTGAGCATGTCGCGAATCAGGCGTTCCAGGTGACGCAAACGGTCCAGGGTACGTTCAGCGCAGCGCGCACGATCGGCCGGCGCGAGGCTCGGTTCGGCGAGATTGCCGGCATACAACAAAGCCGCCGCCAACGGGGTGCGCAACTGGTGAGCCAGACCGGCGACCATCTCGCCCATTGCCGCCAACCGTTCGTTCCGCGCGACGTTACGGCGCATCAGCCACGCCTCGGTCACATCATGCAGCAAAACGATGCGGCCACCGGCGGAGTCTTCCGCCGTTTGAGACAGCGAGAGCCGGCGCAGCGAATCTGCCGCGCCACGTTCGAACTCGGCTGGCGCTTCGGTGGGGGTGAGCAAGGTGTCGCACACAGCCTGCCAGTCCTGCCCGACCAGGCCGTCGTCTAGCATCGCTCTGCCGGCTGCGTTCACCTGCTCGATGCGCCCCTGCGCATCAAGTAGCACGACGCCGGCGGGCAGCGCCGCGAGCAGCCCGGTCAGGCGCTCGTTCAGGCGTTCAACCTGGCGTTCCAGCCCGGAATAGGCCTGTGTGAGCTGTGCGGAGGCCTCCGAGAACTGGCGGAAGGCCTCGGCGAGCTGTGCGGCATCGAGCGGCGGCTGGATCGTCTCTTGCATGATCTGGTTGAGCGTCTCGGACCCTTTTTCCGGCCCTGCTCGCAGATTAATAGCAGGCGACCGGCAACAAGCGGCGAATAGGCGGCAAAAACTGCCGCTTAAACGGACTTTGCACTTGCGGCAGCGGCAAGACAATGCACCCATCCAGAAAAGGGCCTTTGCGCCCAAGAGGTCAAGATCATGGCCGAAGCCGAACTGACTGCCGACCAGCCCGCGCCGCCCACATCGCCGCTTGAGCTGATCCGCGACAACTTCAACCGCCTCACCGCGCGCCAGAAAATTGCCGGTGCGGCGGCGATTGCCGTTTCGATCGCACTGCTTACCGGCGTCTGGCTGTGGAGCAAGCAACCGAACTACGCAGTGCTGTTCTCCGGGCTGGCCGAGAAGGACGGCGGCGCCATCATTACGGCGCTGCAGGCGCAGAACGTGCCCTTCAAGGTCACCGACAACGGTTCGGCGATCCTGGTGCCGGCGCAGCAAGCCGCAGAATTGCGCCTGCGCATGGCCAGCCAGGGCCTGCCGAAAGGCGGTTCGGTTGGCTTTGAGCTGATGGAAGGCAACCGCATCGGCATTTCGCAATTCCTCGAACAGGTTAACTACCAGCGCGCCCTCGAAGGCGAACTGGGCCGGACCATCGGCTCGATCAATGCAGTGCAGAACGCGCGTGTGCATCTGGCGATTCCGAAACAGACCGCCTTCCTGCGCGATGAGCAAAAGCCCTCGGCCTCAGTCGTGCTCACGCTGCATGCCGGTCGCGCGCTGGACAACGGCCAGATCGCCGGCATCGTCAATCTGATCTCGGCATCGGTGCCGCAGCTGACCGCCTCGGCCGTCAGCGTCATCGATCAGAACGGCAACCTGCTGACGACCAAAGCCGACCCAAGCGGGCTCGATGCCACGCAGATCAAGTATGTGCGCGAACTCGAAGATCGCTTCGTGCGCCGCATCGAGAGCATCCTGGAACCGATCGTTGGTCAGGCCAACCTGCGCGCCCAGGTCACCGCGGACGTGGATTTCGATCAGCAGGAACAGACGGCGGAAAGCTACAAGCCGAATCCGAGCCCCAACCAGGCGATCCGCAGCCAGCAGCTCTCGGATAACACCACGATGCAGCCGGCGCCGGCCGGCGTGCCTGGCGCGCTGAGCAACCAACCGCCTGTGCCGGCGACTGCGCCGATCACGACGCCCGCCGCCCCGGGCACCCCAGGTGCCGCCAACCAGGCGCAGCCGCTTTCGTCGAGCAAGAAC
>APMI01005609.1_pt1 | contig 11346 bp, 13 predicted proteins | sample 667938 | NCBI WGS metagenome assembly APMI01 (sample SAMN01084076, study PRJNA167559) | wastewater metagenome | biome: Wastewater | place: Denmark: Ejby Moelle, Odense | collected 2011-11-28 | reverse complement strand
CCAGCGTAATCACTCGACAAAATACACTTTTTTTGCTATAATACGACACAAATGAGGAGATCCAACAGATGAAAAGACAATCCCTGACAAACTATGCTGCGGTCTTAAGTGCTACTGTTGTTGTGGCTGCGCTCAATGTTGCACAGGCGTACGCTGTCGGTTCTGTCACTCAAGGGGTGGACGCGGCACACGGTGACCAGCAGCCATCAAATCTTTTTGGAAATGCCGGAGTCTTTTCGACAATCAGCAACGTCCTTCTCTTTATTGTCGGTGCGGTTGCCGTCATTATGATTATCATCGGCGGCTTGCGCTATGTCGTATCTGGAGGCGATGCTTCCCAGGTACAAGCGGCAAAAAATACGATTCTTTATGCGCTTATCGGTGTCATTGTGGCTATTCTCGCCTATGCGGCGGTCAATTTCGTCGTGGCGAGTTTCGTTCCAAATGCCGCAACGAACGGACAGAGCGTTACCGGTACTTCTGCCCGATAATCAGACCATTCTCAATAAAATAGCAAAGACGTAAAAGCCTTTGCTATTTTATTGGCGGAGAGGGGGGGATTCGAACCCCCGATACGTTTGCGCGCATACACGATTTCGAGTCGTGCGCCTTCAACCACTCGGCCACCTCTCCATGGTACTCTCATTTTAACAGAGGCGGGGTGTATAATGAAATCATGGAAGACTCAATCTTTACAAAAATTATTAAAGGGGAGATCCCTTGCCACAAGATATACGAGGATGAATACACCTTCGCCTTCCTCGATATACACCCGATTCAGCCGGGCCAAGTACTTGTGGTACCAAAGACACAAATCGCTACTGTGTGGGATATGCCCCCAGATGAATACCATCATTTTATGGATACGGTACTGCGTATCGGCAAGCGGCTGTGCGAGGTATATCCAGATAAAGCCAAAGTTGGTCTCATGATCGAGGGGCTAGAGGTAGATCATGTTCATGCCAAGCTGTTTGCTTTTTCGACGGGTGAAGAATATCGTCGCTTGCCGGATATAGCTGAACAGCCCGATCAGAGCGCATTGGCGCGCGAAGCGGAAAAGATCCGGATTACATGATCACCCTCGTTACTGTCGGCAAGAAGCATGATGCCTTACTCGTTGATGCCATACAACGATATCAGCAGCGTCTGAGAGCTCCCTGGAATGTTAAGTGGGAGGTTTTGCCACACAGTTCAATGAACGCGCTAAAAGCCGTTCAGGAAGAGTCTAGGCGCATACTAAAACGTATACAGCCGTCTGATTATGTCATCTTGCTCGACGAAAACGGCTTACCAGTTGATTCCCCCGCTATGTCGCGAGTGCTTAAACAACAACTTGCGAGCTCTCGTCACGTGAGCATCGTGATAGGCGGTGCCTACGGAGTGTCCAGCGCCCTAAAGGAACGTGCCAATAGTAGTTGGTCACTTTCACCGCTTGTATTTCCCCACCAACTGGTACGGCTTATCATCATCGAACAGCTCTACCGTGCTCAATCAATTGCAAATCACACCCCCTATCACCACGATTAGTATCATAGTATTGACAAAACATAAAGTTTATGCTAAATTTTATGGAGTAGTCTAAATGAAAACAAAAAATGAATACGACAAAAAGAATCATTACTTCCCTGACCGCGCTTCTCAGTGCACTGTTATCTCTTGGCCTCGTATTTCACGATAGCCAGGCAGAGCATGCCTTTGCTGTGGCAGTCAGCCGGCCACTCCTTTCGGCATATCATGAATCTGAAACCACAAAACCGCTTGATGAGATTAAACCGCTTCATGTTCATAGTGACTACAACCCCTTGTTGAGCACACTTGCCAACAGCTTTAATTATCAGCAACCAAGTCTCATGCCCCGTCGGAATAGTCATCACAAGGAGCTATTGCGCATGTTTGAGGTAGGCAGCAGACACGCGTTTGATAACGCCAATCTCCCTATAATTGACTAGAATCAGAACTATCTTCTGAGATAACCTGGAGTTCGCGGGCGAGCCGTTCGACGAGGGAATGCTTGGCTTGTAGCTGTTCGCGTGATTGCTCCACGAGCTCGGGGGGAGCTTTTGTAATATATTGATCGTTCGCTAATCGTTTTTCGAGCGCTTCACTTTCGGCACGTGCTTCTGCTAATCGTTTTTCGAGATTGGTCTGATGTTCGTATAGTATCTCAGGGGAAATGTCGAGCCAAGCATCACGACCACTACTAGCGAGACGTAGACCCCGGGCCTGATCGACATGTTCAACAGTTTCCAGTTTGGCAAGGTGTTGGATGAGGCCAGCGTTGTCGGCCACAAGAGAGTCATCCATATAAAGCAGGCTATAGCGCTCATTACCTGGTAGTTCTGAAGTGACATAGCGTGTTTCTGCCACCAGTCGTTTGAGACGCCCAAATTCGGCTGCTTCAAGCTCGTTGCAGTCCTTTTGCTCTGGCCATGCGGCACCAGCGAGGACATCACTATGCCAGTTGAGACTTTGCCAGATGGTTTCGGTGACGAAGGGAGCAAACGGGTGCGCTAGACGTAAGCTAGTGTCCAGCACCCAGGCGAGCATTGAGGTGTGCTTCTCAATCTTGCTGACCTCTATATACCAGTCAGCGACATCATCCCAGATCACGTGGTAGAGAGTTTCGGCGGCCTCTGCGAAGCGGTAATCATCAAGCTGTTGTTCAACCGTGCTGATTGCTTGGTTAAGTCGATGGATGATCCAATGATCAGCCATCGAATGTAGATCTGGGTGGGGAGTGGGCTGCGAATCCCCTACTTGACCCTCAATGAATCGTGCAATGTTCCACAATTTGTTACAGAAATTGCGTCCGGCAATTACCTTACCCCGACTGAATGCTTGATTTTGAGCGGCGCTACGGCTAGAGACGATCCCCATGCGCAGTGCGTCAGACCCATATTCACTGATTGTTTCCATGGGGTTGATAACATTTCCCTTACTTTTGCTCATCTTGATGCCCTTTTCATCAAGAACAAGGCCGTGCAGGTAGACATGGCGAAATGGAACCTGTCCAGTTCGGTAGAGGCCGAGCATGAGCATACGGGCGACCCAGGCAAAGAGGATATCACCTGCTGTTTCCATGACTGCATTTGGAAAATAGCGAGCGAGCGGTCCATTAGTCAGATAATCAGTGGTAATAAACGGCCACTGGCCACTGCTAAACCAGGTATCGAGCGTGTCCTCCTCGCGCACATATGTCGTGCCATCTACATCAATATGCGTTTCGTCAACACGACGATCGAACAGCCAGGTCTCTGGATCGGTTGTTGAGTGAAACATGGGAATTGGGATGCCCCAAGGGATCTGACGGCTAATATTCCAGTCACGAAGTTCCTTGAGATAATTGATAACCACTTGAGCTTTGTTGTGTGGGGTAAAGGATATATCACCCTTCTCGATAGCCGTAATGGCGTTTTTGGCAAGCTCTTGCATCTTTACAAACCACTGTTCCTTGACTAAGGGTTCTATGATGCTGCCGCACTTATAACAATGTCCCACGGCATGTTCGATTTCTTGTTCGCCCCGCAGTGCTTCCTCAATCGAGAGCGCCGACAATACTTTTTTGCGAGCTTCTTCGGCTGTGAGCCCAGCGTACTGAGGCGGCACGTTTATCATAGTGCCGTCGTAGTTGATGACCTGGATGCGCTCGAGCTGATGACGCTCGGCGATAGCGAAATCATTTGGATCATGAGCTGGTGTAATCTTTACCGCTCCGGTACCAAAAGACCTATCGACGTAGTCGTCGGCAATAATGGGGATTTCTCTACCAATGAGTGGAAGTTGCACTTTTGTACCGATCAGATCCTTGTAGCGCTCATCATCGGGGTGAACGGCGATAGCGGTGTCACCAAGCATTGTCTCGGGGCGGGTTGTTGCGACGATAATCTCCCCTACCTTGTCGAGTGTTGGGTAGGCAATGCTCCACAACTTCCCTTTCTCGTTTTTATGAACTACCTCGATGTCGGCAAAGCTTGTCTGATGCTTGACACAGAAGTTTACCATTCGTTCGCTGCGGTAGATCAACTGATCTTGCCACATCTTTTCAAAGCTATCATAGACACTATCTATTACTTTTTTGTCGAGGGTAAAGACAAGCGTATTCCAATCGACGCCGGCGCCGAGAGCCCGGAGTTGGAGTTCCATGTTGCCGCGCTGTTCGTCGACAAAGTTCCACACCTGACTATACAGTTGTTCGCGCGTGTAATCAAAGCGCGTTTTCCCCTGTTTCTCAAGCTCTTTCTCGTACACAACCCAGGTTTCAAAGCCAGCATGGTCGGCACCGGGGATATACAGAGCATCATCACCTCTCATGCGGCGGTAGCGAATCAGGATATCTTGCAGAGCGCTGCCAAGTGCATGTCCAACATGCAAGTTGCCATTGGCGTTCGGTGGCGGCATGATGATGCTGTAGGGTGTCCCCTGCCCCTTTGCCTTAAATACTCCCGACGACTCCCAGAGGGCATAAATGGTCGGCTCGTAATCATTGGGAGTGTAGGTTTTTGCGAGATTCATGGATGGTCTGGTCATTCTTTCATTGTTTTCACGCGAAAAAAAACATTAGCAAACTCACCAGAACTTTTCACGTGAAAAGTCCAGCGTGTTATCTCTACCTCTGTTATCTCCGCGTGTTTGTGTTCACACCTAAGTATAGCACAAACAATGTATAATAGTTACAGTCATGATTGGTGCAACACCGTGCGAGAGTAGAGTAGACTGGGACGAGTTTGTTTCGGTGACGAATGGTCACCCTTTGCAACTGTGGGGTTGGGGAGACGTAAAGACGGCACATCATTGGACGGCACATCGTATACTTGTTAACGATGGTTCAGAGGTTATCGGTGGTGCCCAGCTCCTAGTAAGAAAACTACCTGGGGCATTTCGTCGCTTTGTCTACATTCCGCGTGGGCCAGTTAGCCGCACGGGAAGGGAAGTAGATACGCTCAATGCCCTTGCCTCATACGTACGGCACCATTTGCCCGGAACAGTCCTCAGTGTCGAACCCAATACACGTGTGTTTCCTGATATAAAGGGATGGCGACATTCAAATCGAACGATTTTGATACCGAATACGCTTGTCCTCGACCTGACACGCACCGAGAGTGAGCTTCAGGCTGATATGACAAAAAAGACCAGGCAGTACATCCGCAAATCTCAGCGCGCGGAACTTGATTTTCGTCAAATTACTACTGATGAAGAGCTTAACGAATGTCTACATATTTACCATGAAACGGCTGGACGTGCTGAGTTTGCTCTCCATAGCGACGCGTATTATCGTGACGTCCATAGAAATCTTGGTGATGCATCTGTCATCATGGCAGCCTTTTATGAAGACAAGCCGGTTGCTTTTTTGTGGCTTGCAGTGAGCCAAGAGGTGGCATTCGAGCTATACGGAGGTATGAATGAGGAAGGACAGCGACGAAGGGCAAATTATGCACTCAAGTGGCAGACGATCTTACTCTGTAAACAGCGTGGGGCTAAGCAGTATGACATGAATGGGCTTTTAAACGATGGAGTTAGTACCTTCAAGAAGGGGTTTGCCAGTCAGGAGACGATGCTTGCGGGAACCTACGACTATCCGTTATCGCCGCTCTATACAATTTGGAACCGAGCACTACCGATAGCAAAAAAACTTGTTCGCACTACTGGAAAGGTGTTGAGAAGACCCTAAAACGGCAGAGGCTGTGTCGTTACAAAATGGGAACGGCGCCCTGTCGGTAAACGATAATCTCGCCGGCACTGTCGAATCCGATAATTGTTGACGGAGGTCGGTCGCCAAGAGGACCGATATCGACATAAAAGTCTATTTTCTCACCGAAATAGTCGATTGCTTGGTCGATACTTTGTGAGGTAGGCGCATTTGGTGTGTTTGCGCTCGTTGTCATAAGTGGGCCGGTCGTAAGTAAAAGCTTCTGAAGATCAGAGTGTGCGGGAATACGTGCCGCCATGTGTTCTTGCCCGTCGCTAAGATATCTCGGAAGGGAAGCGGCGCTCATTTCCACGCTTACGGCATTTGGCCAGAAGCGAGCTGCTTTTAAAACTTCTGCTCGAGGAAACCCTAGTGCGATGAGCTGATCTGTGGTTGCGGCTATAGTGGTACCTGGTTGCCGAGCGCGTGACTTGAGATGGTAAAGGCGAGTGATTGCCAGTTGGTTGTTGGCAATACCTACCAACCCATACACAGTATCTGTTGGCATAACGCCGATAGCGCCGTTTTTTAATAGATCGATAAGACGAGGATCACTCAGTGCTGAGATCCGCAGTGCTGGCATGGTTAGTCCGCCATTACCCATGAAGTACGGGTCATTGATAGTGAAGGAATTACCTCAAGTGACAAGGGGTCTGCGGGAGGTACAGCGGTGGCATGAAAATAGCCTAAGGTAGCGATCATCGCTGCGTTGTCGGTACAGAGGGCAAGAGGAGCGTACTCGATCTCGATCGAAAGCTGCTCTCGCAGGCGATCGCGCAGAGGCTGACAGGCCGCAACGCCACCGGCAATGACGACTGAATTGGGCAGATACTGCTCATAGGCCGCCACCGTCTTGTCGACCAAACACCGAACTGCCACTTTTTGGAAACTGGCTGCGATATTTTGTCGCTGAAGGTCGTTTAACAGCCCTGGGAGCTCGTGGGAGGGAAAAGTGTGATCTTTGCCTACTTCACGCTGAGTTGCCCTCAGAACGGCTGTCTTGAGGCCAGAGAAGGAAAAATCATAGGTGCCTTGAGTCCGAGGAGTGGGAAACTGATAGGTTGATGAATCACCAAGCAGTGCCGCCTTGTCGACCGATACTCCTCCGGGGTAGGGAAGACCGATCATCTTTGCCACCTTGTCAAATGCTTCTCCGACTGCATCATCCATGGTTTGTCCTAGTAGTTCGTATGTTCCATGACCATGAAATAAAACCAGTTGCGTATGACCACCAGATACGATGAGCGCTAATAGAGGAAAAGAAGGCTGGCGAGTGGGAAGCGAGAGCTGCGGTGTCATGGTTGGTGATTGCTCGGTAATGAAGTTGGCATAGACGTGCGCCTCCACGTGGTGAATCGGATACAGCGGCTTGTTATGGATAATGGCAAGTGTGCGAGCCGCCAACGTACCAACCAAAAGAGATCCAACTAAACCAGGTGCGTAGGTGACAGCGATCGCATCGATATCATCCCAGCTACAGTTGGCATCTGTCAAAGCCTTGTCGATGACGGGGTTGATTGCCTCGATATGACTGCGAGCCGCAATTTCCGGTACAACCCCTCCGTAATGGGCATGAATATCGATCTGTGATTGGACGACATTGGATAGCAGATGAAATCCATCCTCTACAACGGCGGCAGCGGTTTCGTCACAACTACTCTCGATTCCTAGGATTCTCACTAGAGATGAGTATAACATCTTTTTCTGTCTCACGGGGTGGTAAAATAGAGGTATGAAGCAGACGGCAGTCAAACTTGTGAGGCGTGTTGTATCCAAGAGGGCGATTAGCCGACTTGAAGATACATATCGAAAGAACCGCGCTCGGCTGCTTGGTATGCGTTATGGTCATCCGGCCAAGCACCTCCGAGTAATTGCCGTGACGGGAACGAACGGAAAGACCACAACAGTCAATTATCTCAACGAAATTCTCAAGGAAGCCGGTTACACCACTGCTATGTTTAGTACGTCGACGATTGAAGTAGCGGGTGTATTAACACCAAATGACCTCAATGCCACCGTGGCTTCAACAGGGCGAATGCAGCAGTTTTTTCGCGACGCAAAGCGTTCTCAGGTAAACTTTGTGGTCATGGAGTTCCCTAGCCACGCCATTCATCAGCACAAACTCTACGGGGTACCGGTCGATATGGCGATCATGACTAATCTCACCCAAGATCACCTTGACTACCACGGCACAATGGAGGCGTACGCTGAGGTAAAGGGAAGGTTATTTGCGATGGAACCGCAATACGTCGTGCTCAACCGCGATGATACGTGGTTTGAGTATTTCAACCAGTTTCCGGCAGCAAGCCAAAAGATCACCTACGGCAAGCATGAAGAGGCTGAGGCCCACATTGACTCAGTCACCCTCTACCGCAAAGGTACTGAAGCCGTTGTCACTGTCGATCACCAGACAAAATTGGAACTTGCTACCAATTTGCCTGGCGAATTCAATGCCTACAACATGACGGCCGCCGCCGCTGCTGCCTATTTGCTTGGAGTGGAACTTGACGATATCGTCGAGGGAATTGCCAATCTCGAGACTGTGCCGGGGCGCTTTGAGCGAGTTGCCGAGGGACTGCCCTATGATGTCATTGTTGACTATGCGCACACACCTGATGGGCTGGAAAAACTACTTACAGCAGCGAAAGCTATCACCAAAAACCGCGTGATCCTCGTATTTGGTGCCTGTGGTGACCGCGACAAGAGTAAACGCCCTCTGATGGGTGAGATTGCCGCTAGACTGGCCGATCGCATCATCCTAACTGATGAGGAGAGTTACAACGAAGACCCTGCTCAGATAAGAGCGATGATTTACGACGGTATCGAAAGAACAAAGGGTGGCGCGATGAAGACCACCGAGATAGATGATCGGCGCGAAGCAATTTCCAAAGCACTGGGGGTCGCCACCAAGGGCGATACCATCCTTATCACTGGTATGGGACACGAAGTCTACCGCATCATAGGTGGTAAACGAGTACCGTGGAATGATGCGGCAGTAGTACGGGAATTACTTGGCAAGAAGTAAGTAGGAGCTGAGTATGTTATCCACGAGGCGTGCGCCAGTGATCAGCAGCAATATCCTCAGTTATTGTGGTGGCCTCGCCATTTCTGCGCTTACCAAAGCCGGCGACCTTGACCACTTCGGCACCAACTTTACCTTCTGGGCCGCCTAGATCACTTGCGAGCATTTCACGCAACGCGTCAATTTCATCAGGGTTACCTGCTGCCAGTTCAGCTAATTGTCGGGCGGCTGCGAGATCTGCTTCGGTGAAAGCACTTGTTTTGTTTGTGTCTGTGGTGGGGATTTCTTTATTCATGACATGATGATAGCATAAACATTACGATATGTCAATAAGGTGAAGCAATATAGTTAAAACCACTGGCGTCGTTTGAGCCGGTAACTCAAACTTACGGTGGCGCGCTGACCAATTTTTTGCCAACGACGATAGGCTGATTGATTCACCACGAGGTCATAACAACCGATATAATCCGTCACTTTTTTGTTGAAGCTCGTCTTGAACCTTCCGATGCCATAAAAGGGATGAGTCGTGTCTTGTATGTCGCTGCTATGCGGTGCGCCGCAGAGGTCGTACTCACTAACGCCTTTTGCTTTCATCCACTTGATAATCTCCCACTGCAACAAATGGCTGGCGCCGTAGACAGTGCGTTCGCGGACCGAGGCGCCATCTTTATAGAGACCCCTTTTGCCGAGGTACATGCAGTAGGCAGCTGCCACGAGCCTAGACTCGTGGTAGGCAAAGAAAAGCTGCCCGTGATCGGCATCTGCTAGACGTTTCCAAAAAGCGGAATAGTACTGATAGCTCTTGAGGGAGCTCTCGAAGCGACCTGAGGCGGTGCTGCTAAGGAGGGTGAACATTTCGCGCATGGTTTGTTCAGTCAGAGAAACTGGTGCCACAGTCACGCCATCGCGCTCGGCACGGTGAATGGCATGCCTGCCTTTTTGATTGAGTGAGGCCATTATTTCGTCCTCGGAGCCAGAAATATCAAGTAGTACCGTCGAAACATTAGGCTGGATGGCTGCGGTGTGAACCAGGCCTAAGGTGCTGAGGCGCTCATGGAGTGGCTTGCTCTCGAGGAGCTCGGGCTCAATTTTTACAGCAAAAACAGATTGGGTACGTGCCAGTTGACGGAGGGAATCGAGTAACGATGTCAATTCAGTTTCATTCACGACGCCGGGGCCCTTGGGAATATACCAGTAGTTTCCGAGTAGCGGGACGCGTTTTTGGAGTACCGTGACGGCAAGGCCTTTCACTATGAGATAGCGGGGGAGCCATCCGTTGAGACGCTTGGTTTCAGCCAATTCTCTTAGTTGAAATACGTTTCCACCATCGGGGTTGTTAGAGAGGAGCGAGTCCCATCGCTCGATTTCTTCAGTAGTGGCGAAGCGTGCATCCATATCATTAGTATAGCAGCCGATGAGGAGCACATTGACAAAATAGCATAAGTGTGATAGCATACCTATATCAGATATCACTAACACAAACAAAAAAGGAATTACGATAATGAACGAATATAACAAACCAGATCAGGGCGCGCTGCCGCGAGGCGGTACGATGCTGCTCGAGAAAGCGGATCCAGTACCTGAGACGGAAACAAAAGGTGAAGGCGTCCCACCGGTGCCACCACGTGAAACGATGGTGGACGGAGCAGATGACAATGATGCTGCATTTGAGCGTGTGCTTGGTGAGACCGGTATGACACCAGAGGAAAAAGCAGGGTTTGGAAGTGGCGTCTTAGACGCATTTGCCGCCGAGGAGGCAGCTAAAGATTTAGGTGATACTGGGGATGCGGTGCCTGAAGGCGAGCTGTCTGGAAAAGAAGGTCATCCGGGAGCTGATATCGTTGACCTCGCTGAGTACCGACAACGACGAGCAGCGGAAACAGCACCTGTTCTTGGTAGTGATGCAAGTGTAACGGATATAGCGGATGCACCAAGCATGCGTGGTGACGCTCCAGAGGATCATGAACCAACACCAGCAGCCTAGAAGGGCGCGTGACAAACAAAAACGGGGATAGTCCCCGTTTTTTGGTGAGGTGCTTATTTACTACTGTGGATGCGAGAGAAAATCGATTTCTTTGATGATATCGAGTAACGCTTGAGCACGACGTGCCTCATCGACAATCGCTTTGGCTGCTTCGTGCGCTGGGGCGATAAGCGTTTTGTCGTCGGTTGAACGGATAAGTAAGAGGTAGGTATCGAACTTCTCCTCTGGGGCCAGGGTGAGTTTGTCGACAAGTGGCCGTAGCTCGGTGATTGCCTCTTGCTTGACGCTATCGAGGTTATCAGATGAAGTGGGCATGGTGAGCGGCGTAGTAGGATCGGTGGCTGGCGGGACGGGTGGTTCCACTGACGCAGTCGGATCATCGGCAGCAGGAGCAGCTGGCATTGGAGGTAGCGGTGGGATCACTGTTTGTTGTGCGGCGGCCTCGTCGGCCTCGCCGCTCACACCTGCTAACACTTTAGCAAGTTCCTGGTCGTCACTAATTGATTGCTGCAGTTGCGGTTTAATATCCATACCCACCTCTGATAGTTAGATTATTCTTATGCTTACTTACTACATACTGTATCATAGAAGGAGAATAACTCGCAAGACGAATGGTGGGAAAATGCTTGACGACGTAAATGTTTTGAAACAACG
>APMI01020301.1_pt1 | contig 11350 bp, 9 predicted proteins | sample 667938 | NCBI WGS metagenome assembly APMI01 (sample SAMN01084076, study PRJNA167559) | wastewater metagenome | biome: Wastewater | place: Denmark: Ejby Moelle, Odense | collected 2011-11-28 | reverse complement strand
GTGGTGGGGGAAGATCTGTCTTAGTCTCTGATAGGCCAAACTTGCTTCCATGGAACCTAACGTATTATATTATACAGGATCTAAATAAAATTTAATATTAAATCTAACGGATCTTTTTATATAACCTATTAGCATCCCCACGCGTTATATATGCTTGCCCTCTTCAAACTAGATAAAATTTAATTTTCTGGCTTAAGATTTATCTTCCCTATAATTAAATAGAGTTGATTATAATTCATAAAAATAATAGCCAATATGTATATGATTATTGAACTTTCATTAATAAAATAAAAATTACCTATTAATGTAAGAAAATAAAAATTTGCATCTATCTAATTGGTTAATTTCTTTAATTTGATGGTATTATTAGAAAATTTGCACATCATTAAAGCAATTTCATTTTTTGCTTAATCGATTCCAAGTAAAATTGATCTAATGCACCCTTCTGTTCTATATATTCATCCACATTTAATTTTGAATGTTTCATTAGTCGTTATTTATCTGCTGCTCTTTTGTCTAAATTTTCGAAGTTTACTTTTACCTGCTAAAATTACTTTGGCGAGTTGTAGTTGTTTGACATTTCTGCTAATTGTTTTGACCTTAATTTCCAAATATCTTTTTAAGTGACTACTTTCTATCTCACACCTTCAGTTTTTTTCAGTAGTTTTAAACTTTAATCTTCCTCTGTTTGGCTGGGTACTACCGAGGTGGCGTCTACAGATTGGCTAATATTCTTCTTTATATTTAGGTTACCCTGCTCCATAAATCTATTACCTTCTCGATATCTATTTTTTTACTTTTTCTCTTCATAAAAACTTTCAACCCCGACGTCTTCTCCATCAGAGTTAACAACAGGTCTATACTTCTTTGTCATTTTATTATTTTTCATCTCTTCCCTTTGTAACAGCTTTAGCAGCTAAGTTCTCTTATTTTAGTCAACTTTGGGTTTGTGTTCTTTATTTATTTGTTTAGCATAGTCAAACATACGCTATTTCTTGTTTTTGCCAAGTTGAAACAATGCAATGTCTTTTTCTCGGTTCTGTCTATCGATTTACTACACAATTTGATGAGCTGACCCTTTATAATGCTCCTTAGTGTTTATTTTTAGCGATTTTAAATACATTTATTTTTCACTTGATTTACGTTAGTTCTATTTACGCCTAATTTATTCATATTTCTTTTCATGATCGACAATATCATTTAAGCTATATGATTTCTTCTTCTATTTAATTTATTTTAACTTTTCTTATCTATAAGCTTTTTCGGGTTTTACATATTTTTCTTCAAACTATTTCACCTTCTTTTTAAATATAGGCATCTATTGTCTGTATTTTTCTAAAAACTTGTCAATTCCTTCTTATTTTTCTGCAATTTGTTTTTATTATTACTCTCTTTTCTTTCGCTTTTGCTATATTCTTTGTAAAATTTATTGTTTTTTCGATAAATCTCTCATTTATTATGCTTATTTTAGCTATGCTTATCTCTATTGTTCCACTTTACTTTTTCTCTATTCCCTCAATTTTTGTCTTTTTCTTTGCTCTCTCCTCTGTTCTGACATATACTTAATGTAATCTTTTGCAATTTTCGTTTTTTCAGATTCTAATCCATAACTTGCTAAATCTAAATTTTCCTCAATTTTCTTATTTAGTGCTTCAATTGATTAAGAATTATTGGATCCCTTTTGTATTTTTTCCATTTATACCATTTTATTATTGAGCAGATCAATTTTGCTTCTAATCGATCCCTCTTTAATTTTGATAAGCCTGGCTCTATCAAGATCAACACATTGTTCTACTTGATTTTTGGTGGTGATTGCTCTCTATGTTACATAACTCTTACATCTCTGTTAATGATGAGTCTTCCATGTTAAAGATCGCCTGTTACAAAATTGAACCTCTTCATCATAACATCGTTGATACTCTAAATAATTTCCTTATACTGATACTTGTGATGCAAATTAGTTTTTGTGTGCAGCTAAAATTTTCAACTCTTCTAGATATGCTAAATGCGAGTTATTGAACATAACGTAGACATTTCTTTCCCTTTGTTTACACTCTTGTTTGACTGTCTACAATATTATTATGATGAATGTGTACTTGCTGAATCTATTTACTACAAATATTTTGTTATACTTGCTATTTCAGTAATTCAAGTAAGAATTATGGGGCTGTGACAAGCTACGATGGCAAATGTTTTATCTATGAAAATTAGTTTTATTTATGGATCACTGAGTGCAAAGTACCACCTTTTTTTGGGTGCTCAACAACTGGCTAGAGGGATTTTGCTGGTTATGTTGTTTTATTGTGATTCTTGTGCGACTATTTATTTAGGGAGTTCAGCAGCTATGAACTGTTCATTGGATAGTTAATAAAAATTATATTACTAAGTGCAAGAATCATGCCATGCTTAGTGAAATTAGCAGAAATACTATCGAATATGAAGTAAAAGGTAATATGACGATATTTTTATTTTGGCAAATTTATATATAGACAAACTTACATTATTAATTTAACTAAAATGATGCAAGACACACAAATAAATGCAGCATTTAATGAACAATTTTATTAAAATTTATGAAATAAACAGAAATAGATGCTAAGGAAGGTGTAAGAAGAAGCGGAAGAGCTAAGAAAAATCTTGGAGCTTTTGAGATTCAGAACCAGCGAATCACAAGAAGAATGAAGGAGATTCTAAATAGTGGTATTCCATTTATGAACAGAGAATAAGAAAAATGTGCAATATGTTTAAGTGAATGCGGTAAAAACTCAACAACCCTTCCTTGTTCTCACGTATTTTGTCAAGGCTGTATCGCAAATTGGTGGATTACTCATGATAACTGTCCTTACTGCAGAGCCCCTTTTGAGTTTATCCTCAATCATAAGGGAAGAAAGATGACGAAATAATAGTTACCAGTCAAAATGTTCTTGGAACAGGAAGACACACTTAAGTGTGAAGCTTGCTGGGCTGATATAGGAAATTAGCCTATGAGAATCTGTTATGAGTGCCGTTGTGTTTACATGCATAAACGGTGCATGACTGGCTAATAACTCAAGGTTGCAATTTGGAGATGCCAAGACTGTTTGCAAGATGAAGAAGAAGAGTATGATAAGATCTAGGAAAAAAGACAATCTCTGGATAAAGGCTATTACTCTACATATTTAGACTAATAACTGCCCTAAAGACATAGCAATAGACTTATGATAAGTCGGTCTTTCATGAAACTGAAATGAATTCCTTTGGACTGATCAACAATTTGCCTCCATGAAAAGTTACTTAGCTTGATTATCATAATTGTAATTTAAAAATATTTCGAATAAGATAAGTTATGAAGAGTTAACTGTGTTATAATAATCAATGCATCCCTGGTTTAGAAGACTTTGTAAACGCGGGTGTGCTATGCTGAAATTTTGCTTGGTTATTTGATAATTTTGGTTTTTGTTCCGGTTTTGAACCAAATTTAATCATTTCTTCCAGTTTCGATACATCATCATTTCCCCACTCTTTCATGTTCTCAAATAAGGGTTACTCCTTTATTTTTACTTGATGAGTTTATTCCGGTTTGATTTTGATTGAAGACAATAAAGAACTTTTCAATGGCTACTACTTAATCCCAGATTCATCAAGTCCTAAGTCATCAAGATCTTCAGCAACAAATGCTTTATCTAATGGGTCTTCTGATTCTTATATATCGTTATCGAAATTGTCTTGTTTGTCCATTCGCGAGAGCTATTTGTAAATATTATTATTTTAATGTTCAAATAATTCTAAACTACAAATGCTTGACACATTAGAAACTGAGCCAAATTTAAAGTTATTCTTTATAAGTTTTAAAATTTAAAAGCACATAAATTAGTTTACTATTGGTAGTATAACCAAAAATTTAATAATTAGATCCAAAAATGCTCAACAGGTTCATGACGCGTATATCAGCGGCTTTATTTATTCAGACTAAGAAAACACCTAACCCAGATTTTCTTCAATTTTTACCACAGTCGCATATTGTAATGGGTGCCAATGATTCAGTTGATATCCCTGATGAAGAAACTGCTATCAAAACATCGAACCTAGCAAGAAAGCTATTTAAAGTGCAAGGCATTAAACGAGTATTTTTAGGCCCCAATTACATATCGGTGGGTAAAACTGAAAAATCAAATTGGAATTAGCTTAAGCCCATGATATTTGACTTAATCCAAAATCATTTTTAATCAGGTTAACCCATAATTCGAGACCCAAAGTACTACTGCCATAACAGCTAGGTCAAATGATGAAGGTTTCGACCCATCAGACTCCGAAACAGTTAAATTAATTAAGCAAATACTATGGTCGAGAGTGAGACCTACTGTTCAAGACGACGGTGGTGATATCAAGTACATATCATTTGATGATAAAACTGGAATATTAACAATTGCAATGTTAGGCTCATGCGCAGGTTGTCCTTCCTCCAGTGCTACTTTAAAGAATGGAATATTTAAAATGATGAAGCATTACGTTGGAGAAGTCAAAGATGTCGTAGCGCAAGATTTCAAACCCAAGTGAAACAAATATTATTATGTTACTCTTTATGTTGAATTTGTCTTTAACATTTTTGTAATATTTATTAAAGTGTTATTATCTACATGAGAGGAGCAATCTTTGACTTGCTGTACTGGACTGGAATTTCCGTCTTTTCTGGCCCATACAAAAACCTTGGTAAGAGACTATATGCGATGGGTACTAAATTGTAGGGTGAAAATGCCTCTGAAGATCGACTTGTACCTAGTTTAAGAAATCTTTCATATGGAGGATCACAACCAAGCATCGAAGCCGCCAGCTTTATCGCACCAAACTCAACAATCCTTGGCAAAGTTTAAGTCGGATTGAATTCATCAGTCTGGTATGGAGCAACTTTAATTGGAACAAAGGGCATCACAATTGGAGACAATTCAGTAGTTCAAGACCGATGTCATCTCTCAAGCGATGTGCAAATTGGCGACGGTGTATTTATTGGCCCTAATGCCACTTTACAAGGCGCTCATCTATCAAATGGAAGTTTCGTCGCCATGGGAGCCACTGTCAGACATGCTAAAGTTGAAACAGGAGGACTTGTTGCAGCTGGTGCCGTCGTTGCTGATAATGCTATTGTTAAATAAGGCGAAGTATAATGTATGAAATATTTAGATCTGGGCCGGCAGTCCCGCCAAATTCTTAAGACATATAACGCCAGTTGAGAGAGAAATTTTGAAATAGCATATATAATAAATGAGAGACTTAGCTGTAGTCCATTCTGATGAAGCTGAAAAAAGTTCTCGAGAAGTCATATCTGGCAAAAAGTAACCGTATGAAATGGCCAACTTCGAAAATCTGGTCGACAAAATGTACACAGATGAAGAAGTGACTGGTGAGATGATTGTAACCGATTAAGATGCACAATTTGTTGAAAGAAGAACCTTTATGAGAGAGTACATAATTCCACCAAAAACTGAAGAAGATTATGAACCTTTCGAGTATAATATCGGCCACATGGGTGAAAAATTCAATCTTGGTGTTCATAAATAAGCATATAACAAAGTAGCTACTAAGCTACAGCAAAAACGGAAATTCGATACAGATAAGGGTTCATGGACTAAACCATTTTGATCAAATAAGATTCAATAAAATCATATATGGCTATTTAAATGAGTTCAGTTAATTTATAAATTACATAAACGTTAACAGTTATTATTTAAATAAAATCAAAGCAGATCAATGAGAATAAAGTAGAAATACTTAAAGTAAAAGCAATTCACAGAACGACCTCAAGCTAACTCACGTAACACTGACTCCACACCGCTGTTGTCAAGACTGGAGAAATAGTATTTATTTAATCAGCAAAACCCCCAAAAGACATCAAGAGAGTACTTCGCAAGAGGAAACAAATAAAATTTCGCTAATATGGTCAACAGTGTGCCCATTGATAACAACGAGTACACAAGTCATCATGTCATTAAAATTGACAATTATTAAGGCAAGAGATTTAAGACTCAACAAGGATATTAACCTCTTATGACCAAATCTAGATACATGGTAGAAAAGGATTAAGCTGAAAATGGTCTTGAGAGTGCAGCTGTGTACAAAAGTTCAGAAAATATTGTGTTGAGAAGGGATAAAATTAAGAGAATGGATTAAAAAATATATGATAGTATTGATTTGACTGAAAATTAGAGACCATTAACTTTTGGGCTGGTTCGAAAAACTGAACCAATGAAGAGTTCTCTTGAGTATAAAGAAGATGCTAAACTTAAAAATTAGGTCCTTGATGAGATTAGCAGTCTTCGTCGAAGTCAATAAACTCTTAACGCCTCAAAAGAATATTCAACATTAGATCTATAAAATGTTGCAAGATGTGTAAACCATAATAACAAGAAGGTAAAATTCTATGATAATTAAGGCTAAATACCGATTATTGAGCGAGAGCAAAGATTAATAAGACATGATATATTGCTCAAAATGTGCTATTAATCTTTTACAACAAGGCTTCAAAGTTTAGGAAATAAAGGCCTAAGTGCCTAAAAAGATGATGAAAAGCCAACACAGCCTTTTACTCAATAACCAGATGATTAACAGCGCAGGAGCACCTTCAAGAATTCAAGAAATGAAAAATTTCTAACAAAAATTAAATGAAGTCTAAGGCAAAATTAATCAATCTCTTCAATAAAGTGGAATGAAAACCAGTTAAATTGAAGAAATATAAAGACAAATGTGGCAGACAGAAAGTCTATATGATCAAATGACATCGCATCTTCAGAAAATGAAAGATTCATAGTTGAATGACCTAAACTAAAAAAAGAAAAAAGTAATATTTCATTTTATTTAGAAAATCGTAACTCTACAAAGATATCAGAAGTAAATGGGACAAGAGCTCGATAACATAAAATAGATGAAGAAATAAATGAAGGAGTTTAAAAATAAATTTGTGATAATGAAATAAAACTAATTCCAGTTTTTGATCAGTTCATTTTTGAATAAAATTCACCACTACGGTAACGAATATAGAGAAGGTGAAGTGCCTGTCAAAAAAATAGAAGATCAAATTGATCAAATAATAATTGATCTTTGCGAGTTCTGCAAGAAAATAAAATAAGTAGAGGAAAGCAGACTTACAAGAACTGAAAAACATTCATAGAAGAGCCGTCATCATACATCACATCAGCAATCAGAGGACTAATTTATCTGCAAATAAATAAAAGGTCCGTTTAGAACACTTTTCCCTGACGACAGCAATGAAAAACAGAAGGGTGATATTCATCTTGAAGGAGATTCTCCAACTTTCAAACAGAAACAAGTCGCAATGCATAAATCAATAAAAGGTGCATAATTGATGAAGAATTAATACTATTGATATGTTTAAGTATCCAACTTATCTCTTTATTGAAGTAAACTTAGACTTTAATATTCATTTAACGTCTTTTATTGCTCATTTTATACTTTTCATTAAATGATGGAATTTCTAAAATTTTTCTACTTTATTGTAAAAGTATCTATAAACTTTCATAGTTTATATCGGGGTTTTTCCATATTTGTTTACTTCAAGATGCAACTGAACATGATTTTCCAGACTCTTCTCAAGTACAAACAGAAATATCTCTGGTTGGTCATTTAATACACAAATGTGCAATAAATTATTTGAATTTTGTTTCGTTTGTAGTAAAGCGGGATTTAATGACAGCTATATTTCAATTTTGAAGAAATTTCCTTGTTTAATTAGAAGTACTATAGGAACGTGATCAATAACTTGTGAAAATTCTGCGACTTTGCGACTTGATTTTACGGACTATATCATACAATTTTTCATCAATTGTTCAACATTATCAAGACTAAATTTGTATTTTGATATTTCTTCACGAATATTTGATTTTTATTTCTTTGGAGAAGATGAAGATTCAATTTTCTCGATTGTTTTTACCTGTTATTGAATTTTTAATATATTTTTTGCCCTCTCCTTTCTTGTAAGAAAAACATCATCTTTTATTGTTTTACTTTATTATTCATTTTTATTTAATTTACTCTTCTCAGGTTTTGGTTTAGAAAATAGTTTCAATTTTGATTGATTTGGAGTTATTAAATATTATGCATTCTTCATAATTTGAGAGCGAAGTTCTCTGTTTATTTTTTCCATTATTTAAGATTCAAGCTAAGTCAAAGGTTCATTCTAATGAGGATCATTATTAGACGATTTGATATAAATTTTACCTTGTGCTTCTAATTTTGCTCTTTTTTATTTCTACTATGCAAGGCAAGCTTCAAATTAATTGAAAATCTAAGCTTGACTTTTGATTGAACATTTGTTAGGTTCAATATTCTCTTGATCATGATCAAAATTAATGGATATCTAATCTAAATAGAAAAATGTTTACTTTATTTTAATTTCTTCGAAATCAAAGATAAGTCCACAGTTTTGCTTATATTTTGTTTTTTCTATTTTAAAGGACTCAACTGAAGACTGGTGTTAGCACTGGAAAATAGATATGATTTGTCTCTAGATAACATTCTGCTTAATTATTTTTTATCGTAGCTATACTGAGATCTTTATTATTATTTGCGTTTAGAGTACTGTATCAACTTTTACTTGACATATTCATTGTTATCGAGTCTCGCACTAGCTCCTTAATGCTGTTTAATTTTATTCAACCGATAATTTTTATGCTTGAGTGAAGAAATATGAAATTTTTTAGTCGACCGAATAAGTGCGGACGCACAAGTTATATTACTGCTAGCATTATCGTCGCTACTATTTTGTATATCAAGATTCAATATATTGTTAGTTATGTGGTCAGTGTATACGAAAGATTGATAGTACTCAGTGCTAGCATTCATGTTTTATATATGGGCGATACTGTCTACAGGAGGCAAGAGTTGTTCCATTATATGCTTGCTTGATTTAAGGGAGGCTTAAGCTTGTTTCTTCTGGAGTTTTCGCATTGAACTAAATAATCAAGATTAATGAGAAATAGTATGATCAAGCTGAGTGATATTTTTATGGAATTTGGAAGTTTATTCGATAAAAAATAATTTAATAGCTACTGATATCGACTTTAAAATTACGTAAAATTATGAACAAGAATACATAAAAATCAGTTTATCGAGTCAACATATGAGCAATTATTACAAAGATCGTACTCACAGATACCACAATGTAAAATAGGCTTATCAATTTAAACATGTGATAGCATATTACAGCCATTACAAACAATGAACCCATTCCGATAAGTAGTTTCATGAATTTAATTCACGAGACGCAGCTCATGATTATTTACACAAAGCTTATGCTGTACGTTTAGCTTACGTATCGGTTTTCCCAGGCCTAAAGCAGCAGCTAAAGTGCATAGAGACTACCAAGCTTTTTCGTGATTGCAACCGATGAAATTGTATAACACGTTGTTCGGTTTTTATTTTATTACGGTTACCTGCGGGTAGCTTAGAATGTTGAAAAACTCAAACATTTTTATTTCAGTGCCTTTGTATGCGTATATGTAGGGATCGAGCTCAACTGCTATCGGATTGAATGTGAAATATTTTAAGAGAGATTCAGATGGTGCCAATGTGCTCGGGTCGACAAATATAACAAGAATGGTCTTGCTAGCCTCCAGCTTGGAGACCAGGTCACTAAAACTTTCCAGAAATTTCATGTTTAGTTAAGTATGGTGTTATGCTTAATATTATAATAAGTCATTAATCAATTTTTTATCAATTGTATTCAATACCAAGCTCGCCAAAGAACTTCCTTGCTTCTTCGTCTGTGAAGTACGGGTTCTATTTCTGCCCCCACAATCGGTTCTGAGTTTCAAGACCTGCAATTATATGAAAGATACTTCTTCTGCGGGTAATACGTCTGTTATTCTCGAAATATTCGAAAAAGTGAGTTGTCGGATGACCTGAATATAAGTAGAAGTACGGCTGATGTAGTAGAACGGAGTAACAATGATGACGGTGTCCAAGGCTAATCTGACCCACCAAGGGAATATGATCGCGACCATTTAATTAATTATTATTGTAATGAACTTGCTCTGTTATTTGTTGAATAAATATGGTAATAAGGAAGAGGTATAAATATCATAGTAAGCATTCAGTGTCTGGTTTTCTTCGGAGGTTCCGATTTCCGTGTGTTCAAGTTTTAGATCGATGCGCTTTTACTCTTTATTTTATTGTCTTTAGGTTTAACTTTTGATTCTTTTGGAAAATCTATTTGTTCCTTTTCCACCATCACAGAGTTATTGAGCTTTTTATGAGGTCGTTCAGCAGCATCACTGCTTAAAATATAATTAAAACTTTTATTTCGGATAAAAAATTGACTAATTCTTACAGATTCGTTCTCAGATTACGACTAAATTAATTAATTTTAAGTGTTTTTCTTATTTTCTAAAAATTATTCAACTGGATAGATTTGATCTCCTTTTATAGAATTCTGATCTTAAAGCTTAATGCTTTAAACTTCTGAATTCTTATCTGGATGTGACTAATCACTAAAAATGTTACCAGCATTATTTTCCATATTTTATTATTAAGTCTATACTCTCTTGTCTTTGACTTTCACGTTTGTCGTATCTTATGCTTTATTATTTATTTCATTATCATGAGCCTTGATCTTTATATTTGAGTTTGTGTCTTAGTTACTGCCATGAGTGTTTATTCTTTTTGAGCTTCGCTTGTCAGGAGTTTTCCTACTGATACTAACACTTTTCTATAAATTAAGTGCAGCTTCACTTCCTTTCTTACTTTAGACATTTTGCATCTCAAGCATTTTATTTTGATTTTTATTAACAATAGATCTCATTTTTTAATGTCTTTTCTTTTTCTAAATCTAAAGTCGCTATAGTTATTGTCTTCTTTCTTCTTACTTTCTCGCGACAATAAACTGGTAAGTCGTGTATCCTTTACACATGAGATAGAAATGCAACAAATTAAGATTAAACAGCAGAAACCATAGAACAAACACAATAGCGAGCACAACCCAACAAGTTATAATAAATCCCATAAAAGCACTCCAGAATTTCTAGACAGATATGAAAATAACTGCAGAAATATAGGTACCCAGATTAAAGCAAGTAGATGTGATCATAACAATGAATGGGGTATAATTTTTGGAGCCGACACAGTTATTAATCCACATGCAGTGATGATCAAAATTTTAAACACATCGATCACACTGTCTACAATGTTTGGCTCCGGTTGTGACATAAGTCATACAATAATCGCAATACAGTAAATCCTGAATATTAACTTTTATTTCACTCTTCTTGCCAAGTTTGTACTGTGTCATGACTGTATCAGAGGGATCTACGTACGAACAGATGAAAGTTGTTATTAATAATACGAATAGACTTACAGAGAACAG
>APMI01024209.1_pt1 | contig 11351 bp, 8 predicted proteins | sample 667938 | NCBI WGS metagenome assembly APMI01 (sample SAMN01084076, study PRJNA167559) | wastewater metagenome | biome: Wastewater | place: Denmark: Ejby Moelle, Odense | collected 2011-11-28 | reverse complement strand
GGCGGCAGTCTTGACGGGATTCTGGAAGTAGTAAAAATTGATTTTAAAAGGAGTGCATTAAATAAATAATATATTATCACACAAAAAATAACCAAATGAAAAAAACAATCCTCTTTCTTTCTTTCGTGGCCCTGACCGGCAGTTTGTTCGCCCAGAAAAAAACAACTACTTCTGCAACTGTAAGTTTTGATGCCAGCACTGCTATTGACGCATTGCCTAAAGCTGAAAATAAAACAGTAACAGCTGCTGTTGACACCAAAACCGGCTCTGTTGCATTTGAAGCAACAGTAAAGAATTTTACATTCTCAAACCCAATGATACAAGATCACTTCAATGGTACTAATTGGTTAAATTCTGATGCTTTTCCTAAATTCACTTTCAAAGGGAAAATCGCTGACCTGTCTAAAGTAAATTTTACCAAAGATGGTTCTTATACAGTGCTGGTGACAGGTGATCTTACTGTAAAAGATGTAACCAAGCCCGTAAGTACCGAAGCCACAATTGTAGTAACCGGTGGCACATTAAATACAACAGCCGCCTTTTCTATCAAATTGGCCGATTATGGAATCACCGGTGTTCCCATTGACGCTGGTAAAGTGGCTAAAGAACCAAAGATCACAGTATCAGCAGAACTGAAGTAATAGTTTAGCTTAATATAAAATAAAGAGCCTTGCCTCCCGGTGAGGCCTTTTTATTTTACCCTACCTTCGGCTCATGAGTACACGGAAATTAGAAAGCCGCAAGAAAATTGCCTTAGTGGCCCATGATCATAAAAAGGCTGATCTTATTGACTGGGCAACGTATAATAAAAAGGTGTTGAATAAACACCGTTTGTTTGCAACCGGCACAACGGGCATCTTATTAGAAACGGCACTCGATCAGTGCGTAACAAAATTCCTGAGTGGCCCGCTGGGAGGGCATCAGCAGATAGGTGCGCAGATCGCTGAGGGGAAAATTGATGTACTTATTTTTTTCTGGGACCCCATGGAAGCCCAGCCTCATGATCCGGATGTTAAGGCGTTACTCCGCCTTGCGGCTACTTCTAACATACCGGTTGCCTGTAACAGGGCTACCGCTGATTTTATGTTTACTTCCCCGCTGATGCATGAAGACTATGATGCTATATTACCTGACTACTCGGCCTATTCAAACAGGAAATTGAAAAAATAATTACTCTCCCAGCGTCTTTTCAATGTGAACTAATTTTCCATTTACATCAAAACCTTCAATTATAACCCTGAATTTTTTGCTGACATCATTATTATAAAAACTGATTGTCACTTTTTGGGTATCCGAATCAGTATACACATCCGGGTTCCAGTAAAGTGTTCTTCGTAAATCCGCAACCTGTGAGTTACTCTCATTGCCTGAATAATCCGGGTTATAAAATTCTTTAACGATTGAATACCCGTTACCGGCAAAATATTCCAGCTTATCGGCCTGCTGGTTATTGTCTTTTTTCTTTGTATAAACGGCTATGGCCCCGCCGGGAGAACCACTGCCAACTCCAACAAAACCGGCTTCGTAGTATTTCACCAACGCTACTTCATCAACTCTCAATGATCGCAGCTGGCTTGCATCAGCAGGTGCCTCGTCAATAAAAACGCCAACAGCCCATTTTTGCCCTGTTCCAAGGCTGAAATTCTTCCTGCTTACAAATTTGTTTCCCTGTAATTCAACTTGTGTAATGCTATTCCGGATCCAATCCATCACATTTAAGGATTTATCATTCGCCGGGAGGTTGATATTGTCAAGGTTTATTTTTCCGGGTGCCCTGAAAACACCGGTCGTATATTTTTCATTTACAACGTCAAAAGGTTTCTTTACCGTTTTAGACCCAACTGTAACGTTGGCGAGCTCCTTTATTTTTTCTCTGTTTTGCAGCCATTCATACTGATCTTTTATTGCTTCACTCCTGTTATCAGGGCTAAGGTGAAGGTCACCTGCTTCGTCCGGAAAGGATACTCCGGGTGTAATCGGGTTAATATGAATCTTTACTGGTTTTTGCTTCCCCTGCGGATTGGTATACACATAAAAAAATTTGGCTTTGCCATTAAAAGCAGCCGAGTCAATTGATATCCCGCCATCCTGTCCTACAGGTATTTCATAACTCTGGGATGTAGAATCTTCATTTTCCTGGTAAATACTCAGCCTGCCACCGGAAACATGCTGTTTACCCTGTTCATCATTCACAACTCCTTTAATTGACAGCAGGTAAGTCTCCTCCGCCTTTTTAAGTTTGCTATTCCCGGCCAACAATTCTTTCCAGTTGAAGCGTACCCAGCCATGTGTCAGCATCAGGTTGTCCAAAGCGAGAGCGGCCGTGTCCCCGTTTCTTTCAAAATACCAGGCTGGATTATGAATATACCCTTTCAGGTCGCCTGATAATAAAAAAGCCGACCAGATATTCTCCTTATCCCCGCTATTATTAATAAAAGAAGCATCAGTGACAGCTACCGAAAGGCTTCTCTGGACAGAAACCGGGAAATCAATATCAAAAGAATTCAGGGATCTCTTAGTACCATCATACTTCATGGTATTAATATTGCCTGCAGAGATATACTCCCTGTTATTGACAAATAATAGCCGCTCTGCCAACGGCAACCCCTCTTTATTGAATACAGTAAAATGAAGTATACCTGATGGCAGGCTGTCTGTTAAAACATGCCCTTTTACAGACATGTAATCATCAAATGTAATATCCGTTTCATTAACAACCTGGTTATTCATTACTCCCACCAATGTAATATTCTCGAAATCGGTCTTATTTTTTACACTCCTTGACAATGTAAAAGCTATTCCTCCCGGCTCTTCCTGAATTTTCAGGTTAATTCCTGAGCTTATTACTTCTGGCAAATTAAAAGAGTAAATATTTCCGTTGTAATCCACGTCTGCCTTGTATTTTTTAGAAAGTTGTGGCCTGAACTGAACCCTTCCTATCCCGTCATGATAGGATTTAAACGAAGCTATCGTAGTGCCTTCCTCACTACGTATCACCCCATTTACCTCAACAGGATTGCCTCCTGCATCGGTTGCCTTAAAAGCCACCACCGTCAGTAAGCCATCAACAAGGTTCCCGCTTTCAGGAAAGAATTGAAGTTTAATAATTTGCGGGAAAGGAGCGCTTTTTCCTGCAGCAGACGGATTATAGATGTAAATATTTTTCCGGTAAATAAAATCATTCCCATAGGTCAGCATCCCTGCTGTAGTAGCAATAAAATAGTAATTTCCCTGTGGTAAAGAGTCGGGCAATTCAATACTTCCTTTCGCTGACGCCCCTGTTACTGGATACTTCTTTTCCGTTACTATATGCCCTTTATCATCCGCCAGACGAACATAAAAATTAGAACTTATTCCACTTGGCAAACCATTACTTGAAAAATAGGCTTTAAACCAAATGATTTCCCCGGCGATATAGTTTTCCTTATCGTAATGAACAAATACCTTCTCAGCAGGGTATTGTGCAGCCAATACAGAAAGAAGTGAATCTTTTTTTTGAGCAATTCCCCGTAACCCGGTACTAAATAAAAGCAGTAACAAAAAGATTTGCCTGGTATTTCTCATGTCTGGCTGTTTACTGTAAATATATATTGTTGTACGGGCAAGTTACTATATCAAAATGATGACCGGTATGAGTTTGGTTACCCGGTTACTGAACCGGTTTTTCCTCTTTTCCTGATACCAAATAGCCTGCATTCGCATTAACTTTGGCTGATGTCTTTTAAACTTCATGCCCCGTTTCCCCCGGCCGGCGATCAGCCGGGCGCAATTCACCAGTTGACAGAAGGTGTTATACAGGGTGAAAAATATCAAACACTGCTGGGTGTAACAGGAAGCGGTAAGACTTTCACTATTGCTAATGTAATACAGAATACCCAACGACCCACGTTAGTACTGACACACAACAAGACATTAGTAGCACAGCTCTATGGAGAATTCAGGCAGTTCTTTCCGGAAAATGCTGTTGAGTATTTTGTGTCCTACTACGACTACTACCAGCCGGAAGCTTATATGCCGGTTAGTGATGTATATATTGAAAAAGACCTCAGTATTAATGATGAACTGGATAAATTGAGATTAAGAGCCACTTCCAGTTTACTGAGTGGGCGCAGGGATATCATTGTAGTTGCTTCTGTAAGCTGCATATACGGTATGGGAAATCCAACTGATTATGAAAACGGGATCATCCGTATTAATAAAGGTCAGCAAATTTCAAGGCAGGGCTTTCTGCATTCGCTGGTCAATTCTCTTTATAACCGGACAACGCTGGAATTTAACCGGGGTACCTTCCGGGTAAAAGGTGATACCGTTGATATCAACCTTCCCTATGTTGATTATGGATACAGGATCACTTTTTTTGGAGATGAGATTGAAGAAATAGAGAGCATAGAAGTCATTACCGGGAAAAGGATCGGGAAAATGGAGAATGCCGCCATCTTTCCGGCCAATCTCTATGTCGCCCCTAAAGACATTATGCAACAGGTGATCTATGAGATACAGGATGAAATGACGGCACAGGTCGATTACTTTAAGAATACAGGGAAATTCATCGAAGCGCAACGACTGAAAGAACGAGTGGAATATGACCTTGAAATGATTAAAGAACTGGGGTATTGCAGTGGCATTGAAAACTACTCCCGCTTTTTTGACCGCAGGAGACCGGGTACAAGGCCATTCTGCCTGTTAGATTATTTTCCAAAAGACTTCCTGATGGTCGTTGATGAAAGTCACCAGACCATTCCCCAGGTAAGCGGAATGTATGGAGGGGACAGGAGCCGGAAATTGATCTTGGTTGACTATGGATTCCGCCTGCCCTCTGCATTAGATAACCGCCCGCTGAATTTTCATGAATTTGATTCCCTGTTGAATCAGACGATTTTTGTTTCTGCCACCCCGGACGATTTTGAATTGGAAAAAACAGGTGGTGTGGTGGTGGAGCAGGTAGTTCGCCCAACCGGTTTGCTTGACCCGCCCATCCAAATCAGGCCGAGTGTAAACCAGATCGATGATTTGCTGGATGAAATTGATAGAACAGTAAAAAAGGGTGATAGGGTATTGGTAACCACTTTGACAAAGAGGATGGCTGAGGAAATGGATAAATATCTTCACCGGATTAATATCAAATCAAAATACATACACAGCGAAGTTGATACATTGGAAAGAGTGGAAATCCTGCGGGAATTAAGATTAGGCACCATTGACGTATTGGTGGGGGTCAACCTGCTGCGGGAAGGATTAGATCTTCCCGAGGTTTCATTAGTAGCCATTCTGGATGCGGATAAGGAAGGCTTCCTGCGAAATGAAAAATCGCTGACACAAACAGCCGGCCGTGCTGCCCGGAACGTGGATGGCTTTGTTATTTTTTATGCGGATAAGATGACAGAGAGCATGCAGAAAACAATAGATGAAACAAACCGCCGGCGGGAAAAGCAAATTGCCTATAATATTGAACACAGCATAACACCAAGAACCGTAAAGAAGAGTAAAGAACAGGTGTTTGCACAAACATCAGTACTGGATATCAAAGGATACGACCCCGCAAATCCTTATGCCATTGCTCCTGATGAAGACCTTGTTACTATTGCCGCTGATGAACAACCTGAGTATAAAACAATACCGCAAACAGAAAAAGCCATTCAGAAGATAAAAAAAGAAATGGAGAAGGCTGCCCGGGATCTTGACTTTATGGAAGCAGCCCGCCTCCGGGATGAGATGTTTTCCCTGCAGAAAAAATTGGAAGAGATGAAAAAATAACGTCTCGTAGTTTTACGAACAACCCCAAAGTAATTCTGCTCTATTTTAACAAATACCATTGCCCGGTTCTTGCACATCGTATTACGGGAGTCTATCTTAGCCTAAGAGAAACCAAGTAATCCAATAATTCTAAAAACCGAATAAATCCAATATTTATGAAAAGACGTGTCCGCAAAATCGTAAACTTTTTTGCCTTCAACCTCCTGTTCTTCGCTTTATACCTGAATTTTATCCATAAAGATAAAGTGGGCGTTGCTGACCCGGGAGCTCAACGCAATGTTGCTGCTTTCAGTGGTACAGTATTGGTAGAAAATCCTTCTGAATACCTGAATAAAAATACCATTACCACCGCACAGCCAGCCATTAAGAACGAAGACGACAACACGGTGAATTAATTTTTTCTCTACATAAGTCTCTTAAGCAAAGCAGTTAGTTTATACAATACACCCCGCTGTTCCCGGCGGGGTATTTGTGCTTTATACCTGCCATAGCTGCTGAAAACATTAACTTAGCAGCATGGCAAAAAAAGTTTTCCTTCTCGACGCTTTTGCGCTGGTGTTCCGTGCGTATTATGCACTGATAAGAAATCCCCGCCTTACTTCAAAAGGCAAAAACACCAACGCCCAGTTTGGGTTTACCAATGCACTGGTCGACCTGATCAAAAACCAAAACCCCTCGCATATGGCGGTCTGTTTTGACACAGCAGCCCCAACGGAACGGCATACTGATTTTGAAGATTACAAAGCCAACCGGCAGGAGGCCCCTGAGGATATACTTGCCGCAATTCCCGATATAAAAAATATCATCAGGGGGTTTAATATCCCGGTTGTTGAGCTGGATGGATATGAAGCTGACGATGTGGTGGGAACCCTGAGCAAACAAGCCGAGAAAGCCGGGTATGAAGTATACATGGTTACGCCTGATAAAGACTACGGCCAGTTGGTATCTGAAAAAATAAAAATATACAAACCCGGTTACCAGGGTGGCGATGCAGAAATACTGGGCCCCGAAGAAGTCTGTGCAAAATGGAATATTAAGGAAGTAGCGCAGGTTATTGATATTCTCGGACTGATGGGTGATGCAGTGGATAATATTCCGGGAATTCCGGGAGTAGGGGAGAAAACAGCCTCGAAGCTGCTGGCAGAATATGGCACCCTCGAAAACGCTTTAGCCAATGCAGATAACATCAAGGGGGCTTTGGGCGAAAAAGTAAGGAAAGGAAAAGAGTCTGCACTTTTATCAAAAAAACTGGCTACAATTATTACAAATGCCCCGGTAGAATTTCATGAAGAGGATTTTAAACTGAAAGACTGGGATAAGGAGAAACTGAAAGAGGCTTTCGCTGAACTTGAATTCAAAACGCTGGGAAAACGGTTACTTGGTGATGATTTCGCATTATCAGCGCCTTCCAAAGGAATAGTTGAAAAGGAAATTCCGCAAGGAATACAAACAGATCTCTTTGGAAATATCATTGAACCTGTAAAAACCGAAAATAGAATCCAACCGGCTGATGATTACGAAGGAAAAGATGGCTTAACTGCCGATAAAAATATTACGAACACCCCGCATAGATATGAGGCAGTGGAGGGAGATCCTGCTATCAAAAAGCTGGTGGCTGAATTAAAAAAACATGCGGAAATCTGTTTTGATACAGAAACAACCGGCATCGATGCTAACGATGCCCAACTGGTAGGTCTTAGCTTTTCGGTAATACCCGGTGAAGGTTATTATGTGCCCTGTCCGGCTGACGAAGAAAAAACAAAAGCGATCCTGGCACATTTTATTTCTCTTTTTGCAGATAAGAAAAAAGTGTGGATCGGGCAGAATACAAAGTACGACCTGTTGCTGCTGAAATGGTATGGAATTGAAGTGGCAGGTGATCTTTTTGATACGATGCTGGCCCATTATGTAATAGAACCTGATGGCAAGCGAAGCATGGACTTACTGAGTGCCAAATACCTGGGTTATGAACCCGTTCATATTGAGGAACTGATTGGCAAAAAAGGAAAGACACAGGGGAATATGCGGGATGTGGAATTGGAAAAGATCAAAGAATACGCTGCAGAAGATGCTGATATCACACTCCAGTTGAAAAACATATTTACACCACTCCTTAAAGAAAGAGACGTGGAAAAAGTTTTCACTGAAGTCGAAAATCCGCTGGTAAAGGTGTTGGTGGATATGGAATATGAAGGAATAAAAGTGGATGTTGAGTTTCTGGGAGGTTATTCAAAAGAGCTGGAGAAAGATGCTAAAAAAGCCGAGGAAAGTGTTTATAAACAGGCAGGTGTTCGGTTTAACCTGGCTTCGCCCAAACAACTCGGTGAGGTCTTGTTTGACAAACTAAAACTGGACCCTTCTGCAAAGAAAACAAAAACAGGGCAATACCAGACAGGTGAAGATGTGTTGCTGAAACTTGCAGCAAAGGGTAACCAGATTGTTGATGATATTCTTGCTTTTCGTGAACTTACAAAGCTCAAGTCAACCTATGTTGATTCACTGCCTGAACTGATCAACAAAAAAACAGGAAGGGTACATACCACGTATGGCCAGGCAGTGGCTGTAACCGGCAGGTTAGCCAGTAATAACCCTAACCTGCAGAACATACCGGTAAGAACTGACAGGGGCAGGGAGATCAGGAAGGCTTTTATTCCCAGGGACAATAAACATATTTTATTATCAGCTGACTATTCACAAATTGAACTAAGAATTGTTGCAGCCATCAGTGGTGATACCAATATGTGCGACGCCTTCCGGAAAGGAACAGATATTCACACCGCTACTGCTGCAAGGGTTTATAATATCCCCGAAGCAGAAGTAACTAAGGAAATGCGTTATAAGGCCAAGAGTGTAAATTTTGGCATTATTTACGGACAGGGCGCTTTTGGTCTGGCAGATAACCTGGGTATATCCAGAACAGAAGCCAAAGAGATCATTGATAACTATAAAAAAGAGTTTCCCGGTATTCAGAAATACATGGACGATACAATCAATTTTGCACGGGAGCATGGTTATGTGCAAACACTGATGGGGAGAAAGCGCTGGTTAAAGGATATCAATTCTGCCAATTTTACGGTTCGGGGTTTTGCAGAGCGAAATGCAATTAACTCACCTATACAGGGCACAGCTGCAGATATGATCAAACTGGCTATGCAGAAAGTGCATGCTGCCATGAAAAAAGAAAAAATGCAAAGCCGGATGATCCTGCAGGTGCATGACGAATTAGTTTTTGATGCCCTTAAATCAGAAGCTAAAGAGCTGAAACCGCTGATCATTGAACATATGCAGATTGCATTGCCGTTACCACATGATGTACCGGTTATCGCAGAATGCGGGCAGGGTGATAACTGGCTGGAAGCACATTAATCTCCAAACATGAATTGGTCCCTGTATTTTAAAGATGTACAAATAATTGGCAGCCGCTATTTACTGGTTGCCGGTATTGCTTTCTTTGTTTGGTATGTAGTAATCCGGAAAATGATCAGTTCAAAAAAAATCCAGCAGCGTTTTCCAAAATTCAAAGACTATGCGAGAGAGATCGGGTTTTCCATTACCACCATATTCATAATGGCTTTTATTCCTGCAATCGTACTTGGCAGCCCGGAGTTATCAAAACACACAAAATTCTATACGGATATTGATCAGCATGGAAACCTGTATTTCTTTCTTGCCTTTCCGGTAATGGCCTTCCTGCATGACACTTATTTTTACTGGATGCACCGGCTGATGCATCACCCGGCGGTATTTAAATGGGTTCACCTTATTCATCATAAATCCGTTAACCCCAGCCCCTTTGCCGCTTATGCTTTTCATCCGCTGGAAGCAATCGCAGAAGCCGGAATATTTCTTGTTTTTATATTTACGATCCCGGTGCACCTCTATCATCTCTTATTCTTCTTCTTGTTTATGATCATCTATAATGTGTATGGACACCTGGGCTGGGAACTCTATCCAAAAGGATTCAGCAGGCATTGGTTGGGAAAGTGGATAAATACATCTGTGAACCATAATCTGCACCACCAGTATTTTAAAGGAAACTATGGGCTTTACTTCCTGTTCTGGGACCGGATAATGGGTACGATCCGGAAAGATTATGATGAAAAATTTGATGAAGTAAAGAGCAGGTGATCATTATCGGGCCTTATTATTACCAAAGTCATACATTTTACTTTTTTTATCTTCTTAAGTTTGCACTTTTATGGAGCCTGTAATCTATTATTGTTATGACGCCTATTGCGGCTGGTGCTACGGCTTTAGCCCCGTTATGAAAAAAATTGCGGAAGAATATAAAGACAGGCTGTCATTTGAAGTATTGTCGGGAGGAATGATCCCGGCAGAGAATCCCCGTCCCATTGCTGCAACAGCCGGATATATCAGTGAAGCATATCACAGGGTTGAAGATTTAACAGGTATAAAATTTGGCGCTGATTATCTCTGGCATATTTTCAATCCTGGTGAAAGCGACTGGTTTCCTCACTCAGAAAAAGCAGCAATCGCCATGTGCATCTTCAAAGAGATTTTTCCTGATCAACAGGTGGCATTTGCTGCGGATCTTCAGTACAGCCTTCATTTTGAAGGCCGTGATCTGACAGATAATGAAGCATACCGGCATTTACTGGAAAAATATGCGATACCCGGAAAAGATTTTTACAACAAAATGAACGGCGAAACCTACAGAGAAAAAGCCCTGTATGAATTTGCTTTATGCAGGCAGCTGCAGGCTACAAGCTTTCCTCAGGTACTCATGCAGGCAGCTGAGCAAAAATTTTACCTGCTTGCGAAAGGTTACACCGATTATGAAACATTAAACAAGCGGGTCCAGTCCGTATTAACAGAAATAAACAATTTATGATACTTACGATCACACTTAATCCCTGCATTGATAAAAGCTCAAGGGTGGAAAAACTGAAACCGGAAAGTAAATTACGTTGCACAGAAGTAGTTAATGAACCGGGTGGCGGCGGCATCAATGTCAGCAAGGCCTTACTGAAATTAGAAACGCCCTCCGTGGCTTTATTTCCGGCAGGCGGGCATAATGGGAATATGCTGTGCTCCTTATTGAAAGAAGAAAATATACTATTCCATGCAGTGGATACAAAACTCGAAACGAGGGAGAACTGGATCGTGCTGGAAACTTCAACTAATAATCAGTATCGTTTCACATTTCCGGGTAAGGAAGTGCTTGAAGAAACAATTAAATCACTTGTAGACCAGATCCGTTCCTTTGCACCAACGTATGTTGTAGCCAGCGGGAGTTTGCCTCCGGGCCTGCCTGATTATTTCTACGGGCTGATTGTTAAAAATGCTGCTGCCGTAGGCGCCAAATGTATTGTAGATACCAGCGGACCTGCCTTACAGGCCTTAAAAGGGAAACACGCTTATATGATCAAACCCAACATCGGCGAGTTATGTAAAATGCTGAATGTGGAATGGCTGGACAAAGAGGAAGTGCCTGATGCAGCACAGCAAGCAATAAGAGATGGTTTTGCTGAAATCATTGTTGTCTCTATGGGGCCTCTTGGGGCCTGGATGGTAAGCGAGAATAAGCGATATTTTGTTGATGCTCCGCCGGTAGAAAAGAAAAGTACGGTGGGAGC
>APMI01031359.1_pt1 | contig 11352 bp, 18 predicted proteins | sample 667938 | NCBI WGS metagenome assembly APMI01 (sample SAMN01084076, study PRJNA167559) | wastewater metagenome | biome: Wastewater | place: Denmark: Ejby Moelle, Odense | collected 2011-11-28 | reverse complement strand
TAAGATAATCATTGTTATATATTGCTCATTTCCTGACAATAGAATCGAAATTAGTATTCGACTAATTCTCTTAGACAGGCTTAAATTCTCCCAATTTTTGCTAATCAGAAGGCAATGGCGAACTCTCCAACTGGAAAACTCTGGCTCTCTTCCTGAGACAATAAATAAAAGCAACAACTCCAACAGCAGCCATGACAGTGACTCCGATAACAACTCCAACAATAAGTCCGATATTAGTTCTAAGTTTTTAAACTACTGGCTGTTGGTCTGGGGTTACTGTGTTATCTGTGTTGTCTGTCGGGTGGATGTATATTGTTGTTGAGAGACTTAAAAGTGGGCCTAATCCTGCACCTACTAAAGAGGAACCTAATGCGCCATTTGAATTTGCTGTGTTTATTGCGTTTTGGAGGTTAACCATTTATTGAGCGCTTGTTGCGTTGCTTGCGCTTGTTGAATTATCGGTTGTTGTTGTCAGACTTTAATCAATAAAGGCTGTGATCGATACTGAACCATTATAAATAGCTACAACTTTTAAACGTGATGTGTCAGTAATACCCAAAACAGAGCATACTCGGTCGATAAACACTGTAGTTCCACTGGCAGCATAGAAAGCATTAATATCCATATCAAGTCTAGCTGTTAACTGGATACTATTTGTTAATGATACTCTCACTTGACAGCTTTTATCAGCAGTTACGACGAAATGGATTGTGTAGTTTTGATAGAAGAATTTATTTGATCCGCAGATTGAAGTATTTAAGGGATTTTAGCCGTTGTTTGTTAAGAGAGTTATGGGTCGCACTATGCCGAATCTTGTCTGAACTCTTATTGAGTTTGGTCTTGGGTAATATATTTTAATAACGACCCAGTCTTCGGGATTTCCTGTTGTGCTTCGCTGCTGAATTTGGAATCTCATATCAATTGGTGGCTCAGATTCAAAGGTCATATTGTAAACTTTGTATAACTGAACAACTGAAATAAATCTTCCAAGCCTATGATTTTGAGGTTAATTTCCTTGCCAATCCCATTATTTCCATCCATTGGTACTGGTATTCCATACTCCGCCATCAAATTGTAGATAGACTGGCCACATAATTCTAGTATTGAAATCGGGAGCAATATTTTCATATTCAAGAACAGCAAGATCTTGCCTCAAGCAGTGATGACCATTAATTTCAGGGATGAATGTGCAGCCAGGAGTATTGTCACCAATTTATGAGTTATTGGCCAAAAGGATACTAGGACTTCCTAAAAGATTGCCTGTATGATCATGGATCAGGTAGTTGTTCTTGCCTGTGCAGAGGATCTTACCGCAGCCACCGAACCAACCAATTTGTGCAGGATTGGGAGGAGTAAACGAGGCCATCGCAGTTAAAGAGCAGCCATTGCAGACGACATTCTTAAGATGATGGGAACCTGTTAAATCACTAGCGATGTCGTGTGGCTTGAAGATGACGTTGTTTGAACATTGAGAAAGATTAGAATATACTTGGTTGAAGTTTTAGAAAATTACGTTCTCAAGGAATGCTTTTGAATCGAAAACTTATTGTCTGCAGATAACATCGAAACCTGTTCCAAATTTGCTGGGTAAAGTCTAACCATTGATAGTGACAGCAAGCATTCTAACACCGAAATTAGAAGTACAGTCAATAGCAGCAGGACCATAGCATTCACTACAGGTAGGTCTCGAAATAGCAGAGACATAAGAATTAGAGAAATAGGCAGTTCTGTCATCACCTTCCTTACCGAACCTCAGTGTGACACCTCGCCCTGAATCAGCAACCATGAAATTCTGATACATAATTTGTTCAGTATTAGGCGAAGAAGCAATATGCCCAATTTTGCAAGCATAAGCTTTGATACCATAGCCAGCAACACAAGCCGAATTAATTTTATTGAACACGAACCCGATAATTGATGATCCAGCTGTATTATCACTGTATGGACTACTATTGATCAAATCGCATGAAAGATAAGGTAAAATAAAGCCATGTAACTGTGATCCTTGACATAAATTGGAAGTAATTGTCGCATTGTTACCAATAACTGAATCATAAGTCATGTAACAAGTGATAAGTTCAACGACATCAGCGCCGACTGTTGGTCTCTTTGTGGCAGCAATCATCAAATTATTGCTGAATATGTAATTATTTAGTTGAATTGCACGAACGTGAATTAATCTTGCGTTGTAGAATAAGTTATTTTTTATTACTGCGTTGTTTATGTTATTGATGTCTAAGCAATATGATCGGCAGTTGTGGAATGAATTTTGAGTAATTACGATGTTATCGGTGTCGATTGTGTTCCAGATTTTGAGAGCTGTGTTTTCAGTGTCGTATTGGCCACCCATGTAGAAATGAACACCTTTTAATATAGCACTTCCTGATCGAAGTGTACCATTATCGTTGTACGCATGTAAAATCATCTGGTATCCCCAACCTTCATCAGTGCCTGAAACTATTTGAATATTTCTAGTGATATATCCCACAGCAGCTCTGGTGTCCAAAATACCAACAGTGTTGTTAACAGTTACAGTTGAGGCTCCATAATGTGAGTAACTTAAAGCTGGAGTGAATGTTATAGTATTAGTGACAGTATTTACAGCAGTGATGGTTACGACTTCATCTTGTGTAGGATCATTCCAAGTTGGACCGATTACTACTTGTCCACCGACTGCCCAGCCTGCAACTGAAGCAGACACGCTGATACTAGTTGCTCCAACTCTTGCGAAACTTGTAGCACGAGCCCATGTCACACTTGGGACAGAACCATAGAGTTACAATCTGCCATGCACAACGAAAAGTTTATTTCCTGCGATATCAGGAGTCAAAACATAACCTGCATCTCCATTATTTCCTGTTATTGTGATTCTGACATTTCCAGGGAAATCACCACTTGAGTTACCTGCTTTCAGTGAACCAGCTCTGATCCAAATGCTTGCTGCAGTAATGTTAACTTCGGCCATATTTGGAGGAATAATGACATCACCATCGATCTGGAAGAACTACATTGGGGCAGGGCTCATATCCATCATTATTGTCCAGTTTCCATTAATTGTCACATTTTCATTAGGTAATGGTAATCTACCAAGTGGCCATTGAGTAACATTAGACCATAATCTCAAGAAAGGTTCTTTGACAAATTCTCCAGCAGGAGCAGGACACAAATATCTGCATTTGATTCCATTAACATCAAGGTATTCATATGGTCTTAATTTACCTCTCGATGTTCCACAAAGTGTTAAAACTCTGATACCATTATCATGAGTATAGTCTCCAAAATTGCATGTAGTTTTATCAAGTGCAGTGACTGTCGGTGAGCTTAATGCTCCAGTTAAGCGTTGGTTGACTAATTGTCCAATTTCGTATAATTCTCTGTTTTCAGTATAGTTGAACTTGAAAATAATAGCATTGTCTGCATCTGTGAACAATTTCGATACATCGACACCCATATGCGTGAATTCGAGTCCGCCCTCCCACCAAACATTATAAACTCTGTTTGTTACAAATGGAATTGAGTATGAACTTGGTTTCTAAACTTCAGGTTACATATCACCAAATCTGGATTTAAATTGTGCGAAAGATGTACTAACATTTGAGACAGTTTCAGTTTAACTTGAAAGTAATTGAACTCTCATGTTCATGTTTGTGAATAAATTGTTATTGATCAAATTTGTGAACATTGTCTTTCTGATTGTAACTGCTTCACTGCATGCGATTGCGTTGTCCCATTTTGATGGTGTTGTGGCAGCTGTGCATGCGGATTCTGCTGCGATGTGTTTCCATCCCCAGACTATTGTTGAGGAAACTCTTGGGCTTGTATTGATGTTTCTTGAAAATGAACCATCTGTATCATAGATAATTTATCTTTTAAGTCCTTTCATGAAGAGATAGTTGCCTGTTACGTTAGTGAATGTTATTCCATCTGTGAAATATTATTGACCTGTGTTAGTGTACAGTAAAATGTTGTCGCATTTTGAACAAGTTTATAGAACTGTAGTTCCAACTGGGAAGTTATAGAATCGAACATTTGACATTTTCCATTGACCAGTTCTTGGACCAATTGCACCGCGGCCACCGGTTAAGACAGTTGGGTCTGAAGGAGGGTTGGCTGTTGTGAGACCAATAATAGCAAAATTGCGAGCTTATACAGCTTATTTGGTGAAGTTAGCAAAATAGAACTCCATTCCTGCAAGTTTTGACTCTGCGATTGTGAAGTTTTCAAACAAAATATTTCCTGTTTGTTAAGCCAAAAGTCCTGACTCACCATTTTTGTAAAGCAGGTAATTGTAGAATCTTGATTGAATTGAGGGATTTGATGACCAGGGATCAACTAAGGTATCGTCTCTAATAGGACTGCATGGGATTGTTCTAGAGTATAACTTGAATATTCTCAATCCGAATCTTTTGTAAGAGTGGGCAACATTATCGTGACTTTCTCCGAGAGGATTACCGATTGGGCAAACATCCATTGTAGCTGATGGGCCATCTGGATTTGGTTTGATTTCGTACCAGAAACCATAGAAGTCACCACCAGCTGCTCTGTTGTTTCTAAGATGGTTGGTTGGGTTGGTGACCCAGAAAGAAGCCACTGAAATGTCAGTCTGCATCATGTTCCACGATTACAATGATCCAATGGCTAAGTTGTTCTCGATAACATTCTGCGTTTCAATACCATCTTCAATGAAGAAGTTGTGGCCTTTGACTCTATATCCGACATTCTCTGCAACTCTCAAAAATCTAACACCGTGAATTGTGATGACTCTTGCAAATGATTGATGGACTGCGTTACCGATAGCATATGAGTCAGCTACATCGCCTGCCATGTGGAAGTGCATGCAATATCTACCCACAATTCTTGGCTGACCACAGTGAGTGAATTCAGTATATGCGACTTTGCCAACAAGTCCACTATCAGCATTTCCAGTAAGCATAAGATGTGAACCATATTCGCCTGCTTCTGAAGTGGGGTCTCCCATCATTTTGATATTTCTGGTCAATAGTCCAACTTCAGCTTTCATTTAAAGTCTGTCACTGCTGCCATAAGTCTCAACAACACTGACGTGTTTGTATTGGAAGGGCTGATTGACAGTAAATGTGTTTCCGCTGACAGCTGAGATAGTAAGTTGTTCTGCCTCATTGTGATCAAAACTGGTCGATGCCACAACAATATCTTCTCCAACTTGCCAGTCCACTGGGTCTTGAACTGTGAAGGTTGTGTCTCCAGGGTTGACAGTACTGGCGAGAAGAGTCCATGTTTTATTTCTGGGTGTGCCGTACATCGAGAACTTGCAATTCATGCAGCCGATACCTTTATTACCGAACATAGGCTGTTGTTTACCATAATAGCTGCCATACATGATGAAGGTAAGCTGATTTAGATAGGGTTTTGCTTCAGTACCGGCTCTGAACTCACCTCCATTCAATGTAATCAAATTGGTATGAATTTCCATATCAGCCTCATCTGAGAAAATAAGTTTACCGCCTTGAACAATAATACCATCTAACCTAGGTGTAGTCTGATCGACAAGCAGAGTCATACCTTGTGGCACATATACAAGATCTCCTTAGATAGGTGGCAGGTCAGTACCCCAAGTTCTGACATCACTCCATCTCATGACATACATAAACTAATCCTGTAAAATACTTCTCTGTGTTCCGAATGTAACTTTAAGTGAATTTTCCTGCGGCAAATTCAACCTAGCACCAGTGACACAATTCAAAGCAGTCGAGGTAATTGACCCAGAATCAACAACACAGATAACTCCATCGATCACAACACTGGGAGTTCCCACATTGAAATTCATCCCAGTAAATGTCACAGTCGTACCCCCATATATTGTGCCTGTATTCGGGTTTATATTGGTTACTATTGGGGTTGAGGTTGCTAAATATCGAACGGAAGAAGTGAATGGGAATGTTTGTTGGCCGTTGTCTAGGGTTGCGTCTGTAGTGAAATCTGTTATATCAGGCACGGTTAGGTCGTTTAGAATGTAGCCGTTTATTTATAGTTCGGATAATTTGCATCCTGAAGCAGATGTGTGTCTTAATCGCATATATCTATAATTGACAGGTGTGGCTAATAATATAGAATTCCAGCCAGCATGCACAGTCTGGTCAACCAACGCTATCTGAGTATAAGTAGTACCATCAAGCGACCCCTCAAATACTGCTCCTTTGATATAATTAGCAGCGATGGTCCATTTATAATATGGGAAATATCTGATACGAGTAATTCTTGCTAATTTACCAGCTCCAACATCAAGCCCAATATAACATACAGCATTACTTGAAGAATAATATGAAGCTTGATATTGATCAAAAGCATAGCTGGGACTTGAGCCACCATCTGAGAGGATTGTTGTTGGGGTGATCACTTTTTATGTGACTAATGATGGGTATTGTGTGATTACTGCTTGGGTTATCAATGGAGGTACTGCGAATGTTGCATCTGAAGCTGTTTTTGAGATCAATTTGCCTACGAAACCACCTACTCTTAATACAGCATTAGAACTGATATCTGTACCAGTGATAACCATCTGTCCTCCCATAATAGACACAACAGCATTAGTATTAGTATAGGCAGCAGCAGGAGTAACTTGCAATAAGCCAGTAACACTAGCAATGCCATAATCGGCATAAACAAGCGTGAACCCATATTTACCTGCATCAAAATTGAATGCAAAATTGATAAAAGTGCCACTGTAAGTCCAATTAGCCACATTAGTCACCGCATTCTGGTTAAGAACATTATACACTGATATACTGACTGGTACTTTCGTACTCAAATTAGTTCTATTCAAACTGATCGATATCGAACTTGAACTTGAAACTATAGCTGTAGTATTAAGCAGTTTTAAAGAGGGAGTATAGGTACTAGATTGGGTATATGTTGCAGTTATTGTCTGATTTAAAGGGGTTGTTATTGAGATACTGTACAGTAAGCTTAAGGTTGTGCTTGGGATTGAGACTTAGAATAAGGAGGGTGTTGCTGTTAGGATTTTTAAGTTTATTGGGATTGAGTTTAGGGTTATCACTACGGTGAAGAATTGGGGAGGCCATGATGATGGGAGGCCTGTACCTGTTAGTTTCATTGATGGGCCTTGAGTTGAGCCTCCGAATGATGCAGCAGTGAATGAAGCATTCACATTCAAGTATAGAGAGTTTGTTTATCCAACTGGGTCTACTCTTGCACGGACGGCATACACTCCTGCTTGAATATTTGGCACTGTGAAATTAACGAGATTGCTTGAGGCAGAATTTACGGTAGGGAAATACCTGTCACCAGTCAAATTATTTTGAAGGACTACTTGAGCATTAGAGGCAAGATTAATTCCAGTAAGAGTCAGAGTTCCTGTGCCACTAACAACAGATGTTGAAGATATTGTTCTAATAGCTGGACTGACATCCAAAGCATTATAAGTGAAATTACAAGCATCGCTAGGACAGACCGAATCCAAAATAAGTCTGCTTGTCATAGTAACATCTTGAGTGTTATTGGTGCCCCAGTAAGAATTATAAGGTGGCATGCGACAAGTAACCGTAGTTTCATTGACAGTCTCAATTCGACAGACATCATTAAGTTAATTTCCAATAGATACCACATTTTCAGCAGCAACAGGTGAGAAATTGATTCCAGTAATGGTAACCAAAGTTCCACCATAATACGCGATCGTATTAGAACTAACACTAGAAATCGAGAATTAATAAGTGAAAGCATTGGCAGTATCATTAGCAGCAGGGATATCACCAAGTCCAGCGATAGCAACTTGCACTTTGAAATTGCCAGGTAGACCTCCAGGAATACCTGCTTTGATTGTGGTGTCATTCACTGAAAGAGCTCTCATTTGGTAAACTTTGCCAGTACTATTAGCTAAGTATAAAGAAATATCGGATAAACTTGATCCGAAGCCTGTGCCAGAAATGACCATAATTCCTTTTTTAGTCGGGTTGAATGATGAAGGCCATACTGAGTTTATGATTGGTACGATTACTGGTGTTGTGTAAGTGAAGGCGATCTGTTTAGTGATGTTGTTGTATAAATAGTTTATATTTTGTACTGTGGCATTTACACATGGAGGGACTATTATTGTAGTCTGGGTGTTTGATATTTGTTTTATGATTGCTGTAGCCCCGCAGATAGTGATTACTGGTAAGGTAGGATCAGATGGGAATCCTTTACCATTGATAGTTAGTGTATACCCACCATTAGTACCACCAGAAGAACTCGATAACGATGTCAATACCAGATCGAACACAAGTTTAGCAGTGCCAGCCTGCACACTGACAACTCCATCAGCAGAAGTAACATAAATATCATAAGAGCCAGCTCTAACCACAGGCGAGATACCAGTATTCATCGGCAGAGTACAAGTGAAAGAAGCGAAAGAACCCGAGATAATACGGCATGGCTGTTTGTCCACTGTTGCAGTCAGAGTTGATAATGCGTAGTTGTGGTTGCTTGGGTCCGATATTGTGACTGATATTGTGCCACCGAGGGGATCAGAAGGGGAGATTGTTTGGGCTGTGATGAAGGAATTTGGGTTTATGAATGTGTATGAGCAGTCATTTGTATTGCATACGCCGTATACACCGTTTACATTTACGAGAACGCTTGCACTTGAGACTGCAGAGAACATCAGATTTTCATTAACTGGATTGAAGAGAATATCTGATGACCATTTCCTAGTTTCATAGAATCCCATTTTAGGAGAAGTGCCAGCAAGACCACCTGCAAGTAAATTAGCAGAAAGAACAATATCAGGCACATCACCACGATATTAATAATAGCTGATAATCCATTTTGACCCATATTCAGATGTTCCAGATTTGTAAACTTCAACATTTTCAAACCCAACAATTTGCCTGAATGCACTTTGAAGAGTACTAGCAGCTACGTTGTATGGGATGTTGTAAATTGAGTAAGTTTTACCAATTGGATCATATATTTTGATAGATTGCCCACCAATATCCAAAGTAAATGTGCCGGAGATCAGAGGGCTGTGGCTTGCTGTTGTTGTTTGTACGAATGTGACTGGTGTCCCTGTTGCGTTGATCAAGTTATTTCCTTTGAATCTGAATCTTTCTGCTAGGTAGTTTAGTCCTCTGTATTTTGAAACCTGGACAGTCCAAGTAATGCTAGTTTTGTTGGGCGAGCTCAATGAAACTGCGTTTCCACTAGCATCATAAGCATATGCTCCTGTAACTGATGTTGAGAATTGATTGTAGGCATCAAACTGACCAAGTGCATTTTGGAATTGTGCAGCTGTAGCATTATATGCAAGAGTTACTTCTGAGCTATAGTTAACTTTAAGGGTGCTATCGATTCTTGTGAATGATAAATTGAATGATCCACCAACTGCTCCACTCAAAGTGAAGTTCAACTGTTCAGGTCCATTTGTGAATGTAGTCTCAAAATGATTAACTTAGAAAGTTTGTTTTGCAAGAGTTGTGTCAGTGTTGGGGACTTGCACAGAAATTTTGAAATATCCTTGACCACCTGTGTTGATGTGATACACTTCAGTGTAATAGTATTGTCCACCTTGAAGCCATTGTGGAACACCAAATGCTGTGCTGATGTTGGAGATGTAGTAATTGTCAACATTGTATCCACAGCAACCTGAGTAAATAATTTGAGTGAGAGTTCCGTTAGCTGTGCCGTAGTTTAGGTTCATAAGCAGGGCGAATTGATCATCAGCTGCTCCTCGGAATGTGTAGTTGCCGGTCACTGGAGCATAGAAGTAGCCTTTGAACACTTGACCGTATGTTCCTCCGTAGATGTCAACACTTTCTAGAATCATTCTTTGTCCGCTTTATACCAAAACAATGCTTGAAGAGTTGGTCGAAAGTGCTGCTCTGAAGGTTGTCAAGCTGGGTGAAGATAGTCCAGATGTGTCATATCGAGCATAAGAGAACCCAGCACCACCAATGTAACCTTTAGTCTGAGTTGAAGTGTTCAAAGTTGGCAACAAGGCTGAATCTCCACTTTATTTTGCATACAAACTGCACTTAATTGTCGACAAAGTTGAGCTGGAAACTCCACAAGTCACACCATCAATAGTCACTGTAATATCTGAAGGATTTGTTGAGAAGCCAGTACCAGTAATGACAATATCTTGACCTGTTTAGAAACCAGAGTTAGGTGTGATCGAGTTTATAGCAGGGTGAACAGAGTGCTCATAATAAACGTGATCAAGGGTGGGCTTTCTCATAGTGTAGTCTGTTTTTGACCAGCCAGCAACCACATGCTAGCTTACATTGTATCTTCCTCCCATCTGTGTCTGAGATTGGGTGCATTGAACATTGTTGATCGAATTATAAGTCACTGGTCCTTGAGTGATATCAAACATGGAACAAATTGAATTTCCAATATATAGACCATAGAAATCTCCCATATCCCTAAGCCCATCACCGACATTTAAAACTCGATGCCGGGCGAAGTAATTTAAGGTTGATCCTGCAATGGAAGAGGAGGGAAACACATTATAAATGCAAGGAGTATCAGCATCGAGGTAATCAAACAAGGTAGAGGGCACTGTGAAGAGTTGGCCCTGACTGATAACTTGAATTGTATTACTTTTAATGTCAGTCACAGAAAGTGTATGCGTAGTTTCACAGCTGAGAGCCACTGGAGTGACGCCATCTGCGGGGATCTTGCAGGGGTATGGTCCGACGAAGACTTGTAGCATTGTGGAGTCGGACGGGAAATCTGAACCTTGGATGTATATTTTCCGACCTCCTCGCAAGGATCCTTCAAGATATGTGGAGGGCGAGGATAAGAAAGTAGAAGCCGAGAATATCTGTAGAGACTGCACTGAGGCAGTGAGCAGCAGTACAGCTAGAACTGCTTACAGTGTTTTCATATAAATTTATAAAACTTTGACTTATGAATATCATATAAACTTCAACACAGGTATTAATTTTTCTATACGAATCATCGATTGAAAATTCCCATCATATAATTCATATAATTTGGTCTTGTATTGCATAAGTCAGACCCACAAACCCCCATAATTTTCTTTAATAATCTTAAAATTCTAAAACATGCAGCCACACAAATCAGAATTTGTGATATTGCTTAGAAAATGATCAAAAAAGCACTCAATAAATCTAAACATTGAAACTGTGGTAGAAATATGGATGAATATTATTATCGTTAAAAATAAATAACAAATATTTTAGAAAAGCAAAGGAAAGCTAACGCGAATATAGATAATACTGTACAATTGACAATTGAATATATCATAGAGATTATTGGTAATCTCTATATAATATTAAGGCGGAATTATGATAGAATATATGATTTTTATTTGGAATTTAAATTTATGATAGTTTTGATTAATTAATTAAAGAT
>APMI01009970.1_pt1 | contig 11352 bp, 9 predicted proteins | sample 667938 | NCBI WGS metagenome assembly APMI01 (sample SAMN01084076, study PRJNA167559) | wastewater metagenome | biome: Wastewater | place: Denmark: Ejby Moelle, Odense | collected 2011-11-28 | reverse complement strand
GGCGGCGGGCTGGACGAGGCGGTGCGGCTGGCGGAGACGATCGCCGCCTTCCCGCAAATGTGCATGCGCGCCGATCGCATGTCGTCCTACAAACAATGGGACAATGATCTCGCCGAGGCGCTGCGCGCCGAAGCGGTGCGCGGGGAAGGGCCACTCAACGCCGAGGGGCTGGTCGGTGCCTCGCGCTTTGCCGGCGGCGCCGGCCGCGCGGGGCGGTTCGACGGGTGAGGCCAGAACGGACAACATTCATTCCAATAACCCGTCACCCCGGCCTTGAGCCGGGGTCCATCGGGAGGCATTGAGCCGGGGTCCATCGGGAGGCAGGCGCGGGGCTAGAGGCTCTTACCGCGGAGCCAGAGGCACGATGGACCCCCGGCTCAGGGCTGGGGTGACGTTGAGTGTTGAAGGGCAGCCCTCACCAATTACCGATAAAGCTGCTCGGCGCGGCCGTAGCTGCCGTGGACATCGCCTTTGATCCAGTCGGCGAGCAGCTTCAGATAGCCGTCGGTGATCCGCGTCGGGGTGCGGCTGCCGTCGGCATTGGTGCGGAATTCGACGATGCCGTGATCGGTGTCGGGGAACAGATAGGCGTCGATCGGCTGCCCCGCGGCGTGGAGCTTCGCCAGGATCGTGCGGGTCGCCGCGATCGGCGCCTCGCGATCCTCGCCGGCCAGCACCCAGAGCAACGGCGCCTTGAGCCGCCGCAGCGCGGCCTCTGCGTCATAGTCCCAGATCAGTTCGAGATTGTCGAAGCGCGCGCGGCCGATGCGGCGCAAGTCGGCATCGCTCATCCGCAGCATGTCGCCGCTATATTCGCCGGCGATCGTCTTCGCCCAGGCAGCATCGCCGATCTCGCGCCGGACCCGCGCGAGTTCCTCGTAACCGGTGGCGAAATGGCTGCGGACGAGTTGCGCGGTGGCGCGTGACAATTGCTCGACCTGCGCGATCGCCGCGGCATCGAGATGCTTCTCCTGCGCCTCATCGAGCAATTGCTCGCGATCCTCCTCGATCGGCGAGACGACGAGCCCGAAGCCGACCGCGACGAAATCGGCCGGCGAGCGCGTCGCGGCGAGCGGCGCGATCCACCCGCCCTGGCTCCCGCCGAAGAAGCCGGAACGCCCGAAGCGCCCCGCGGCCATCCGCCGCGCCTCACGCAGCGCCGCTGCCGCATCATCGGCAAGCAGCTCGAAATTCTGGGTATATTCGCCTTCGGAGGTGCCCGTTCCGCGCTTGTTATAGGCGAAAACGCTAATTCCCTGCGCGGCGAGCATATGCCCGTAGATCGCGGCCGCCGCCATCGTCCGCTCCGATCCGTGGACCAGCACGACTAGCGGGCGCTTCGGATCGACTGGTCCGGCGGGCTCGATCAGCTCGCCGGTCAGCCGCGTCGCGTCGCTGTCGAAACTGGTCTTGGTCTCGCGCGTCGCGAGCCGCGACCAGCGTTTCATCTGTCCGTCGGGCGCGCGATAGAGCGCGATATCGTCGGTGCAGGTGACCGGCGCGCCAGCATCGCCGGTGCCGCCGCGCAGCCCGCTGCGGAACAGATAGCGCTGCCCGGTCGCCGGCGCGGTCGCTGGGGTGCTGAGCACGACGAAATCGTCCGGCCCGGTGCCGTAAGCGCCCGGCGTGCAGGCGGCGGATGCCACGCCCGGCAGCGCAACAGCGGCGAGCATCGCCACGGTACTCGACAGTATCTTATTCTTGTTATTGAATAAATTGCGCACGCTCGATCCTTCCGCGCCCGGCATAGCCGGTTCCGCGCGGGGCGGATTGAACGTTATTGCTGGCGATAGCGCTGCGGGGACACGCCGACGATCCGCTGGAACTGGCGGGTGAGGTGGCTCTGGTCGGCGAACCCCAATTGCAGCGCGATATCCGCGATCGGTTGCCCTGCGAGCAGCAGCCGCCGCGCCGCCGCGATCCGGCGCTGGTTGCGATAGGCGATCGGGCTGAGCCCGGTGTTCTGCTTGAACAGATGCGCGAGGCGAAACACGCTGAGCCCCGCGACCGCCGCAAGCTCGGCGAGCCCGAAATTCTCCGCGAGATGCGCCTCGATCCACGCCTGCACCCGCGCGACCACCACGCGCTCGCCGCCGGCCAGTGACGGGCGCTCGTGCGCGTCGTTATCGGCCAGCGCGCGGACGAGGGTCATCATCGCGCTTTCCTGCGCCAGTTTCTCGGCCGGCGCAGTGCTGAGCGTAGCGTGGACGCTCGCCACGGTGGCGGCGAGCCGGCGGTCGCCGCTGACCGCGCCCGGAAACGCCAGGGTCGCGCCGCCCAGATAGGGCGTGATGCTCTCGGGCGAGAGATAGAGGACGAGATAGCGCAGCACATCCGATCCCACGCTGCGATTGGCATGGGGTTCGCCGGGATGAAGCCGCAACACATCCCCCGTGCCGACCAGATGCGTGGTGCCGGCTACTTCCAGTTGTTCGGCCCCGCCGATCACGGTGCCGACGACATAACCGTCATGCGCATGCACCGGAAAGGCGCGGTCGCGATAGCTGACCGAGACCAGTTCCACGCCCGGCAGAAAATGTGGCCGCGAAAAATCGGCGCGATCGGATGAAACTGCCTTCGCCATAAGGATCGTCGTTATATCTCTTGAGGTTAGTTCGCGGAAGGAGAGTTTGGCTAATCCTCTCGGCGCACGGATAAGATCACCGAAATACTTGTATTACGGGGCTTTACAGGCCGGCTGCTCGATTTTGGGATAGACGTGCAACTTGTCCTTCCGCATGACGGTCAATCGCAGCCGCGGTTCGCCGCAGCCGCGACCGGGAGAAAAAGGGGAAAACCATGTTCGCGCGGCGATCGCACAAGCCGATGCTGCTTGCTGCAGCAGGGGCGCTGGCCTGTATCGGCACGACTGCCGCCGCGCAGGGCACATGCGCCGATATCCTCGTCAGTGGCGTCTATTGTTCGATCGATAGTGCGGTGGCGGATTATGCACCGGCGGCGGTGCGGCTCGACGGCTTCGGGCCCGGCGTCATACGTCCGCTGGTGCTCGTCGCGCCCGGCGAGGGCGAGCAGACCACTCCCGGGCGTCGTGCGCCGCATGACGGCATCGCGCCGCCGCATGATGTCGTGGTCACCGGTCGCGCGAGCTGGGAGGCGCCCGATCCGCTCGCCAAGGTCAACCTCAAATCGTTCGAGGTCACGCAGTCGGTGGACAAGGCGCTGATCGCGCCGATCGCGCTCGCCTATAAGGATGCGGTGCCCAAGCCGGTGCGCGACGGCGTGCACAATTTCCTCTACAATATGCGCGAGCCGGTGGTGTTCCTGAACTTCCTGCTCCAGCTCAAGATCGGGCGCGCGCTGGAGACGGCGGGGCGCTTCGTGATCAACACCACGGCCGGGATCGCCGGGGTGTTCGACATCGCCAAGCGCAAGCCGTTCAAATGGCGCCGGCGCAGCAACGGTTTTGCCAATACGCTGGGGTTTTACGGGGTGAAATCCGGGCCGTTCCTGTTCCTGCCGCTCGTCGGCCCGACCACGCCGCGCGATCTGATCGGCGGGGCGGTCGATCGGCTATTGTTCCCGTTCATCTACGGCCGGCGTATCACCAGGCCGCAATTCGCCTTGCCGATCGGTGTGCTCGGTGTGCTCGATCACCGGTCGGAATTCGACGACACGCTCCACCAGCTCCACGACGGCCAGGCCGATCCCTATGCCCGGTCGCGCGATTTCTACCTGCAACGCCGGCAGAATGAGATCGACGAGCTGAAGGGCAAGGGGCAGAAGAATTCCAGCCCGCTGTCCGAAGCACCGACCCTGCCGATCACGGTGAAGGAACGCTCGCCCGAACATGGCGTGCTCGTACCCGCGCCCGCCCCTGCACCAGCACCGGCAGAGACCCCGCATCCCTGACGCGGTCGCAACCCAAGCCGCCGCCCGTCGTTGAAGCCGTGCACGCAAATTACCTTCGCCCTTGACGGTGGAGGGCACGGAGACAGTCGATGAGCATGACGACCCGGCGCAGCCAGCCCGAATGGCGCAACATTCTCGCCGCGGCGGCCTGCGCGGGAGCAGCGGCGGGGCTCCCTCGCACGGCGCGATCGACAGCTTCGACCAGACGCGTGACGCCGGGCCGGAGAATATGCGCGACGATAGCGGCGAGGCGTGGGACGAGGTGGATCAGGGCTCGGACGAGAGTTTTCCCGCCAGCGATCCGCCGTCCTTCGCGCATCCGCGATCAAAAGAACAGTCGTTGCACTGACTTCGCGTAATCTTATTGCCGCCCCGCGACATTTCCGTTTAGGATTCCGCCCATAACCAAATGGGGGAGAGACGATGCGGTTTGTGGCCTTGGGCGTGTTGCTGGCGTCTGCCGTTGCGGTGCCGGCCGGTGCCGGTGTGCGTGACTATCGCGTCGCCAACGAGCATAAGATCCTCGGCGAATTCGTCGACCTGCTCGCGATCCCCAATGTCGCGGCGGACACCCCCAATATCCGCCGCAACGCGCAGGCGCTGATGGCGATGATGGAAAAGCGCGGGCTTTCGCCGCGGCTGCTGGAGGGCGCCGACGCCAAGACCCCGCCGGTCGTCTATGGCGAGTGGAAAGTGCCCGGCGCGAAGGAGACGATCGTGCTCTACGCGCATTATGACGGGCAGCCGACCGTTCCCGCGAAATGGACCGCCTCGCCGCCGTGGCAGCCGACACTGCGCACCCGCGCGATGGAAGCGGGCGGCACCGTCCTGCCGATGCCGGCGGCCGGCCAGAAGATCGATCCCGAATGGCGGCTCTACGCGCGCTCGACGTCGGACGACAAATTAGGGGTGATCGCGGTGCTCACCGCGGTCGACGCGCTCAAGGCCGAAAAGCGGCTCCCGGCAATGAACGTCAAGATCGTGTTCGAGGGCGAGGAGGAAGCCGGATCGTCGCATCTCGGCGAGATTCTTTCGCGCAACAAGCCGCTGCTCGCCTCCGACGGCTGGATCATCTTCGACGGCCCGGTCCACCAGTCGGGACGGCGCCAGGTGGTGTTCGGGGTGCGCGGCGTGACCGCGATCGACCTCACCGTCTATGGCGCGCGGCGCCCGCTGCACAGCGGCCATTATGGCAATTGGTCGCCCAATCCGGCGATGATGCTCTCCCGCCTGCTCGCGTCGATGAAGGACGACAAGGGGCATGTGCTGGTCAAGGGCTTCTACGACGACGATGCGCCGGTCGGCGCGGCGGAGCGCGCCGCGATCGCGGCGGCGCCGGATGCCGATGCGGCGATCCGGAAGGAGCTTGGCATCGCCGCGTCCGAAGGCGGCGACAGCCTGCTCGATGCGCTGATGCGCACCTCGCTCAACGTCGACGGGCTGATGAGCGCCGATGTCGGCGCCAATGCGCGCAACGTGATCCCCGCCACCGCCACCGCGTCGATTGACATGCGGCTCGCCAAGGGCGCGGACGAGACGAGGCAGATCGACAAATTGGTCGCGCATATGACCGCGCAAGGCTTCCACGTCACCGAAGCCGAGCCGACCGACGAGGAACGCGCGCGCTATCCCGCGATCGTCCGCCTCACCCGCCGGGTGGGGGGCTATAATGCGGTGCGCACCCCGATGGATGCGGCAATCGGCCGCGCGACGGTTGCCGCGTTGAGCACGCTCGACGGCAAGCCGGCGATCGCTTTACCGACCTCGGGCGGCAGCCTGCCTTTGTTCATGATCGAGCAGAATTTCCCGGTGCCGTTGCTGTCGGTCGGCTCGGCCAATTACGACAACAACCAGCACGCCGAGGACGAGAATGTCCGCATCCAGAACCTGTGGGATTCGATCGAGACCGCGGCGGCGATCATGACGATGAAGATCTAGCGCCTTCCGTCGCCCCGGCGTTGAGCCGGGGTGACGGCGCGGCGATTTACCCCGCGTCGGTCGCCAGTCGGTACCCGATCCCCAGTTCGTTGACGATCAGCCGCGGCTGGGCGGGGTCGGCCTCGAGCTTGTGGCGCAGCGCGCGGATCACGATGCGCAGATATTCGACATGATCCTCCTGCGCCGGCCCCCACACGGTGCGCAGCAATTGGGTGTGGCTGATCACGCGATCGGGATGTCGCGCCAGCTCGGCGAGCACGCCGAATTCCTTCGGCGTCAGATGCACCTCCTCGCCGGCGCGCTTCACCCGGCGGCGGGCGAGGTCGACCGTCACCGGCCCGGCCTCGAGTTGCTCGCTGCCGCTCGTTCCGCCGCGGCGATGGCGGAGCGCGGTGCGGATGCGCGCGAGCAGTTCCTCGGTGTCGAACGGCTTGGTGATATAATCGTCCGCGCCCAGATCGAGCGCGGCGACCTTTTCCTCGGTCTCGCTGCGCGCCGAGACGACCAGCACCACCATATCGCCGCGCGCCTTGATCAGCTGGACCAGCTCCAGCCCGTCGCGATCGGGCAGCCCGAGATCGAGCAGCACCGCATCGGGCCGCTCGATATCGACGAGGTTCATCGCCTCGCGCGCGGTGCCGACCTGGCTGGCGCGATAGCCTGCCCGCGTCAATGCCGCGTGGAGCAGGCGGCGGATCGCGGCATCATCCTCGACCAGCAGGATGCGGGGGGCATTCGTCATCCGCATCGTGTTAGGGACGCGGGAAGGCGGCGTCGAGCGCACGATTGAGCGCCAGCACATTGACCCGGCGCTCGCCGATCACGCCAAGCAGCGGGGTGTCGATATGCTGATCGACCAGCGCGTTGAGCTGGGCGGCGCTGATGTGGCGGGCCTGTGCGACGCGCGTCACCTGATACAAAGCCGCCTCGGGGCTGATATCGGGATCGAGCCCCGAGGCGGAGGCAGTCACCAGATCGGCAGGAGGAGCCATTACGTCTGGCGAGGTGCGGTTGGCGGAAATGTCGCTTTTGATCCGGTCGGCGAGCGGCTTGGCCGAGGCGCCGAAGTTCGAGCCGGACGAGGCGAGCGGGTCATAGCCCTTGCCGGCGGCGGAGGGGCGGCCGTGGAAATAGCCGGGGCCGGCAAATTGCTGGCCGATGATCGCCGAGCCGATCACCTGCCCGCGGGCATCGCGCACGATGCTGCCATTGGCCTGCCACGGGAAGACGAGCTGGCCGATGCCGGTGATCAGCGCCGGATAGGCGAGGCCGAGCAAGGCAGCGAACAGCAGGGTGAGGACGAGCGCGGGGCGCAGGCCGGATTTGATGTCGTTCAACATGGAACCAACCCTTCAGGCGAGATGAAGCGCGCTGACCGCGAGGTCGATCAGCTTGATGCCGGCGAAAGGCGCGATCAGCCCGCCGACGCCGTAGACGGCGAGGTTGCGCGCCAGCAGCGGGCCGGCGCCCATCGGCTTGTAGCGGACGCCCTTGAGCGCGAGCGGCACGAGCGCCGGGATGATCAGCGCGTTGAAGATGATCGCGGAGAGGATCGCGCTCTTCGGGCTGGCGAGATGCATCACGTTGAGCGCGGCGAGCCCGGGATAGAGCACGACGAACATCGCCGGGATGATCGCGAAATATTTGGCGACGTCATTGGCGACCGAGAAAGTGGTCAGCGCGCCGCGCGTCATCAGCAATTGTTTGCCGAGCCCGACGATCTCGATCAGCTTGGTCGGATCGCTGTCGAGATCGACCATATTGCCCGCCTCGCGCGCCGCCTGCGTGCCGGTGTTCATCGCCACGCCGACATCGGCCTGGGCGAGCGCAGGGGCGTCGTTGGTGCCGTCGCCGCACATCGCGACGAGCTTGCCGCCCTGCTGCTCGCGCCGGATCAGCGCGAGCTTGTCCTCCGGGGTGGCTTCGGCGAGGAAATCGTCGACGCCGGCTTCGGCGGCGATCGCGGCGGCGGTCAGCGGGTTGTCGCCGGTGATCATCACGGTGCGGATGCCCATCCGGCGCAGCTCGGCGAAGCGCTCGCGCACCCCGGCCTTGACCACGTCCTTCAGCGCCACCGCGCCCATCAGTTTGCCGTCGCGCACCACCGCGAGCGGGGTCTGGCCGGCACGGGCGATCTCGTCGGTGGTGCGGCGCAATTCGGCGGCGGAGACGGTATCGGCGAGATCGGGATAGGCGCGCAGGATCGAATCGACCGCACCCTTCTGGACGAGGCTCTCGCCGAAGCTCAGTCCCGAAAGCCGGGTCTGCGCGGTGAACGGGATCGCCTCGGCATCGGCCGGCAGCGCTTGCGCGAGGCCGTATTTGTCGCGCGCGAGCGTGACGATCGAGCGACCCTCGGGGGTTTCGTCGGCAAGGCTGGCGAACAGCGCGGCCTCGGCCAGCGTGCGCTCGTCGACCCCGGTGACCGGGCGGAAGGCGCTCGCCTGACGGTCGCCGATCGTGATCGTCCCGGTCTTGTCGAGCAGCAGCACGTCGCAATCGCCCGCTGCCTCGACCGCGCGGCCCGATTTTGCGAGCACGTTGAAGCGCACCAGCCGGTCCATCCCGGCAATGCCGATCGCCGAGAGCAACGCCGCGATCGTCGTCGGGATCAGCGTGATCAGCAGCGCGGCGAGGATCGAGACCGGCACCGCGCCACCGGCGTAATGCGCGAAGCTGGGGATCGTGCCGACCGCGATCAGGAAGATGATCGTGAGGCCGACGAGCAGGATCGTCAGCGCCACCTCATTGGGGGTCTTCTGCCGCTCGGCGCCCTCGACCAGCGCGATCATGCGATCGAGAAAGCCTTGCCCCGGCTCGGCGGTGACGCGCACCGTGATCCGGTCCGAAATGACGCGCGTGCCCGCGGTGACCGCCGAACGGTCGCCGCCCGCCTCGCGGATCACCGGCGCGCTTTCGCCGGTGATCGCGGATTCGTTGACGCTGGCGACGCCCTCGATCACCTCACCGTCGGCGGGGACGAGATCGCCGGTCTCGACCAGCACCAGTTCGCCCTTTTCGAGCTGGGTGGCGGCGACCAGTTCCCAGGTGCCGCCGACCCCGGTGAGCAGTTTGGCGCGCAGCTCGGATTTGGTCGCGCGGAGCGAGGCGGCTTGCGCGCGGCCGCGCCCCTCCGCCAGCGCCTCGGCGAAGGTGCCGAACAGCACGGTAAGCCACAGCCACACGATGAGCTGCGCGAGGAAACCGTTGGAAACCTGCTCGCCGCCGATCGCGAAGAAGATCGTGAGCAGCAATGCGACGCAGGCGGTGACGAACAGGATCGGGTTCTTCACCAGCGCGCGGGGGTCGAGCTTGCGAAAGGCGTCGCCAATCGCGGGCACGACGAGCGTGGGGGAGAACATCGAAGTCGGGGTTGCGTGGGCCATGGTGCGTGAGCCTTCAGAAGAGCTGGCCGGCGTTGGCGGTAAGGTGATCGGCGATCGGACCGAGCGCGAGGCCGGGGAGGAAGGTGAGCCCGCCGATGATCAGGATGATCCCGACGAGCAGCCCGACCCACAGGCCGCCGGTGGTGGGGAAGGAGCCGGCGCCGGCCGGCGTATGCTTCTTCGCGGCGAGGCTGCCGGCGATCGCCAGCACCGGCACGATGATGAAGAAGCGGCCGATCCACATCGCGATGCCGAGCAGCGCATTGTAGAAGGGCGTCCCCGCGGTCAGCCCGGCAAAGGCCGAGCCGTTGTTCGCGGTGGCGGAGGAGAAAGCGTAGAGGATCTCCGAGAAACCGTGCGGCCCCTTGTTGAGCGGCCCGGCGAGCCCGGCCTGCGTCACGGTGGCGATCGCGCTGCCGCCGAGGATCATCAGCGGCAGGACGGCGATCGCCAGCACCGCAAGCTTCACCTCGCGCGATTCGATCTTCTTGCCGACATATTCGGGCGTCCGCCCGACCATCAGCCCGGCGACGAACACCGCGAGGATCGCGAACAGCAGGAAGCCGTAGATCCCCGCGCCGACCCCGCCGACCACCACTTCGCCCAATTCCATGTTGAACATCGGAATGAGCCCGCCGAGCGCGGTGAAGCTGTCGTGCATCGCATTGACCGCGCCGCACGATGCTGCCGTGGTCACCACCGAGAACAAGGCGGAGCCGATGATGCCGAAGCGGACCTCCTTGCCCTCCATATTGCCGCCGGCGAGGCCGAGCTGGTGCATCAGGAGGGTGGGGTGGACCTCCATCGCATAAGCGACCGTGACGCCGGCGAGGAACAGGATCGTCATCGCGGCGAGGATCGCCCAGCCCTGCCGCGTGTCGCCCACCGCCTTGCCGAAGGTGTAGGTGAGGCCGACCCCGATCAGGAAGATCGACAGCATCTGGACCAGATTGGTCATCGCGGTCGGATTCTCGAACGGATGCGCCGAATTGGCGTTGAAGAAGCCGCCACCGTTGGTGCCGAGCATCTTGATCGCTTCCTGGCTGGCGACCGGGCCGAGCGCGATCGTCTGTTTCGCGCCCTCCAGCGTATGCGCGTCGATCGACGCGGCGAAGGTCTGCGGTACGCCCGCGGCGACCAGATAGAGCGCATAGACGACGCAGATCGGCACGAGGACGTAGAGCGTTACCCGCGTCATATCGGCCCAGAAATTGCCGATCGTCTTGCTCTCGCGCCGGGCGAAGCCGCGGAACAGCGCAAAGGCGATCGCGATGCCGGTCGCGGCGGAGAGGAAATTGTGGATCGCCAGCGCGAGCATCTGGCTGAGGTTCGAAAGCGTGCTCTCGCCGGTATACCATTGCCAGTTGGTGTTGGTGACGAACGAGATTGCGACGTTCATCGCCCCGTCCGCGCCGACACCGGGCAGGCCGCGCTGGTTGAGCGGCAGCATGCCTTGCGCGCGCAGCACGAAATAGGTGAGCAACGCGGTCGTGAGCTGGAACAGCAGCATGTGCAGCGCGTAGCGGCGCCAGCTCTGTTCCTTCGCCGGATCGACCCCGGCGAGGCGGTAGAAACCGCGCTCGACCGGCCCGAATACCGCGTGGAGCGGGGTGCGGCGCCCTTCGTAGAGCGCGAAGAGCCATAACCCCACCGGCTTGGCGGCGAGGCCGAGAATGGCGACGAAAAGGGCGATCAGCGCCCAGCCAGCCAGCGTCATGTCAGAACCGCTCCGGCCGCACGAGCACGGCCACCAGATAGAGGAGCAAGGCGATGGCCGTCAGGCCGGCGAGCCACAGATGAACGGTCATGGCGGTTACGCCGCATCGCACAGGCGCACGAACGCCAGTGTCAGGACGAACAGCACCGCCAGCAAACCCAGCCACAGAAGATCGGACATCGTTATGCCTCGCCGGCCGCGGAATGCGGCTTCGGCGTGTCAGCTAGGGTGAGCGGGCATAAGGTTTCGCGGTGGAATGCGCCGGCTTCGCATAAGGATTGCATAAAGTTACTAGCGCGGCCGGGGGAACATCGGGTTATTGGCCGGTATCAGGAGGATGCGTTTGACCGATCGTCGCCCATCGCCCGAGGCCTTGCTGCGCGCCGCGGCGCGCGAGCGGCGCGGGCGGCTGAAGATTTTCCTCGGCGCGGCGCCGGGCGG
>APMI01034084.1_pt1 | contig 11355 bp, 6 predicted proteins | sample 667938 | NCBI WGS metagenome assembly APMI01 (sample SAMN01084076, study PRJNA167559) | wastewater metagenome | biome: Wastewater | place: Denmark: Ejby Moelle, Odense | collected 2011-11-28 | reverse complement strand
AAAATGATGAAAAATTTGATCATGATTCAAGGCTAAATTGAACAACAAATACAGTTGATTAGGTTCTCAAAGTAAAAAATAGATAGAGATGCATAAAAGCGAAAGTTATAAAAGGATTTAGCTAAAGTTATGTATGTTATCGAGCAAAAGAAAAAACAAGTGAAATAGAAGGAAAATAGCAAGCCTACTATGAAGAATTCAAAAATGAAGAAAAATGCGGTAAAAATAAAAAATTGATTAACTAATGAATTATAACTAACTCTACTTTTTATTAGTATTAAAAGTTCATTTCATATTTAAAATCAGTTTAAAGATCTGCAAAATTTGCTGTCTATATTTGAATAGTAAACCTGTGCTCAGAACTAATACAATTAAAAATATAATGCCTTTGATTATTTTTCTCTTCTTTTGGCGTGCTCTTTCTTCCTCTAAATTTTGAAAATTGAACTACTTTTTATTTGATAATTTTTAACCAGTCTTACCAAATTTTGACGTCATTCCCTTTTTGGCTTAAAGGTACCCGCGATAAAGCTATCGTGTCGCTGAACATTCTATTAAAGTAGCTTCAGGTATTTATTTTTTCTTCTTCAATTTCTAGAAAAGATCATACTTCTCAAAAGCTAGCAGTTCCTCGCAAGTATTAAGAAGATCATAATTTGAACATTCTATTATTTATTCTATTTTGATTTGCGAGTCGTTTCCGGATTAGAATTTTGATCGTAATTTCTAAACTGGAGTCCAATGTTCAAAGTCACGAGTTTCTTCAAGCTAAGTGTCTATTTTTGACATTAATTATTATTATTATAAACTCTTATTTAGATAGAACTAACAAAAATATAAATTGATTAAGTGAAAAATTGCATTGTCACATTCACATCCAACGGGCTTTGGACAGCTTCAGCATATCTGATTTTATAGACTGTCCACACGATTTCTTACTGTTTGTTCTTCTTTGTCTTCCTTGGATAGATTATTGAATAATTTATGTTACTTCATAAGTTTAATTTCGGTTAGTGCCTTTGTTCACTGAACTGTCTATTCTTGAGCGTTGGTGGGGTTGGAAACAGGGCGGTTGAATTGTCGTGCTTTGGTATATTCTATCTCTTGATTTACTCACTAAACTTTGATTAAACTTCTATTTATAGCGTCTGTTTATTCTGTTTTAAAACTGACTTTATCGTTTTCCTTGTTTTTCGCTTGATTTTGTTGTTGATGGTCGACCATAATTGATTGAACATTCTATTCTAGGATCTATTTTTGATACTCTGCTGTCTTTTCTTGGTTTTTTAGATGGAAGCATACTAGATTCTAAAGTTAAAATATTTTTACTTTATGTATGGATATTGTCTCTAGATTTTTCATGATTAGGTTCACGATTTTATTTCTATTTTGATTTGTCAAGTCGCTCCTTTTACCTAAGCTTTTATTTTGACTTTTTTCTTGCGTTTCCTTCAGTGGCATTAGAAGTAAAGAAATTTTCCATCAACACCATATTTTTAGTTGTGTCTCTCTTGTTATGTGCTCTAAATGGTTCAATGAGAGCCTTATTAAAGCTAGTGCTGGCTAGATCACATTCAGATTAACCGCCTTCCTTGATGAATTTCTTGAAACTTAAGTAGTATGTAGTAGTAAGATCGTTATGACGATTAGCTTATAAACAGTTTTGAGTTTTTTCAACATCGATTCCTAGTTAAGTCAAGGAGTTAAGTACTTTAGTATCAACTGGAATTTGATTGTATCCTACTTTTATACCTTTTACACTTTTCTTATTGCTGCAATTCATAGTCATCCAAGGGTGTTTTCGTATTTCATCAATAGTGTATCTAAATTGAGGATCCACTGTTAAAATTTTACTGATTAAATCTTTCACATGGTCGGACAGGCTCACATTAATAGAGTATTATCCATGCATAATTTTTCTGTATAGCTCAGCTTGATTTTTAGTGTCTTCGAATGGCAAATAGCCGCACACCATCGCGAATAAGATAACGCCTGCTGACCAAATATCGACTCCTAGACCTCCATATTTTTCTCCCTTGAGCATCTCTGGAGCAGCATAACAAGGCGACCCGCAAGCAGTTTTCAATTTCTCATTTTGCTTATAGGTGTTTGATAGTCCAAAATCTACAATTCGTAAGTTCATTTTGTAGTCCAAGAGCAAGTTTTAAGGCTTTAGATCCCGATGCACTATTTAATTATTGTGCAGATATTAAATGCCGTCAATAAGTTGATGGAAAAGTCTACAAGCCTCGTCTTCTTTTAATCTTTTCTTGCTGACTATGTAATCAAACAATTCGCCATTCTCCATGTACTCCATTACAAGCATAAGCGCATTTGTGGTTTCGATAATTTCATAGAGTTGAACAATGCTAGGGTGACGAACAATTTTAAGAATGTGGATTTCTCGTAACACGCGTTCAGTATCGTCAGGATTTTAGTTGATTTTGTTCTTGCCCAGCAGCTTGATAGCCACCTTTTCATTAGTGGGCTTGTGAATGCCGAGCTTGACCTTTCCAAAGGTACCCTCACCGAGAGTTTTCGCTGAATAAATGATGACTTACTGATTACATAGTTGCCGATTTATTTCCTGCCTGAAGTTGGGTTTTTATTTTACTTCTTCATTTGATTTACGATTATAACGATATTATAAATTTAATATTTTTATGATCATCTATGACTAGCTGACATCCTGATTGATAATAAAAATGTAAATAGATGAATATCCGACAAGATTGGTATTAATAGGTCATATATTGCAAATTAAGCTATTTAGTTAATAAGTTAAAATCGATATAATTTTATAAATTGCAAAACAACTCGATGTACGGCAACGTAAATTGATCATAAACTTAGAACTACGGTGGCGGGTACAATCAAGGAGGATATAATCAGGGAGGCTACGGTGGCAATCAGGGCTATGGTGGAGGCTACAACCAGGGCGGCAACTACGGCTCATACCCACAAGGAGGTGGGAACTACGCCTATGGAGGTCAAAAATCAGGTGGTGAGGGATGCCTTGAAACATGCTGTGCTGCCTGCACTGCCGCTGCTTGCTGCTGCTGTCTATGCGACATGCTCAACTGAACGAGCACAACTGATGTAGAAAATTATAACCTCAATTATTAACATGTTGTTAAAGTTGTTGCTGAACACTGGCTTAAACTATCTTGCGTTAGCTGGTATTCACCATAATAATGAGTGAAACAGTTTGTAAATGGTAAAATATCATTGCAGCTAAAGTAGTTAAATTTTACAATTTTGAAGTCCTTGCAATAAATCTTATATAATTTATTGCTATTTTATAACAATTTCCGCTACCTACTAGTCTTAAAAATCATCAGTATTGAATATCCGCAGCTTTGGATCAAATTAACAGCTGGAATCTATAATTATTAGTCTAACATCATGATCAACGAATAAGAAAATGAAATTGTGCAGTTCATTTCTGAGATGTATATGGATGCCTGTCGACGGGGAAAGTACCTCGACTAAAGTGCAGAAAATCATGAGGAGGATATCAAAACAAGATTGGCTTAGTCTAAATTCTTTTATAATCAGATCAAAAATTACGTGACCTACCAAAAGAAGGATTTTATTATAGAGCTTTTAGAAATTGCTGAAGATGTGAAGCGAGTGTACTCTAGCTACACCAGGAACAAGCAAAGATTCCTAAATCGAACATACATGCATTTTTCAGGCGCTCACTACAACAATTTGCTTAAGGACTCTCATCATAAACAAACAAAAAAAGCGCTTAAGATGTATTAAAATGAACCATTTAACTGGAGCTAATAAAAACAGAATTATTTTATGAATTCAGTATACCCTAGCTGCGTCTATCTAATGGGAATCAGTATGGGAAACGGAGTTATTATAGGGCAAAAGTACATTATGACCTGTGCCCATGTTTTTATAAATGAATAAACGAATCAAATTTTAAAACTTAGATGTTTTTCAACTGCTGAGGGTGGATTTGGAGTTGCAAAAGTATAAAAATAAGGATTATTCATGTAGCAAGATGTGGGATTTGCTACTATTATATCTTATCAAGGCCCATAGCTTCCATATATTAACCTGGAAACATCCACTCTGTTGCGCTTCTAAGATTTTCAACCGATCGCGTGTATACAAGTTGGATTATTGATGATCCCAGATTAATGTCATCAAACTTTCGAAACAGCTGAAGGCTTTGTTGAGAGAAACTTATACAAAGACCAACAAGATCTCAGTTTAGATGATGAGATGGGCCTACTTGTGCACAATTGTTATGGAATGTGGGGCACATCAGGCAGTCCAATTTGGGACAGCTGGGGCAGACTACTCGGAATTCACAATGCTTGGAACGATGAAAAGTAAAATGTGACCATGATAGTCCACGATGACGATTAAGATGAATGCAGAGTCATCAAGCAGTATGAGAGAAGAGCAATCTCCACTCATGTATTTTGTGCCCTTTATACTCAATGGGTGTATAACTTGAGTCAAAAGTTGACAAATAACACACTAGATGAAGTTATTAAAACTAAAAAAGAGAAGAGAAAGAAGAAAACTGCAAGCAAGCCAATGAATATCAAGAAAATAGTTTAATAATGATATATGGTAAATGATTGATTTTATGTGTGCATATTCTACTATATTTACTAAAATTAGTTGAAAAGATGAGAATTGTAATTATCAAGAATTATTAACGGATGCGAAAAATTTAACTCAGTATCCTCTGTGCGGGTTGATGTTAAACTTCTCAGCGTACTTTGTGATGAAGAATGCATCACTTAATTTTAATTAATTTAATCGTTATTTTTATTGCTTTACTTTCTACAGCATTTTCTTACGTTTTTCTTAGACTTGATAGAATGAAGTTATAGTTGATCTGTTCAGGTGATCTTTATTAGAGCCAAGCGTAATCGCTCTCTTTGTTTTCGTGTTGCTTTTGTCTTTTTTACCCTTGATGTCAGTGGGCAGTTTGTCGTTCTTTAGATTCTTGGTCTTATTTTCAAACTGCAAGATCTGCTTATTTTTATCTTTACCGAAGCAGTCTGGATAGTCCTCGATGATGGACCTATCATCTATGACCTCAGTTTTAATTTTCTGCCTACCATTATATTCATTAAAGCAAGGTGTGACAGCTTATTTAGAGGAACATGCATTTTCCTCCTCGGTTTACTTGATTTAGTTGCCGTAATTGTAGGGTTGAACTTATGAAAGTCGAAAATATTATTTTAGTGTCATACCCTTGTAATCAAGACTCGTCGCCTTGGTTGGCTTGTGCTTAACATTTACTATTTTGGCAGAACCCAAGTTTGAATTTTATTTGCGATGCCGTTGATCAGGTAATGGTAGCGATTAGATACGTAGATTAAGTGACATGGACGATCAATTACCTACAATTTTATTATATTCAAGTCTGGCAGGTAAAAACTCATTGCCTAATAATATTCACAGCGCATGTGCTACACAAAAGATAGAATACATATCACTTATCTCTTTTGCTCATTCACAAGATGACCATCAATATTATGTGAAATTGCAAATTTTGATCACTTTTATCAATTTTTGAAAGATGAGATAAATTATTGCTTAGGAAAAAGGTGTCAAATGTTATTTCTAAGCCAAACAACCTCAAGATCTGGATCTGAGTTAAAAGATATTGTTTTGGGCTCGCATTCTGGTTTCTTTTTACCAAACCAAGTTAATCTTGGCTTTACTTTTACAGTCGCTGCATTCTGGACAATATTTTAGTACATTTTAGCCTTCAAACCATTCAGTATATTTTATGGCTAGTTTGTCTTTGGAGTTTTAAGAAATTTACCATATCTAAGCATGAAATTAGAAAATGATTGTTCTGCCAATCGATGCTGTCTTTTAGGAAAGGCTTGAGAAGAAAGTATTTAAGTGTTATTTTTCGGTTGGGGATGTACACCGATCCACTTAATAGTTTATTTCTTGCTTGATTTTACTCTTTAATGACTATTGTCAGTAACAAGATGACTCCATGCCTTACCAGACAACACTCGTACTAAAACACTAGTGGCATTTGCAGAAGTGACTCGAGATCGTTTCTGCTGTTTCATGATTTCTGATTAAGGACAAATATTTTTCTAGACGATATTTTGGCTGCGTGAATGTGAAGTAGGCGAGTTATACCTGCTTTGAGAGAGACTTTGTGGCTTTAGTTACATGCTGAAAGCTTGTGGATGATCAATAGCAAGAGCATTTGTGTGAAACCTGTGGACTGGCCTACCTTTGACGTGATATTATTTGGGCATAAATTTACAATATTAATAACAACGAGCCATACAGTAACATCACTTTCAGCATTATTTAGCCCTAATAAACTTATTAATTGATCGCTTTTATTACGTATTAGAACACTTTAAACATTAATATTAATAATAATTGCTATATAGACTCTGGATTCATGAATATTGACCAGTGCATCGAGACTGTGCTGCAGTGCAACATTCTGCCCGAGAATACAGTAAAAAAGCTGTGTAAAAAAGTTAAAGCACTCCTATTTTAAGAGTCCAACGTGCAACCTGTGCAGGCGCCTGTCACTGTCTGCGGAGATGTTCATGGCCAGTTCTATGATCTGCTTGAATTATTCCAGAAGGGCGGAAACTTCCAGGCCAGTCGGTACATAATGATTGGCGATTTTGTGGATAGAGGCTACCACTCAGTCGAGACAATAACTTTGCTGTTTTTGTACAAGCTGAAATTTCCAGACAGACTAGTGTTGCTACGAGGCAATCACGAGTCCCGAAACATCACACACTTGTACGGATTCTATGATGAAATCAATAAGAAATATGGCAATCAGAATGTGTGGTTCTATTTTAATGACGCTTTTGACTACCTACCCCTCGCTGCCATCATCGAAGGTAATGACAAACTTATGCAGGAGCACTTTTCTGTGTTCATGGAGGGCTCTCTCCCAAAATTAACACGATCGATCTAATGCGCTCCATCGAAAGGAATGTTTAAATTCCTTCCAGTGGTCCTCTCTGTGACCTGATGTGGTCTGATCCTGAGGAAATCTAAACTTGGCAGAAGAATTCAAGAGGAGCAGGCTGGCTCTTTGGCGGCCTAGTCGTAAAATAATTTCTACAATTCAACAATTTGTAATGCATTTATCGCGCACATCAGTTAGTAAAATAAGGGTATAAAAAGCATTTTAATGGCATGTTAGTGACAGTATGGTCAGCCCCAAACTATTGTTATCGCATGAACAACTCTGCTGCTATTGCAAAGATAGACACCTCCCTTGAAGTCAACTTTATCGTGTTTTAAGCAGCACCAATGAGTAAAAAATCATAAAGTTATCAGAACTTGTTGCCTTATTTCTTGTGATTTGGTCATCAATATCAACTCTTAACTTTATTATTATAATTATACCTTATTAAACAGCAGATATAAAGGCTTAAATTTATATTGACTATTATTTTCAGATTTATAATTAAGAAGTCTTTATTAATAAGTAACCTCAAGAAATAAGAATAAATGGATGCCTAAGCCTCGAAAATGATTTCATCACACTCCCCGTAGAAAGGCATATCAATTATTCAATCAGCTATGCGAACACAGAATTTATATTCCTTGCGAGTAAGAGGACAGCGGTCATAGACAAAATAACTTAACATTCATTTGAAGACTTTGAATGAGAAATATTTAAAAAGAAGCATACTGGCTAATTAAATTGATGAGCAGGATAAAGAAACATTTCGTCAATATCGCAAATTGAGAGCCAATTTTGATAGTAGCAAATTTTTGTATGAAACATTGACTGAGGAGACAAAAGAAATGTATAAGAAGTATACGAAGTCTACTGAGATTGTCAAAGATATACTACGATCAGATAGAATGTTTGTAAACAATAAGATAATTTTTTTGAAATTTCTGAAGCGGGTCGAAATGGGCATAGATAATCCAATCATCTCGTGGAAACAGGAATATTTTAAAAACAAAAATAGAAGCAAAAGTCACAATATAATTAAAGAATAAAAACATCTCGGTATAGATACTGCAAATTCTTATGATAAAAAGAGTGAAGACAAAGCAGTAATTTAACAATAAATTGTAGAAGAAAAACCAATATAAAAGAGTACAACAGTAAAAAGTCTACTTCCTCTTGGAGGAGTTACAATCTAACAAAAATAGAAAAAATAAACTCCTGCGTTTGGGCAGAATCGTTTTGGTGGTGGATTCAAATTCTCGATGCCAAAGAGTAACCAAAGTTGATAATATTGATAATAGAGTCATATTTATTTGAAAAATCATAAATCAGTGAAGCAAAGATGTCTTATCATAAGCTTCTTCTTGTTTAGTACTTTCTTTCTTTTTTTAAGCTATTAATCATCGTCTATATTTAAAGGTATAGGCTTTACAGTTTATGGTGTCGGTTTTTTCTGACTGTTCATTACAGTCTATATGATAAATTTTGCCTGTTCATAATCAACCTTCTCTTTCTACATGTATTATTTCATGCATGTTAGTTTTTCCATTTTCTACCCATAAATCTTCTCATCTCTATCGGATTCTTTCTTTACAATTTTCAAAAATTTATCAGTGGGCGTATAGAAATCGCAGACAGCAGCCTTATTTAACTCCTGTCTTTTTAAATTATCAACATTTGGTCTTCTCTTTACAATTTTAGATTGACGATCTAAACTTCTTGTCAATTTTCTATTGGCTTACTGCATCTTTTTGGCTAGTCCGCTTTCTTATGTTTCGTTAGGAATGCAGCCGAGAGATCTTCTAGCGTTAATAGAATTAAAATTATAGCTCACTAAGCCTGAAATTGAAACTCTTTTAGATATATTTTCATCTACGGACATTACAGTTCGGACACGACGGTGATAACCGCTGAGTGACTATCTATTTTATTTCGTTAGTTATGTTAATCGCTCAGCTAAACTTTTATCGTTACTTAATCTTTTATGAATTTATTTAACTAAATTACAAATATTTTTACCTTTTTCTGATGCTGTGGACATGAATTATTTGTTTTTAGGAGGAATGCTATCGAATGCAAACTAACCCTGAACTTGCTCATGGGGAGTTATGTACAGTTTAGCATCTGTAGAAATTTTATTAACATCATGCTGCACAGTTTTCTTCTTGCCTATTATTAAAATAATGAGTACTTTTGCTTATAACATTTTATATAATGGCGTGCGATAATATTTACTTCTCTGTGAGTGACATTTGAGGGTTGAATGATTGCGAAGTGATAAAACCAAGTCCATCATCACATCGGGTTTATATACCTTTGTTGCTGTGGGTAAATTATGACTTTTATTGAGTTGATAGTCGATTGTATTTTAGGGAAGGAGACCATATGGACTGTTCTGCCATTTTATGAATAAAATTAAATATTATAAACTTAATTATAAATGCATAAAGAGACAAACAATCGATACTTCAAGTCATTGAGAGTTTTTATATTAATCAATATATAGATGTTAAATACTTATTTAAATCAATAAGAAGAGTCAGTTAGAAATCTGATTCTGCCACCAGTAACTATATTGGATTTCTTTTCATACAGTAAAGGATATTCTAGAACATCTGTATTGCGACTGAATAGATCTGAAGACTTGATGATAGCTGATCCAATAAAATCATCATTACGCATATCTTAATCCCATACTTATACATTAACAATGTCACTTAAACTTTTCAAATTAACATTAACTGACTATTATTTAAAGTTAGGCAATTTTCCTCCTTTTTTACATGTCTTTGATCTCCACTTTTCAACATTATTAACCTTAACTTTGATATATGGAGACATTGAGCCTATCATCTATGTGTCATGAGTGATGTCAGCATCGATGAAAGTAAGTTTTACATTTTTGTCCTGCGTGAAATCGTACTGCTCAAAATTGACTATTAACTCTGTTTCTGGCATATCCCTCGAAGGTGAATTTTTATCATAAGTTTTCATATGTATATGATGCTCATATTAAGGGTAAGCCATTAGTGGCCGAAGATCAATGTCTGCTATTTAACTTCCATTATGATATTGCAGAAATGTTTGAAATGGCATTGTTATTTATCCTTTATTGTTAAATTTGTATTATTCAGACTTGTTTTCTGAAAAACCAGCTGTAACATGGCTGTCAGGCTTTAGCTTCGCAAGTGATTTTATTTTTAGTATTGTGTTATTGTTTGAAATTTTGTTCATTAATGATGTATATTCTATAATTGTTTCTCAAGCTATGCTGTTTATTATTATAAATACAAAATAAAGTTTAAATATTGAGGGATATATACTCACAAATTATTAATAAATAATCTTTGTCATTTCATTCTCAACCTAAGTGAACTCATAGATGGACGAGATTAGCTCAATGGATGATTGAAAGTAACTCTAGCTTTTTGTTGAATTGATGAAACTTGGTTATCTGCTAATGAAGATCTAGTAGTTGTTGACTCAAACATATCACGAATATTTCCATTTCCACTCACTGGCCAATGTTGAGGAGTTGATGGTGCTCCAAATCTAACGCTTTTGAATAAATTTTAGTTCATCATTGTCGGAGTCTTGGAGCCTGTAAAATTATGATTCTGATTTAAGTTTGAATTGAAATTTTGGAAATTACTTGTCTGTGTTATTCCATTGAAGTTTACCCCTTGAATTTTTTATTCTGATTTAAATTTCTACTTTTGTCTCACCTGTTCAGTTGGTCCATAGTTAAATACAGCCTCAGTCGGTTGAGTAAAAGTATTCGGTCTTTATAAAACATCTTGAATTCTGTATTTTTTCGACTCATTTTACTGAATAATTGAGTTAAATGCCAATCCGTTTGACGAAGTTGGTACTTGTGTATATACCCTCGAATTTCGTTCAGTCTATTGTGTTTGATAGCTTTTCTATTGCTCCTTTTGTTTTAACTCAGATTTGGCAGGACCATAGTTAAAGAAAGTCATCGGAGCCTGCTTCTTTATTCTTGATTTTTATTAGTCACCCTGATTTGATAGGATTCTATTTAAAGTACTTTGAGTCTGAGGAATCATATATTTGTCAATCATGTATTTCAATTTATGAGAAGTACACCTATTTTCGGGGTTGACTTGAAGAGAAGCATTAAGAATATCTTTACAGATTTGAAACATATCGGTAGTGTCCATTCTGACTCTTTTTTCGGCTTGAATTGTATTGAAGTATTGTTTAATATCGCTGAATTAATGGTCGGGCGTTTTCCCAGTTAGCATTTCGTGAAAAATAATACCTAGTGCCCACACATCACTTTTCTCGCTGTATCTACTTTTGAAGTGAGCTTATGGTGCCATGTATGAAGGTGAACCTACGTTGTATACAAGAGTTGGTTTTTTTGCCATCATCATTTAACAGTA
>APMI01024563.1_pt1 | contig 11355 bp, 10 predicted proteins | sample 667938 | NCBI WGS metagenome assembly APMI01 (sample SAMN01084076, study PRJNA167559) | wastewater metagenome | biome: Wastewater | place: Denmark: Ejby Moelle, Odense | collected 2011-11-28 | reverse complement strand
CATTGCTCACATGGGCAATGCTTATTTTTTCCATTGTTTCCATTTATTATTTAGTTTAAATAATGAACTATTTAGTTTAAATAAAAAAGGCGTTCCAAAGCAGTACTACTAATATACTGCAAAAGTTCTTTAAAAGGATGTGAAATATGATGATTTTTTTAGGCACATTTTTTGATGACAAGGGTAGTGTCAGTATCGCTTTTTCGCGGTCAGGCGCGTTGAGTACAGGTAGCGTCAGCACCGCTTTTTGCGGTCAGACGTGTTAAGGGCCGGAAACGTCAGTACTTGCTGGCGAGTCTGGCGCCTGGACTGTGCCTTGCCAACTCGTGGCTGAAAATTCAGCCGGTTTGCAACCGGCATTCAAGATTATGAAGCTCAATAAATAGTTCTGTTCAGTGCGAATGCTGGAACAACAATGTCTTACAGCAGCTTATTCTCCCGGTTATCTATAAATCGCACCTGCTTCCTGCTTCCCGCCGGGAACTGCAGCGCCTGCATCTCACTGCCCGAATGGAAGTGCAGCAAAGGCACCACCCGCAGCTTCGATTGCAGCATAGGCTTTAGCTTCATTTCACAGTCGTCAACAGGTAGTAATGTATGTAAGTGCAGCTTCAGGTCATCCATGCCCAACTCATTGGTGAATACCTCTACTACATACTCTTTTACAAAGCCGATATTGTTCAGAATATCAAAAATGGCCGGTGGGTATAATGTTGTGCCCTTGTATTTGATCATCTGCAACTTACGACCCAGTACCGGGCTCAGCCTCCGCGAATGTCTCCCGCAACTGCAGTGCGAATCATAATAAGTACAAACATCCCCTGTACGATAGCGCAGCAAGGGCATTCCTTCCACCCCAAGCGTTGTAATGGTCACTTCACCATATTCCCCCGCTTTTACCGGCTTGTCATGGTCGTCCAGTATTTCCATGATGATAAGGTCGGGCTGTTGGTGCCCCCCCATACCCGCACTACATTCGGTAAATGCCGTTTGCATCTCTGTGGAAGCGTAGGTACTGTATAGCTTTATCTGCCAGTCCTTATTTATCTTTTCGCCAAGGGCATTCAGCTCAAAATCGCTGTTGCGCAGGCTTTCGCCTATACATACCGCTTTCTTCACCGGGCTGTGTGCCAGGTCTATCTGGTGCTCTTTAGCCCATTCTATTAAGGAGAGAATGAAAGTGGGCACGGTCACAATGCTATTGGCTTGCAGCCGCATAATGGTATCCCATTGCATGGCAGGTAGTCCCGGCCCTGTACGTACCAGTGCAGCTCCCAGTTGCCTTATCCCCTGGTAGTATGCTATACCCGCCATAAATTGCCTGTCCAGCGTCAGCATTAGCTGGTATATGTCTTCTGGCTTACCGTCCGCACACAGGAAGGATTGTTGCTCATTGTATGCCAGTCTTTGTAGGTCGTTCTCCGTTAGGGCTATCGTCACAGGTTTCCCCATCGTGCCCGAGGTGGCGGTATATTCTTTTATCTCCGCGTCCTGCACGCAAAGGAAATCCCAGTTATGCTCCTGCATGTCTGTCTTCGACGTAGTGGGGATAAAAGTGATGTCCTGCAGGCTTTTAATATTGGCTATATCAATATGATGCTGGTGGAATAAACGCTTATAGTAGGGCGAATGCTGCTGTAAATAAGTCAGCAGCTCCTTCAGTGCATGCAGCTGCCATGCATCCTGTGAGGAAAGCGGTTCGTATGCGAGTTGGGGGTTAAACTTCAAGGTCCAAAATTTTGGCTAAAGTACAATTGTTTTCAAATAGCGGCCATGATTTAGGTCACGCATACCTTCGTTCAACCATATCAATTGCCCCGGCCTTTAGGCTGGGGATACGATCAATATATTGATCGGGCTTAGCCCAACCTCACGTGCTAATTCGTAAAAATGGAATTACTGGAACGCATTAATGTCCCATAGGGACAAAATATCGGTAAAAACATCCCGCTCCCCATTCACGAAAGTCCCTTAGGGACGAGATATCGGTAGCCCTTAGGGACAAAGTATCGGTAGCGCCGTTACACACATAAACAAAAAACAACCCGCAACAATTACTTGTTGCAGGTTATTTTAATAAAAAGGGGCAATTTACCTAACTATTTTCCCCTTTTTTACTTCATCGCCATGCAGCTTGTTAAAGCTCTGTGCATCGGCTTTCAGCATCCTCGTTAAAGAGACTGCATCCATTCCTTCTCTCAAAGAATTATTGTTATACGAGGTATAATATTTGCTTCCTGCAGCATTGCTAACTGCATACACGATCGCACCAATATTAGGCACTTCAAATATGCTTACTTCTGCCGGGCCGCTTACCTTCTGCACCATATCCAGCTCAGTAGCTATTTGCTTGTCGCCTATAGCACCTATGCTAAACTGGTTGCCACCGCCTTTTAAGGCTATCACCGTTACCACATCGCTACCACTTACCAGTGGTACTATGGTTACGGGTTCGTCTTTAACCATACCTTTCAGGTCGGCGCTTGTGTCCGCATTTAATAGTGCATCCCAGTTCACATCATATTTTGCTATCGCTGCACCGGGCGCCGATGAGCGCAGCTTTTCTTTGTCCACGCCAAAGTCCACGCTGCCCATTGCGCTCATCATGTCTTCTTTAGCTGCACTGGCTGCGGCTGCTGCAGTTGTAAATTTTTTCTCCATTCCCGGCTCACTTGTGTTTTGGTCGCTGTTCTTGTTGCTGCAACTGGTCACGAGTACTACAGCAAGCATGGGTATTATTGATTTGAAATATTTCATGTTATTGATGTTTAAAGTTAGATAAATTAAGGTTTCCTGATGTTGTACCATGTATTCCAGTGGGTCGATGCACCGGCAGGATCAGCATATTGTTCGTATGTTATGATACGTTCCTGTCCCATACATGGGGCCCAGGGATCGTTGAGCACCAGGTAATTGGTGCCGCTTAGTGTCAGGTAGCCTTTTATAACTAAAACATGGCCTACTACTCCCGGTGTGCCATAGGCATAGCCCATCGGCTTTTTAGAGCAGTATATTTGTTTGCGCAGGTCTTCCCACGGTAGCGCTGTGGCGCTCTCGTCGTAGCTTATCCCGCATTCTGTAAGCATCACCCATCCCGGTGTGTTACAGTCATTGGTCTTGGGGCAGCTGCCGCCTGCAGTTTGCGGGTCGCAGCAGTTGGTCTTGTTAAAGCGCACACATGCCAGCGAGCATTGTGTTACTGTAACGCCCAGGTGGGCGGCCAGCATTTGTGTTGTGGCGGCCCAGCACCAGTTATTCGTTTCCTGGGGCCTCAGGGTATTGGCCACGCTTCCTGTCAGTTCGGGCTTGCAGCACCCGTTCATGAAAAGAAGTGCAACGCAGGATACAAAGAGCATCTGTTTTAGTGAAATTTTCATTTTCTGTGGTTTTAATGATTAATTTATTGTGCTTTATGGAACTTCATTAAGGATGATAATTACAGCCCTGCTGTTTTGCAGGGCTGTAATTTGTTTTTATGCTTCATTCAGGCAGAAACCAATGGTGTCTACATTGTATTGTTGATAGAAGGAGTATGCGTACGAAATAAATGCGTAGCAGTACAGGGTCTTGTCGAAGGCGTACAATCTGATATTATAGCCGCACTTGCTCACATTGTTGGTGGTCATCGACCATGTCCCCGTTTTACCTGTTGCAGGTACCGGTATATGTGTGTTAAAGCTGCTGTTTACGCCGTCTGCTTTGAATGTAGTACTGTCTCCTGCTTTAAGCGTAATGAATTCAAAGGACACACTGTGGCAATTGTTTTCGTTATCTGCAAGTGAATAAGTGCCGGTAATGTCCATGCCTTTTTTTAGCGTTCCGCAATTTTCAGATCCGTTTACTTTTATATGCACATCTTTAGGTGCGGTCTTGTCTACTTTTACACGGCAGCGTTCGCTCAGGTATCCCGCTGATGTTTCCAGGTAGAATTCATAAACATCCGAATCTGCAACCGATATTACACCGAACAGGTCTCCCTGTACTGTAACTATGGTAGGTGCAAAGAAGTCTACAAGGTAATGGTAGTAGCCGGCAGCATCAGTTGTTTGCGTTATAACGCTCTGTGTAAGTACGCCGCTCGCTATTACATTCTTAAGTACGGCAAACGAATTTGTCACTGGTGCAAAACTGCTGTCCGGGTCCGATGCGCGTTTCAGCATTATCCTGTATTGCACCTGTGCAGCGCTGTTGTCATTTGAATCTGGGTGGTCCGGTATCAATCCCGTAATAGGTATCACACCGTTGAAGGAGAAACCATCGTAAGTATCCACACCTGCATCAGGTATGTCCAGTGTCTTGTCCACCATACCGCTTATCTTACTTATCTTCTTGCTCGGTATGCTGCCTATGCTGGTTATTATTGGTTTTTTGCCCGTTGGCCCGTCGCCGCCTTGCCTGTAGCGTATCTCTACCCATGCTTCTTCCCAGTCTCCCCATGGCGATACCCAGTTAGGCTGGTTATCCGGCGGGTACATGTTCCAGGATAGTATGGCCTTTACCTTGGCAAAATAGGTCTCGCTGCATTTCAGCTTTTGGTAGGGTGTCAGGTTCACCGGTAGCTCTACGTGGTAAGACAGGCCACCATTCGGCACAGCCACGTCATGCACTTCTACCGATGAGGTGCCCATAAATTCCCATCCACTGCCAAAGTCCATATAGAAGCCCACATATTCACGGCTGCCCTTATCACAAAGGCTGCCCGCATAGCCCGATGGTTTTTTTACCAGTACGGTAGCATACAGTCTGTTGGTATCGCGGTTCAGGCCCACGCATTTTACCTCTTCATAAGTAGTGTTGAATTTGGGCTTTAGTACAAAGTCTATTACTTTGCTTATGTTAAGCCCCACAGCTTTAAAGTTGGTCGTAAGCTCTGTACTAGGCACGCCTGCCACCAGCGATTTGGCCACTGCAGTAAAGCCTATGCGCTCTTCCTCTACATCTTTTTTGTAAAGGCTCATCAATGTTCCCACGCTTATTTCTTCAGCATGTATGTCCAGCAGGGTAGGGTGCGCAGGTAGCTTTTCTGATATTTGTTTTAGTTGTTCTGGCTTTACAACAAGGCCAATATCGGCAAGGTTCTTTTTCAGCCAGCATATCCATCCTGTCTTTGGTGCCAGTTGTATGTTCACATCCAGTACATTGCCCCATACCGGTGTAAAGCCCGGATCGTTTGCAATAGGTGCTATGGTCCATGACAGTATGGCTTTCAGTACGGGCAGTACCGGCTTGTCGTCACAGCAATGCGTTACCTCGGGTTCAAATGGCAGGTTTACTGCATAACAAAGAGGGTTGTTAGCTGAATGGTTAAAGTCGTGGATGTCAAAACTCACCATGCCCAGGTCTTTCCACGTACCGTTCCTTTCATAATCTATGTAGAAGCGCACATATTCCTTGCTTCCTGCCGAGCATGGCCCGCCATTGTAACCGCCGTTCTGGTTTATCTTCACAATAGCGGTAAGCGTTTTCATTTGCGGATTGTAGCCCGCACAGGTCACTTGTTCAAACGATGTGTTGCCGGCTATCGCATTTACCGGCTTGTATTCGTTAATGAGGGGACTGCTCTTTGATAACGTACCAAAGTAATTCGGATTCTGAAGTAACAATAAGTGTAGGAATTCACGTTCCGGTTGCACCGCTGCTATGTTACTCTCTTTCGTAACTGTTGCCATAGTTTTGTGTTTAAAATTGTTTTGAATGTTTTGTTTGGTGATTGTTGATTTAGTTCTCGTTCCGGGTTGAGGATGTAAAAGTATTGGGCGGAATAAACAGCTATGCAAGCATCCATACTGATTTTTATGGTATCGCTTACTGAAAAAAAATGCGTAGAACTACGTATAGCTGGCAGAATTCGCCCGTTTATCTTTGTTGCTACTAAAACATTCCATTTATGAATCTTAATGTTATTGACAAGAAAAAGAGTATTATGAGCCTTGTGGTGCTGGCAATGGCATCATTAGTATGTTTTTCCGCCTGTACAGGTAGCACAGGCACGGTTACCTGCGACAAGTGCATTGATCATAAACCCGCGCCCACGCCATTTAGCACTACGCTTAATGGCATAAACCACGCCATCCCTATGGATCAGGCCTTGACGATGGTTCGTGATTTTGGCAAGGGGCAGGATAGCATCCTGGCACCGCAATACAAAGGCCTTGGCACTTTGCCTTCATATGAAACCTTCAATCTTAAAGCTATCGATTCGCTTATTTGCCAGAAGAATGCCATTGGTTTCAGGATATACCTGGCAATGGATGGACAGAAAAAAGTTCGTATGGTACTGGTTGGTGTCGACGGTGACGGTAAAGACATAATCCAGCGTTCCAATGAACAGCCGGGAATGAGCATATCATCATTTGGCGACGTAAGTATACTGGTTGATGAAGCCGGCCAAAGGTGGCCTTAGGAAATATTGATAAATGAACCGCGGCGTAGCTTTTATATTAAGTCTTAGCATCCTTATCCCCATGATAACTGGATTGATAAGGTACGGGTACATTCCCGTATCTTATCGTCCTTTAATATACCTGCTCATTATCGGTTTCCTCAATGAATCCATCTGCTATTGCTTTTTTTACTACACCAGCAACGCGGTACCTACCAATATTTATTTCTTGCTCGAGTTTTTGCTCTACACGCTGCAGTTCAGGAGCTGGAGAAATATACTGAAGCATGACTGGCTTTACCGCCTGCTGCTCATCGGCATGGTCTCGGTCTGGGTCGTTGAAAATGTTGTATTCCTCAAGATCATCACATTCAGCCCGTTCTTCCAGGTCACCTACTCATTTGTCCTTGTCCTTATTGCGGTCAATCAGCTCAATTGGTTAATAGTAAATGAGAGAGGCAATATTTTGACCAATCCCATATTTATTATTTGTATTAACGTCATCATATTCTTCTCCTATAAGGTGCTGACTGAGGTGTTTTACTACTATGCGCCGCAAAACCTCATAAAAAATAATATTTTTGTTTTAGAAGCAGCCATAAACGTAGGGTACAACTTAATACTGGCAACAGCTATAATATGCATACCGAGGAAGAGAAATTTTACACCGCCATTGGCGTAGCCGCTTGCGTACTCGGTACCATTATACTGTACTTTATCATCACCATGATCCGGCATCAGCGTAGGAACATACTTTTTTACAAGAACAGGATCGGTGCCGAGATATCAACCCTTGAAAATGAAAGAAAAAGGATAGCTACCGATCTGCACGATGAACTTGGCCCTCTGCTCTCCACCGTGCGCATACAAATAAACCACCTCAGCTCCTTATCAGAGGCCGATAAAATGATAGTATCGTCTGCCAATAAACATATAGACGACATCCTCACCAAGACCCGCGAAATATCCTACAACCTCTTGCCGAATACCCTTGTAAGAAAAGGCCTGTTTAAAGCTGTAGAGGAATACTTGGTTAAGCTGCGCGATGTACATAAGCTCCAGATAATATTTCATAATGAAGCAGATGTCGACGTAGAGAAAGAAAAGGAGATTAATATTTATCGCATCATACAGGAGATAATACACAACACTATAAAGCATGCAAAGGCCACAAAACTAATAATAGAATTTAAAAAGCAGGACGATATGCTATTGCTTACTACCGCCGATAATGGCCTTGGCTTTGACTTCCAGGCGAAAATGGATATGCAAATCGGCCTTGGGCTGATGAATTTGCAAAGCAGGGCCGAAATGCTTAATTCAAAGTTTAACTACATAACCGAAGCAGGGAAGGGCACTGTGTACACTTTTGAGATACCTTTAAATGAAGCGGTATGAAAAATGGTAATGATGTTATCAAGATAGTTATTGCCGACGATCACGAGATATTCAGGGACGGCCTTAAACTAATGCTCGGCTCTATAAAAGACATACGTCTTATGGGTGAAGCTGCAAATGGCAAAGAACTGATCGCGCTCATTGAAAAAGCAACACCCGATGTAGTGATCACCGATATCAAAATGCCCGTGATGGATGGGGTTGAAGCCACCAAGTATATCAAAGAACATTTTCCCATTACCGAGGTCGTCGCCCTTTCCATGTTCGATGACGAGCAGCTCATACTTGAAATGCTGGAAGCGGGTGCGATAGGGTATCTCCTAAAGAACTCGGACAAAGCAGAAGTGATAGATGCCATTCATTCGGCATACAAGCGTCAGCCATATTACTGTAAGTTTACATCGGGTAAGTTGTCCAGGCTTATAGCCTTTAGCAAGCATGCCAACCAAAAGAAGCAGAAGGAGGCCGAGTTTTCTGAGCGCGAGAAGGATATCATAAAGCTCATCTGCGAGGGCTGTACAAACAAAGAGATAGGCGAAAAGCTATTCCTCAGCTCCCGTACTGTAGAGGGTTACAGGATGAAGATCCTCGAAAAGATGGACGTAAAGAACATTGTAGGCATAGTAGTGGAGGCTATGCGATTGGGTATTTATAGTCCTCAATTGTAGACGTCTCATGCTAAATCTGACCATAAATAGCAATTAATGCTAATTCCTAAAGGGGTGCTGAATCAGCCATGGGACTGCTTATAGGCCTATAAATAATCCTGTTTTCGCTTTTTCAAATTGCTGTTATATCTTTGCACATGGCTGCAAAATCTAAATTCTACGGAGAAGGTCTCACATTTGATGATGTACTCCTTGTGCCCGCTTACTCGGAAGTCCATCCTAAAGACGTAAGCATTACCACTCAACTTACTAAAGACATTCAACTACACCTGCCCATGGTTTCCGCTGCTATGGACACTGTGACCGAGGCCCCCCTCGCTATTGCCCTTGCCCGTGAAGGTGGTATAGGCATCCTGCACAAGAACATGAGCATAGAGCGCCAGGCCGACCAGGTACGCAAGGTAAAGCGCTCAGAAAGCGGCTTGATCACTGACCCCATCACCCTTAGCCCCGATGCTACTGTTGGCGATGCCATCAAGCTGATGAAGGATAATAAGATAGGCGGTATACCTATAATAGACAATGGCAAGCTGGTAGGTATCCTCACCAACCGCGATATGCGCTTTGAGAAGAATACGAAGAAGAAGGTGAGCGAGATAATGACCAAAGAGCACCTCGTTACCGCCCCTGCCGGCACCAGCATGGCTAAAGCGGAAAGCATACTTGAGGAGTATAAGATCGAGAAGTTGCTGATAGTTGATAAGAAAGGCAAGCTCATAGGCCTCATCACCTTCCGTGATATAATGCACCTGAAGAGCCACCCAAATGCCAATAAGGACATCAACGGCCGCCTGCTGGTAGGCGCGGCCATAGGCGTCACCGCCGATATGCTGCAGCGGGTAGAAGCATTGAAAAATGCAGGTGTTGATATCATAACATTGGACAGCTCACACGGGCATTCAAAAGGGGTGATAGACGGCCTGAAGCTGGTAAAGAAGACCTTTAAGACCATGCCCGTAATAGCGGGTAATATATCTACAGCTGCAGGCGCAAAGGCCCTGGCCGATGCGGGCGCTGATGCTGTGAAGGTGGGTGTAGGCCCCGGTTCCATATGCACTACACGCATAGTAACAGGCGCAGGTTCGCCACAGCTTACCGCTGTTATGGAAGCTGCGCAGGCCCTTGGCAAAAGAGGCATTCCCGTTATAGCCGATGGTGGCATCCGGTACACAGGCGATATGGTGAAGGCATTAGCTGCCGGTGCCTCATGCATCATGGCGGGTTCTATATTTGCAGGCACTGAAGAGAGCCCGGGTGAAACAATAATATTTGAAGGACGTAAGTTCAAGTCGTACCGCGGTATGGGCTCACTGGAGGCCATGCAGGAGGGCTCAAAGGACCGCTACTTCCAGGACAGCGAGACAGACACTAAGAAGCTGGTACCGGAAGGCATCGTGGGCCGTGTGCCGTATAAAGGTATGGTGAGCGAGGTGGTACAGCAGTTTGTTGGCGGCCTGCGTGCAGGTATGGGGCTTGTAGGTGCAAAAGACGTAAAGATGCTGCACACAGATGCCCAGTTCATGCGCATTACCTCAGCAAGTATGGCCGAAAGCCATCCGCACGATGTAGTGATAACCAAAGAAGCACCGAACTACAGCAGGAGATAGAAATTGTAGTTAATTGGTTAATTAGTTAACTGGCTGATTAGTGTTGATGCTTTTATAGTTAATAAGTCCTGCAAACTGCAGGACTTTATTATTGCTAGTCTTCTGTATCGAAGCCGTGCATTTCAGGGATGCCTTTTACGATGCTGTAAATGCGGGGCGCCTGGTGGTAAATGCCGTTGTTGTATTTATTGCCTAAAATAACAATGGTGAAATTGTCTTTTATAAAACGATAGAAGGATGTGTTATTGCCATGCCACCAGCCGTTGTGGTATATGATCTTGCCGCCATTAGGGTAGCAAAGCATGCGCCAGCCAAGGCCGTAATTCTTTATCCCGGGCTTCTCAAAGGAGCAGGGGCCATATGCCAGCTCAATAGTTTCGTTGTCTAATATCGTGTTGTGGTAGAAGGACTGGTCCCAGCGGTACATGTCCTGTACGGTGCTGTAGATGCCTTTATCACCCCAAACGCCGTCGGCGAACATATCGGGTTCGCGTACCCAGTTGTATTTGTAGCTGGTGGTTGCATTTGCAGGCATACCGCGCCATGGGTCGTACACAAAAGTATGTGTCATACCCAGGGGCTCAAAAATGTATTTACGCATGAAGTCGTTATACTTCATTTCGGTTACTTCTTCCAGCAGGCAGGCCAGCACGGCAAAGTTGGTATTGCAATACTTGAAGCGTGTATTGGGGCGGAACTCAAGGGCGGGTTTGTAGCGCGCCATAAGCTGCATCATCTCCTCATTGGTGATGGGCGTGCGCGTATCTTTTTTATAATTGCCAACCCATTTGGTATAATCCGGCAGGCCGGAGCGATGGTCGAGCAGGCACTTAACGCTGATGCCGGGGTAAGGAAAGTTTTTTAAGTAGTGTTGTACCGGCTGGTTGATGTCCAGGTACTTACGCTGGTACAGGTAAAGGATAGCCGCACCTGTGAATGTCTTTGATATAGAAGCCAGCTGCGAGCTGCTGTTCTGATTGAGCCTTTGTCCACGTTCCCTGTTGCTGAAGCCGAAGTAGCGCTCATAAATGACATTGCCTTTATAACCCACCAGCACACTGCCGTTAAAACCTGCACGTACCTGTGCCTCGTAGTAAGCGTCCAATTCGTGTATTATCCGCTGGCGCTCGGCACCCATAGTATCATAGCTAAGCGGACTTGTGGACGGAGGGGCGGGTGCATCATGAAAGCGGGGAGGGGGAGTGCGGGCCGATACCTTATCTGTTTTGGAGTGGCAGGCAACTAATATGATAACCGATAAAAATGTTGTTAATGTATGTGCTGATAATATTCTACGCAT
>APMI01006193.1_pt1 | contig 11356 bp, 9 predicted proteins | sample 667938 | NCBI WGS metagenome assembly APMI01 (sample SAMN01084076, study PRJNA167559) | wastewater metagenome | biome: Wastewater | place: Denmark: Ejby Moelle, Odense | collected 2011-11-28 | reverse complement strand
CCTTTTTGTGTACCAATAATCATTACACTTTGTCCGTCTATTTTTGCCATACCACCTACCATAGCAGGATCGTCTGCAAAATTTCTATCGCCGTGTAATTCTACAAAACTGTCTTTATCTACTACACCATTTATAAAGTCTAAGGTATAAGGTCTGTCTGGATGACGAGATAATTGCACTCTTTGCCAAGGTGTAAGATTTCCGTAGATTTCTTTCTTTTTTTCGATGATTTTATCTTCGATTTGGCTACAAGCCAATTTCATATCTACACCGCTTTCTTCACCTACGATAGAACAGGTTTCGTACTGTTCCATCAAATCTTTAATAGGCAATTCAAAATCTAAATATTCCATTTTATTGTTTAGAATTAATCCTTCAAATTTAATAATTATTTCTATTTACCGAAATTTATTTTAAAATTTCGATGGCAGCCTTTATTCTGCTGATGGTTTCGGCTTTTCCTAAGATTTCTACCAAGTCTGGTACATCTGGTCCTTTCAGTTCTCCCACCAAAGTTAGCCTTAAAGGCATCATTACTTTGCCAAAACCTAGTCCTTTTTCTTCTACCAAATGATGAATTTCTTCTTTGATTTTATCTGAACTAAAATCTTCTAATGCTTCTAATTTTGTAATTAACTCTTTTAAAATGGTAGAAGTTTCTTCGTTCCATGCTTTTTTAGTCGCTTTTTCATCGTAAGAGGCTGGTGCTTCAAAAAAGAATTTTCCTTCATTGTAAATATCTTTAACAAAAGTTGCTCTTTCCTTCATTAAGCCGATGATTTTCAGTAAAGTTTCATCAGAAAGATTTATGTTTTTAGTTTCATCTAAATTTTTGAAAATTTCTAAAACTTCTACATCAGGTTTTTTCTGAAGATATTGATGATTAAACCATTCTGCTTTTTCTTTAGAAAATCTTGCGCCCGCTTTATGCACTTTATGAAGGTCAAATTCAGCAGCCATTTCTTCTAAACTAAGAATTTCTTTATCATCAGAAGGAGACCAGCCCAAAAGTGCTAAGAAATTAACAAAAGCTTCGGGTAAATAACCTTCTTCTTTGTATCCTTTATATGTTTCTCCAGTTGTGACATCAAAGAAATTCATCGGGAATACTGGGAAACCGAATTTTGCACCGTCTCTTTTGCTTAATTTTCCTTTTCCTTCAGGCTTTAAAATCAAAGAAAGATGTGCAAATTCTGGAGCGTTCCATCCCATGGCTTCATATAATAAAACGTGTAATGGCATAGATGGTAACCACTCTTCGCCACGGATTACGTGTGTGATTTCCATTTCGTGGTCATCAATAATATTGGCGAAGTGATAAGTTGGCATTCCGTCATTTTTTACCAAAACTTTATCATCTAATGTATTGGTATTTACCGAAAATTTCCCTCTAATGATGTCTTCCAGATTGATAATTCTGTCTAAAGGCATTTTGAATCTTACCACATAAGGTGTTTTATTATCTAACAATTTCTGAACTTCTTCTACAGAAAGAGATATACTGTTTCTCATCCTGTTTCTAGTAAAGTAATTATAAGAAAAAACATCTCCATTAGCTTCTGCTTCTGCTCTGGCGGCGTCTAGTTCTTCGGGGGTATCAAAGGCTAAATAAGCATAGTCTGTTTTCAGAATTTGCTCTGTATATTTATCATAAATGTCTCTTCTTTCAGATTGTCTGTATGGTCCGTAGTTTCCGCCGTGTTTTGGGCTTTCATCTGGGATTATTCCGCACCATTCTAGTGCTTGCATAATGTAGTCTTCTGCACCTTCTACGTATCTGGCAGTATCTGTATCTTCTATTCTAAGTACAAAATCTCCTCCTTGATTTTTTGCAAAAAGATAATCATACAAGGCAGTTCTTACTCCGCCTAGATGCAATGGACCAGTAGGACTTGGTGCAAAACGCACTCTTACTTTACTCATTTTGTGTGAAATTTTAAGTCGCAAATTTACGGAATTTTTGAGGGATAAATAATATTTAGACTTATGTAATCTTAATTTTATAATTTTGCATTGATAAAAAATATAAAATTATGTTAGAAATTGGAGAAAGACCTTGGGGCAAATACTACGTGCTGGCAGATGAACCTAATTTTAAATTAAAAAGAATAGAGGTTTTGCCCGGGCAAAGACTCTCTTATCAGTACCATTTCAAGAGGCAAGAAGCTTGGACTATAGTGCAAGGAACTGCTCAAATTACCTTAGATGGTGTAGATAAAATTTATAAATACGGAGAGACGGCATTAATACCACTCTCTGCAAAGCATAGAATAGAAAATGTGGGAGAAGAACTTTTGGTTTTTATAGAAGTTCAGACTGGCACATATTTTGGGGAGGATGATATTGTTAGAATAGAGGATGATTATCAAAGAAGCTAAAAAAAATATTTAACATAATATTAATAGTGTTGGTTTTTTAGTAAATTTGATGAAAATAAATTATTAAAACATTAGATCCTATGAAAAAGTATTTGTTTATGTTTGTAGGCTTGTTTTTAAGTCTTAATCTAGTAGCTCAGAATTTGTATTTAGGTACAAATCTAAAAAAGGAAAGAAGGTATTATTCTTCCAACGGCCAGTATAATTTGGTATTTCAAAATGATGGAAACTTAGTTTTATATGGATATGGTAAAGATGCAAAGTGGAGTTCTAAGACCGAAAATAGAGGAGATAGAGCAGAATTCCAAAGAGATGGTAACTTAGTAGTGTATGATTTTTCTGGAAATGCAATTTTTAGTACTAAAACTAATGATAGAGGAGCTAATAGATTAAATGTAGCTAACAATGGTAAACTGATTGTATATGCTAATGGTAACAGAGCTTTATGGCAGTCTAGCTTAATTGGTGATGGTAATTCTAATGATTCTTCGGATAATAATAACAATAATTGGGGAGGTAATGGTGGCTCTTGGAGTAATAATGATAGAATGTATACAGGGTATAAATTTATAAAAAACACCAAACTTCACTCTCCAAATCGTGAGTATCATTTAGTTTTTCAAGAAGATGGAAACTTAGTAATTTATGATAGAGACAAAAATGTATATTGGGCTTCTAATACTCAAAATAGAGGTGCTAGAGCAGAATTTCAAAAAGATGGTAATCTAGTAGTATATGATTATTCTGGAAGATCAGTATGGGCATCTAATACAAACAATAAAGGAGGTAATGTTCTTAGAATGCAAGATGATGGTAATTTGGTAATTTATACAAGTGGTAATAGACCAATTTGGGCTTCTAAAAAATAGTCAAATCATTGTAAGTAAAAAAAGTGTTCAGTTTTTTCTGAACACTTTTTTTATGCCAAAAAATCATCTGAATCTTTATAATAAATTATTTTTTTACTTTTTGATGGTTTTTTACACTTTTTATTTTCTTCTCCAGATTTGCCAAAAATGTTTCCTCTTTTTGTCCCAATTGCTTTGATAAATGATTCCAAGATAGATTTTCCTCAGTTGCTCTATACTGAGATCATTTTTTTCTTTTCTGTATTGTTTTTTGTAATGATATACTTTGAAATATCCTTCTATAGGATAAATGTCTATTAATTTGGTTTTCAATAAATATTCGCCGTAGATAGAGCATTCGCCAGGAGAGTGACTTTTTTGGTCAATTTGATTAAAAAAATCATCAAAAGTCAGGTTTATTGCCTTCAGATAAACTTCATGAAGGTGTTCCCAAACTTTACAACTCCAAGAATATGGAGATGGTCCATAGTCCCATTTCTTGCCGTAATTTCCAAAAAAAGGACGGGTGTCTCTCAATGTTTTTTGGAAAAAAATTTCGTGAGAATCTAAACCTATTTTTTCCGAAATTTCCATTAAGTCTTTAGATTCGTGCATTATGGTGTATGGAGTATCATTATCATACATAAAATCAGAAATGTAAAAATCACGGATGAATAAAGAATCAGAATCTATAGCCACATAATTTTCACTTATTTTTAGTTTATAAAAACTTGCCTTTATAATTTGTTGATACCTCCATCCCTCTTTTATTGTGGTGGAGGTAATATCAGAGTCTTTATAGACTCTATATTTTTGATGATATTGAGAAGGCAATTTTTCGAAATGCTCATCATTTACAGAAATTATGAGTGGTATATTGTCTCTATTATAACGTTCTATAGAGTCTATTAATTTATAAACTCTTTCAAAATCTGGTTCGTAGGTTTTAATGTATAAAACTAATTTTTCCATAAATGAAAATCAGGGTTTAAGTATTTTCAAAAATACTTAAAATAAAAAAGAAATGACTATTTGTAGATTTATTTTTTTAATTATAAAACAATGTTATATTAATGTTAAATCTGTTTGGAATGCTTTATTTTAAAGATTTTTTAACACAACTGAAAGAATATATTTTAACTTTGTAAGTTTAGAATGAATAATAGCAAGATTGAATCATAATATATCTCTCCTGCTATTTTGTGTATTGACAAAAATATATGAAAATTAGAGTTTTGTATTTTATGCCAGATAACCCATTGTCTAGTGGTGCTGGTAATCTTACTAGAGCTAGGCAATTGCTTGATTATTTCAAAGATAATGAAGGCATTTATCAAGTGGATTTTTTCTCTGTAAAAGATTGGGGGGAGTGGGATACAGATAGTTTAAAACTCTTTACGGAAAGATATCCTAATATCAAATTGCTTTTAAAATCTAGGAAAATTTCATTGGAATATCCTATCAGAAGTTTCTTTTTATATAAAATTCCCAATTTATTTACCAAGTTGATAAGGGGGTTCTCTGTAGATATTACAAGTTTTATGATAAGAAGGGGAGCTAGACAAATTTTTAGAGAAAATGATTATGATATTGCGATTATTAGCTACGCATCTTGGGGTAAAATTATAGATGAAATTAAGAGTAAAAAAACATATAAAATTATTGATACTCATGATTTTATAACTGCTCAAAAAAGGCATATGAAATTATGGATTGGTAAACTATTTCAATCAGAGCTTAGGATTTTGAGTAAATATGATGAAGTCTGGACCTACTCTATAGAAGAAGAATATATTTATCAACAGTTTACTAATAAAAAAGTTGTACTATTGCCTGTTTCCTTCACAAATAATATAAAAGAAACAAAAAACGAATATAAGTATGATATTATTTATATTGCCAGCCAAAATTCTCACAATATATATGGTGCAAGATGGCTTTATGACGAGGTTCTGCCATATTTGAAAAATTGTAAAATTCAGATGATTGGCAAAATTTGTTATGATGTAGAAGATCATCCATTAGTAGAAAAGAACTATTTGGTAGAAGACATAGACCAATATTATAGAAATGCTAAAATATCTATCTGCCCTATGCTTACTGGTACAGGTATTAAAATTAAGGTATTAGAGGCACTTTCTTATGGCTTACCTGTAGTTGCTACTAGAAGAGGTGTAGATGGATTAATGAGTAAAGCCAATAATGGTTGCATTGTTACAGATACCGGAAAAGAATTTGCAAATAATATCATGAAATTGCTAGCAGATGAAGATTTTTATGAAGAGACTAAAGCTACTGCCAAAAAATATTTTCTGGAAAATCACACTTTATATCATGAGAGAAATGTATTAGATAATAGTCTTAATCATAGAAATAAAAATTAATGAAAAAAATTCTTTTAGATTTAGAACGATTGCGTTACCCTAATTCTGGTATTGCTAAGGTCTTTGCTAATCTAGCTTTGGGTTTCCAAAGTATTAAAAATGGATTTCAGGTTGATGTTTTTGGACCAAAATTAGAAATTGAAAAGAACAAAATCCATCTAAAAAATAGAGAAAGAAAATTATATCATAAATTCATAGAATATTTCAGTAATTCTTACCAGTTAATACACATCAGCCATCAACTGTCACCCTATTTTTCTAAAAATTATAAAAAAGCAATTAAAATTGTCACACTTCATGATTTGAACTTTTTGCATGAAAATATTTCTGATCAGAAAAAGAATAAAATGTTGTGTAAAGTCTCTAAAAGTTTAAAATATGCTGATTATATTGTCTGTATTTCAGATTTTGTAAAAAAAGATTTTGAAAGGAATAAGTACTTATTCACCCTCAAAAAGCTTAAAAGTACTTTTGTTATTCATAACGGAATAGTTCTTCCAGAAAATAAAAACAATAATCTAGATAATTTTCCTGAACTTAAGAATAAAAAATTTCTTCTAAACATAGGTGTTTTTTTTGATAAAAAAAATCAACTATCTTTAATCCAAGCTTTGAAATATACTGATTATAACTTGGTTTTTGTAACTTCTGAGTCTAAAGGTGATTATGAAGAAAAAGTACTAGGTGAAATAAAGGCTAATCAATTGTCAGACAGAGTTCATATATATAAAAATATAAGTGATGAAGATAAAAATTCACTTTTAAATCACTGCGAAGCACTTTGTCATCCATCGATAGCTGAAGGGTTTGGGATGCCTCCTGTAGAAGCAATGGGATTTGGTAAACCTGTGTTTTTGTCTAGATTTACCAGTCTGCCAGAAATAGGAGGAGATGTGGCTTTTTATTTCGATGATTTTCAAGCTGAATCTATGGCAGAAACCATAAAACAGGGGATTTTGGCATATAAATCTTCACCAGAAAAGAAAAACGAAATAAAAAAATGGGCACAAAAATTCGACTATAAAGTGATGGCAGAAAATTATTTAAAACTATATCAAAAAATTTTAAACTAGCCTTTTTGAGTGATTAGATTTATTGCTTTTTCAAATTTCTCTAAAATTAACTGCCATCTGTAGTTTTTTTCTACATATTTCTGAGCTAAATTACCTTCATTGATAAGGCTTTCTAAAGATTTGTTGATGTAATTTTCTAGAATCACAGAAAATGTCTCTTCAGATTCATAAGCTGCCCCTGTGTTACTTGCTAAAATATGATTGTATAGAACTTCACATTTCTTATTTATAATCACAGGAATGCCTTCATTCATCGCTTCTAAAGTAACCAAAGAAAGACTTTCATAGAAGGATGACATCAATAAAGCTTTGGCATTTTTTAATAAAGAATATTTTAAACCCTCATTTACAAAACCTGTATAGATTATGTTGGGGTGATTGATTTTTTTCATATGGTTTTTTCCTACTAAAACCAACAGATAATCTCTATAATTGGGATGTTTTTTTATAAAACTCATATAATATTTCAGTAATTGCTCACACCCCTTAGCGGCATCTATCCTGCCGATGTACAAAAAGTATTTTTTAGGATTCAGTCCTTCAGGTAGTCTTTCAATTTCATCATTATATTTTTCAATACCTACACCTGCAAAATCGGAATTTTCAGATATATTTTTAAAATGATTTTCAACCAATTTTTTTTCAGATATTGTATTGTACATAATAAACTTCGGAATGCTGAAGATTTCTTCATAAGCTTTTGTGAAGAGTATTTTTTCGTTGTGAGCGGTAGGAACAAAAATACTTTTTTCTGCAACTAGTGGCATTCCTTTTACCGTTGGATAGTATAGATAAGTGAAAAAAATAAAGATATCATAGCTATTTTTATTCTTAGCAATATATTGAATTAAATCTGGACAATAGGGGCCTTGTCCATCAATCCAATTCTCTATATGTTTTTCACTTACATTGGTAATATTTATTTTTTTTTCAAAGAAATTAAGGATTGAAAAAGTTTGTAATAATCGAGATATTTTGAAACTTAAAATAAGTTTTCTTCTGGCTATTTTAGTAGCTTTTGTCTTTTTATTAATCGTAGGAAATCTAAAAACACGGATATTATTAATAAACTCTATTCCTTCAGGATAATGATTTCCCCAATTTTTATAGTCAATGGCGGTAGTAGTTAGTATTTCTACAGAGTATTTTTTAGCTAATTTTTCAGCCAAAACTCTAGCATGGTATTCTGCGCCACCATTTACCTCAATGCCATATCTCTGTACTACTACTGCCAGTTTTTTCATTTTATTTTTAATGTCACCATATTGCAATTTATAAAAATTTTAACAGTTATTTATAAATTTTTATGAGTAGATATAAAATTTGTTGCGTTTATTTTTGAGACACTAAAAAAGAGATTTATTTTAAATAAATCTCCTTAATAAATATCAATATATAGTCTATTATTTTTCAAATTCTAAAATCGTTTTTTCAATAATAGAAACACACTCTATTAATTGTTCTTCTGTAATGACCAGTGGAGGTGCTAATCTTATAATGTTTCCGTGAGTAGGTTTTGCTAATAGACCATTTTCTGCTAATTTTAGGCAGATATTCCATGCGGTAGAACTTTCTGGTGAATCATTTACCAAGATGGCGTTTAATAATCCTTTGCCTCTCACTTTATAGATTAGATCCGTTTTTTCGATAATTTTATTGATTTCGTTTCTAAAAATTATTCCTAGTTTTTCGGCTCTTTCAGATAAATTGTCGTCTATAACTACATCCAACGCTGCCATAGCAACTGCACAAGCCAAAGGATTTCCCCCAAAAGTAGAGCCGTGCTGCCCAGGATGGATAACATTCATAATCTCATTGTTTGCCAAAACAGCGGAGACAGGATACATACCTCCAGAAAGTGCTTTCCCTAGAATAAGAATGTCTGGTTGTACTTCTTCGTGATGGCAGGCAATTAATTTGCCTGTTCTAGCGATTCCAGTTTGCACCTCGTCTGCAACAAAAAGCACATTGTGTTTTTTGCAAAGTTCTGAAGCTTTTTTTAGAAAACCTTCATTGGGAACATATACGCCAGCTTCGCCTTGTATTGGTTCTACCATAAATGCTGCAATGTGTTGAGCTTCGTCTTCTAAAATTTTTTCTAAAGATTCTATATCATTGTAAGGAATCTTGATAAAACCTGGCGTAAAAGGCCCGAAATTATTGTTGGCGTCTTTGTCATTAGAAAAAGATACGATGGTAGTGGTTCTCCCGTGAAAATTATTTTCGCAGACAATTATTTTTGCATAACCATCACTAATTCCTTTTACCTCGTAGCTCCATTTTCTGGCTAGTTTAATGGCGGTTTCTACAGCTTCTGCTCCAGAATTCATGGGCAAAACCTTATCAAAACCAAATAGAGAGGTTATCTTTTTTTCGTATTCTCCTAATTTTGAATTATAAAAAGCTCTAGAAGTTAATGCTAATTTTTGAGCTTGCTCTATGAGAGCATTTACTAACTTAGGGTGAGAATGCCCTTGATTGACTGCAGAATAAGCAGATAAAAAATCATAATATTTTTTCCCTTCTACATCCCATACAAAAACGCCTTCTCCTCTTTCTAAAACTACAGGAAGTGGATGGTAATTATGAGCACCATATTGGTTTTCTAAATCGATAAAGTCTTGAGAATTTTTGATTTTTACAGTCATATTATGATAAAATTTTGATAAATGTAGAGAATATTTTTACAAAAGAAAGAATGTAATAATTAAAAAAGTTGTCTTACAAAAGACAACTTTAATAATCAAATATTTTTACTTGAATTAGGTGATGTTTTCAAATTTTTTATCCATCACAAAATCCTCCATAAATTTGGTAGTATAGTTTCCTGCTAAATAATCAGGATGCTCCATTAATTGTCTATGGAATGGGATAGTGGTTTTGATACCTTCTATATAAAACTCTTCTAAGGCACGTTTCATTTTAGCAATAGCTTCTTCTCTAGTCTGTGCTGTTGTAATTAATTTGGCAATCATAGAATCATAATTAGAAGGGATGGTATAACCTTTATAAACATGGGTATCTACTCTTACACCGTGACCACCCGGGATATTGAGTTCTGTAATTTTCCCTGGGCTAGGTCGGAAATCATTGTAAGGATCTTCAGCATTTATTCTACATTCAATAGAATGTAATTTTGGAAGATAATTTTTACCAGAAATAGGTTGACCAGATGCTAGTAAAATTTGCTCTCTGATGAGGTCAAAATCTACTACTTGTTCGGTAATAGGATGCTCTACTTGGATTCTGGTATTCATTTCCATAAAATAGAAATTTCTATGTTTATCTACCAAAAATTCTATGGTACCTACACCTTCATAACCTATAGATTCTGCGGCTTTTACGGCTGCTTCTCCCATTTTGTGTCTTAGCTCCTCTGTCATAAAAGGAGAAGGTGTTTCTTCTGTCAGTTTTTGATTTCTTCTTTGTACGGAGCAATCTCTTTCAGAAAGGTGACAAGCTTTACCATATTGGTCGCCAGCAATTTGTATTTCGATGTGTCTGGGTTCTTCAATCAGTTTTTCCATATACATTCCTCCATTCCCGAATGCAGCTACTGCTTCTTGAATGGCAGAATCCCAATGATCTTTTAGGTCTTCTGCTTTCCAAACGGCACGCATACCTTTACCACCGCCGCCAGCGGTAGCTTTTATCATTACAGGATAGCCAATTTCCTCAGCGGTTTTTGCCGCTACTTCATAAGAAGCGATAAGGCCTTCAGAACCAGGGATGCAAGGTACGCCAGCAGCTTTCATTGTAGCTTTAGCAGTAGCTTTGTCTCCCATTTTTTCTATTTGTTCAGGAGTTGCTCCTATGAATTTGATGCCGTTTTTTTGGCAAATTCTAGAAAAGTTGGCATTTTCTGACAAAAATCCATATCCAGGATGTATAGCATCAGCATTGGTAATTTCTGCGGCAGCTATAATATTGGTAATTCTTAAGTAAGAATCTTTACTCATAGGTGGACCTATACATACCGCTTCGTCTGCAAATCTTACGTGCAAACTATCTTTGTCTGCGGTAGAATATACTGCTACGGTTTTTATCCCCATTTCTTTACAGGTACGAAGGATTCTCATAGCAATTTCGCCTCTATTGGCAATTAATATTTTTTTGAACATCTTTTTCGAATTTTAAATTATAAATTTGAATTTTAAATTATTTTAAATGAAAAAAACTCCATTTAAAATTTATAATCTTTAATCTAAAATTGCTTAAGATGGATCTACTAAGAATAAAGGTTGGTCATACTCAACTGGTGAAGCATCATCTACCAAAATTTTAACAATTTTACCAGAAACCTCTGCTTCTATTTGATTGAATAATTTCATTGCTTCTATTACACATACTACAGTGTCGTTTTTAACCTCACTTCCTACATTTACAAATAGGTCTTTGTCTGGAGAAGGTTTTCTGTAGAAGGTCCCTATCATTGGAGATTTAATGGTAACATATTTGCTTTCATCTGCAGAAGAATCTGCTTTAGACTCTGTTGCTACTGGTGCGGTAGCAGGCGCGGAAGCTACAGGTGTGGCTACAGGCGCTTGATAAGCTACAGGTTGAGGTGCAAAACTTATAGGAGCTTCACTACCAGCTAGTGGAGTTTTGATATTTATTTCAAAGTCTTTTGTTTTGTATTTCACTTCAGAAACACCTGCTTTGGCTACAAATCT
>APMI01046243.1_pt1 | contig 11357 bp, 6 predicted proteins | sample 667938 | NCBI WGS metagenome assembly APMI01 (sample SAMN01084076, study PRJNA167559) | wastewater metagenome | biome: Wastewater | place: Denmark: Ejby Moelle, Odense | collected 2011-11-28 | reverse complement strand
ATCTATAAAAATATTTTCATTTTATTAAATTATACATAACATGTATAATAGACGTGTTATGATCTGTACCCATTATCCATGTTATAGTTACAGATCATAATTCTAATAATGTAATGGTAGCATTGTAGAATTAGGATTCATCCTTATAACTTGTCGAGGTATTTCCTTGAAATACCATGCTCCTTAACTAGATGACTAAAATCTGTCTAATCTTCTCAGTTATATCATCAGGTATATCGAATTGTTCTAAGCATTCATCAATACTATCCCATTCTCTAGATCGTGAATGTTTCATGAAGTGAAATGCCTTATTAGAACCAAGAGACTTGGAGATGAGGTTCCTTATACTACCAGTTCCAAGTGAACTTGGTTCATTTCTAAGAAATAATAGCATTTCATCACATTGACTAACCATATACTGATCTCTCTCGATGTATGTTTTAAAGCCATTAATATGTGTTGTACTCTCTCCTGGATACATAACATTGTTTTGCTCTCCTTTGTCACAAATAACCATCTTATGTCCTAACTTATGGATATAATCTTGGGTATATGTATCCACACCACCAATATAGAATGTAGCGCCCGGATGTAATTCTAATAGTCTATTAATATTAGGAATATAATATTCATTGAATTGTTCCTCTGTAATATCAATGTGGCCACAGATCAATACATTCATTGTTCTTTATATGTTTGATACCGACAATGAGAAAAATCACATTGTATTGAAAAATCATGACATATATCTTAAAAGAAGGTGTTATATGTTTTATTCTAACTAAGGATGGATTAGAATCATGCAATCTAACGGAGAAACGTAAATTAGTTGGTACAACATCTGCTATTCACTTAACAAGACAAGAATTTAATGGGTACATTCATGGTATATTCATGAGGAAGAACAAGGAAATTACATTTGACGTGAATAATATTGTAGAAGCTTTCGTTATAAGAGATATATCAGATGATGTTCCATATCATGCAACATTAATAAATGTTATCAATGGTGTTGTTCCTCTATCTTAACATTAATGTTATTCATGCATGAGTTAATATTTGTTATTCATTCATGAGTTCTCATATCATGTTAACATTAATATTTGTTAGATCTCATTCATGAGTTATAATATCATGTTAATATTCGTTAGATCCCATGAATAAGAAATATTAATGCTAACATGATATTATAACTCATGAATAACAAATATTAATGCTAACGAATATTAAGATGATATTATAACTCATGAATAAGGAATATTAATGCTAACATGATATTATAACCCATGAATGAGATCTAACGAATGCTAACGAATATTAACATGATATTATAACCCATGAATAAGAAATATTAATGCTAACATGATATGAGATCTATCAAATATTAACATGAGTTCTCATATCTTATCTATCATGTATAACATATATTATTAATCTTAACATATGAACTTGCAAACTAATATAAGTTCATATGTTAAGATTAATAATATTTCTTTCTTCTCTTAAGTTGTAAGAATGGTTCTAAATTATAGAAGTCTTGAATTGGGTCTGGTGTTTCTAATATAATATCTATGTTCTTCTCAGAGCACACAGAGAATAGTAGATCTAATGAATTAGTGTTATCTGACCATATATAACCTTTGCCTATGTTCTGATGTCTATCAACCTTACAACCAAGAATACCACAACTATCATTGAGATGTATTAACTTGATTGGATTGAATGTCTCAATAGTCTCTATAAGTTCCTCTAACAATTTAGGATCCTGTACATCATAACCTGAAGCATAAGCATGACATGTATCTAAACATGTACCAATCATACTAGTCTTATCTGTATGTTCTAGAATGTATCTCATCTCTTCTATAATAGTACCTATTTCAGTACCTTGTCCTGCAGCATTCTCAAGTAGAAGAGGTCTATCTAATATTGTAGAAGTAGGGAATGTAATGTTATGTATGGACTCTAATATTTTATTAAGTCCATCGGATATGGATAATGTTGCTCTCTTTCCATAATGTACTACAACTCTAGATGGAATGAGAGAGGTATATGTCAAGAGTTGTCCTATATGTTGTCTAGTTTTAGATATGACCCATTGCTTATCAGAGTGACATAGATTAGATCTAACAGATGAATGTAAATAATATCTATGTCCTATTTGAGGACTAATATTAGGTACACTGTCAAAGTCATAACACAATTGTGTACAATGGGATGTTGGCAATGTTAAACCTGAAATACCAAGGTGCTTATTCTTATCATATATTAGCATTGTGTTCTGTTACTTGTCTTACAAAGTGTTCTATCCTCAAGATTTCAGAAGTTAATTTGGCCACTATATATCTATCCTTCTCGTATGTTATCATTAAATTATTTATACCTTCTACTGACTTCCTCATTGATTCCATTATACTATATCTACTATTCTCATCCTCCTTACTTGCTAAATCTATTGCCTTAGTTATAACATCATTGATATATTGTACAGTATGTTTTCTTGATTCTCCATATACATAACGCATGAATGATCCCTTGTGTGATTCAGCCTCTACCACAGTATTAGATTTAACATTAATTTTATAGCCCACACTTATATAAGATATGAATGTGAGACTCGTTATTATGTCTAGTGCCGCCGTCGACATCTGTTGATACATTTTTCATTATTACAACAAACAAAAATGCAATCCACTTCTAATCCTCATGGAAGTATGAGAACAATATATACAGACAGAATAACCTATTTCCTTGATCTTGTGGATGCAGGGATTAGAATACCAATAGAATACATTATCAGGGTTGATGGTAGTGGTAATCTAATACCAATTGTTAATGATGATATCCCTGTAATATGGACGGATATTTACACTTACATGAATAGCTATCCTGATTTAACCATTGAACAACTAGATGATATAAGTAATAAGACCAATCTTATTCAGTCCGAGCTAGTAAGAATATACATTGATCTAAACAGAGAAGAATTCATCAACAAGACATATGCTAGACAATTGTTAGACATTATAGATCAACAATCTGCACTGAATATCGACGTATTAGACAGAAAGATAGATCCATGGAAAGAAGATTATGAACTGACAGCTAATGGAGAATATCGTGTATATTCTAAGTATCCTCTTATGATAGAGACGTTGGAAAGCTTGGATATATCCCCTTATTTATCTGAGTCAACAATCGTAAGTGAGAATCTTACATATCCATTCCAAACCAACATGTCACCCATAGAATTATTCGATCATTGTACCCCATCTATTTATGTTCCATATATATGTATTAACAATGGTGGTGAATTGTTCTATAAGATATTCTACAATCCAGGTTTAGGCTTAACAAAGGAATACTATGCAAATATCATTGAAAGAAGTAGGAAGATAGATACTAATGGTACAATAATGCTTCTTGTTTGGAGGAAGGGAGAAGACTTCAAGAATCCAACCAAGGATTCTCTTATCCAGGTATTCATTCAAGGTGGTAATAATGTCCATATCAGATTCGATAATAAAGGCCAGATAACAGATATCATAGATGAGATTCAAAGATCTATGCTTATCAATCTACCTACTAAGATTGTGGGTTCTAGTAACTTCTCGTATAGAATTACTGGAGCAAAATACAACAAGTATATCTTCCAAATACAATTGACTACTAGTCCTATTCTCAGAAGCTTCATCATCATGAATGAATCTAATACTGCCGGATCAAGTAAGAGAAGTCAGATGTATCAGTTCATTAACATGGGAATTAACTTACCTTTAAGAGGAGAAACACCATCAATGAGTATAAGACAAGATGAATCAGGAGATGTAGTTGTAACATTGTCAGATGTTAAGGATAAGGAGCTTGAATACTATAAATCTCTATCATCTAAGCTAATAGCTACAGCCATTATGGATTCTAAATATATCACAAGTCTATTTGGTACATTCTCATGGATAGGTGGCGAGACAAAGAAGATTAAGGAAAGTAAGTCAACTCATCTATCTGGACCATTAGGTGAACTGAAGAGAATTGCAGGTGATATCTTTGTCTCCTTATATTCTAGAAAGTGTCAAGGTGATGATCAACCTACATTAATCAATCCAGAAGATGTAGAAGATTACAAGAAACAAACATTCTGGTTTAAGGGTAAGACACATAATAGACAAGTTATGCCATTCCCCGAAGATAATCCTAAGGTTAACTTAATTTGTACAAGAGATCCTAATAAGCCATTCCCTGGATATTTAATCAACAAGCTTGATAATAGTAAGGAATTTCCTTACATACCTTGTTGTTATAAGACAGATTACTTCGACAAAAGAACACAAACATTTAAGAAGAAGAATAGGGAGAAGACATCTAAGAATGATCTAATCACAAATAAGATTCTTAGATCTGGTAAGATGGGTACATTGCCATATAGAGTTGGTGAGTTATTATCTGATATAGTACCTGGTTCATACAAGAGATTAGGAACAATCTTAGGTCCTAAGTCTATAATTCATTCATTTGTATTTGCTGTTGATGAGGGTTATAGAAGGGCTATAGTAGATGGTAATAAGGTATTAATAGATGCCAAAGAGAAGCAATACATAGAATTGTTTGATCGTATCCTCAATAAACAAGAATTAGGATCAGGAATTGTAAGGCAAGAATTGTATGATTACACAGATGATCAAATTAAGGGTTATATCAATGGAGAGCATTATGACTATGAATATATCTATAGACTATTTGAGGAATTTATCGGTAATGGCTTCAATCTATTTGCATTCGCCGGTAGTTTAACCAAGGATACTACTACAGGACTACCTGGCGATCTTATCATTCCAAGATACAAGCTATATCATTATAGAATTCATAGACCAGAATTACCTACCATAATACTTTTCAAGACATGGGGTGCTGAAGGTGATAATCTCATTCATCCACAATATGAGCTTATTGTATCAGAATATGATGATGAAATACAGACTGTATTTGGTCCTGATATGACAGAAGGACTCTTAGAATACATGAACTCTGTGCATAATATTAAGGTTCTTGACTTAGGTATCCATATTCCAAGTATTAACTATGAGAAATACTTCGTTGAAGATGGATACATAATCATATCTCAATTCATAGATACATATGGTAAGTTAAGAGCTATAAGATTAGAGAAGAATAAGAAGAGAATAGATATCCTTACAATTCCTTCTCAACCAATGAAGTATCCTAGATTCTATGATATAACAAGACATTCCTATGAGACTGTTATATCTGTATTAGGTAATCCAAATAGAATAGAAGGTACTAATGTATGGTATAATATAGATGAATATAAGAATGCATTCACTGTTCCTATTGTTCTAGGTCATAATAATGTCCAAATATTAGAATCTACTGTTGCTACTATTGAGGTTGGATCTCTAATAGAAGAAGATATTAAGTCTGGTACATTAGGTTCTACTGATAGATTGGTTAAGTTATCTAAGATATCATTAGTACTCTTACAGATTATAGAATGGTTGTATAATAGATATGATACTCAATTCTTAGAGTTAGGTAATTATGAGGAAGATGAGCTAGATTATAGAATAAATGCATTCCTTAACGATGTCATCTTCTATTCAGAAGATAATGTAGATACATTATATGTCTATGATATAAGGAAATTACCTTATCAACTTCCTACTAATGTAAGTATCGAGGAAGCAATGAATATTCTAAAGACATATATACCTAAAGCAGTATTGGATGGTAAATTACTTATATATGGTGGAGAGATGGCATCTGATATTATCTACTTCTTAAGTAGGTATCTAAGATATGCGAGACAAATACAAAGAGATAACAATGGTAAGATAACTAGTAGATATAGAACAATATATGACTTTGCCCCTAAATCTAATTCCATAATATTCAGTGATATGGAAGATATACAATCTTGGATCAAGAAGATAACAAATCAGGAATCCAAGATATCAATCGATGATAAACTTATAACATGGAATCCTATTAGTGAAGATCCAGAACTTCTAGAATATCAGGGAAATGTATATATCATACAAAATGTAGTTGATAACTCAATCAATAATTGTTATGCTCTAGAATTAGAATGGAGGAATAGCAAGATTAATCTTGGATACATAAGAGATCCAAAAGATATTACAGATGTAAGAGTAGAAGTATATCACTTAGAACCTGATAATAAGATAGTTCATGTAGGTATTCTTCAAGATGGTCAAAGAGATACCATTAAAGTGTTAGAATTTACAAGATCAAGATTTGCAGCAATGCTTAAGATAGAATGAGATAGTATTAGTATAATCTAAATAAATAATAAATATTATATGATCTAGAAGACCTACTGGATCCTCATATAATATTTATTTAGGTGTTGAACTTCCTTATGATAAGGAAGATGGACATATTGTGTAATAATGTTATTATCATTGTTTGTCATATCTTATGATAAGATGGACATAATATATTATGTTGTATAGTAATGTTATTATCATTGCTACAGTCATTATCATTGTTATTGTCATTGTTTGTTATAACTTATGATAAGATGGACATATTCTGTAATAATGTTATTACCATTGCTATTGTCATTGTTATTATCATTGCTATTGTTTGTTATAACTTATGATAACATGAACATAATATATTATGTTATTACTTCCTCACTATACAACATAATATATTATGTTCATGTCCTTCCTACTATACAAGACAACATTCCCTTACTATACAACATATTATACCTATCATCTTCTAGTCATAGCAGGGAAAGATGATAGGTATAATATATTTTGTGAGTTGAATGATAGTATAGTAAGGAAGATAATATAATATATTATGTTGCATAGTAAGGAATAAATATATGCTGTGAACAATTATATCAATGCTAAAGATTAAGATCCATAATTCATTAATATACATCCAAATATTCTTGTCTTAAAGAGTTAGTATATATGTACAGTTATAATAATTGATTCGTATAGATTATTATAACTGTAGATATGAATTCCTTACATATGTATTATGTATTATAGTAAGGCGATATATGTAAGGAATTCTATACTTCCTTACTATAACACATAACACATAAGATCTATAACACATATGACATATAAGATCTATAACACATATGACATATAAGATCTATAACACATAACACATAAGATCTATAAGACATAACACATAAGATCTATAACACATAACATATAAGATCTATAACACATAACATATAACACATAAGATCTATAACATATAATACATATGACATATGATATCTATGACATATGATATCTATGACATATGATATCTATGACATATGATATCTATAACACATAAGATCTATAACATATAACACATAAGATCTATAACATATAACACATAAGATCTATAACATATAACACATGACATATGACATATGATATCTATAACATAGAACATCATAACATCATAACATCATGAGAGTATATTCATCATTCAGTTCATCATCCATTCCTATGAACAAAAATCAATTGATGTATTATATCAGTACATGATACATCAATTGATTTTTTCGAGAGGATGTATTTTCTTATAGTATTATAACGAGTAACAAATCATGAAACTAAATATACAACCATATGAATGGAGATGGGAAGATAACATTGAATTGGGTAGAATATGTATTAAAATATGGGCTTTAACAGATAAGTCTGAGTCAGTCTTAGTTCGTATACCTTATGAGTCTAGATTGTATGTTGAATTACCTAGGATATTAGCAGGTAGAACTAAGTCATGGTCTCAGGGTGAAATAGACAATATAATCAAGATAATAGATCCTCATAAGATTCATGTTCAGGGTTATACATTACAGAAGAAGTTTAAGTTCTATTATCATCAGAAGAATAGGACAGATTTCTTATTAATGCAATTCTTCACCCATGAGTCTATGATGAAAATACATAACATAATTAAGTATAAACCTATTAATACAGATGCTGGATCTGTTCAACTTACACCTAGAGAACATAATGTAGATCCTTGTTTGAACTTAAGAAGACGTTTAGGTATTAGAACTACTCAATGGTTAACAATAGATGGTGTAGAATGTACAGATGAGAATCGTATATCTTATGCACAGTATGAGATGATGTTAGATTATAGAAACAAGGACTCTATAATACCTAGATCTGATGCAGAGATATCGTATATTACAAAGCCTAAGTTATTCTCATTCGATATCGAATGTTATTCATCCAATCATAATAAGATGCCAGAGAAGTATATGAGTACGGATGTCGTATATATTATTACATGTTGTATACAACGTTATTTACAACCAGAAACACAGGTAAATATATGCCATGCTATTGGTACATGCGATATAGATTATATCAATAAGAAACATCCAGGTGCGATTGTTAAGTTATACAATGATGAGATGGATCTTATTAATGGTTTTATTCAATGTATTCGTGAGCATGATCCAGAGATTATAACAGGATATAATATCTTCAGCTTTGACTATCCATATATAGATGCGAGAATTCAGCTTAATCCAGGTATGTCATGGTCTAATTGTAGTAGACTTAAACGCTCAGAAGTAAAGATTATTAACAAGTCTTGGGAATCAAGTGCTTATGGTCGTATTGAATCTAACTACTTAGAATGTGAAGGTAGAATTTCTGTAGATCTCTTTCCTCACTTCAAGAGGAATGCTAAGCTTGACAATTATAAGTTAGATACTGTAGCAAAGCACTTCTTAGGTGAAACTAAGTTTGACATGCCAGCCAAGAGAATGTTCGATATTTATAAGAAGTATACATCATATCCTGATGATCCAACCAATCTAAGAGATTATTCCGATGTTATATCATATGCTATTCAGGATTCTAAGTTACCTATTAGATTGTTTGATCAACAGATTATTTGGCTTGATAATTGTCAGATGGCTTATGTTGCTAACATAACACCATTCGAAGTTGTATCTAGAGGTATTAGTATTAGAACATATAATCTTGTAATGAAGGAATTAACTAATAGAGACATGATATTAGATGAGAGACAGCTTAAGTATATGCCATTTGATGGTGGATTTGTAGGTAAGCCCAAACCTAATATCTGGGATAATGTTATCTGCTTAGATTTCAAGTCTCTATATCCTTCTATTATCATAGCATTTAATTTATGTCCTACGACTTATATACCTCCTGGTAGAGAGAAAGATTATAATTTAGACCATTGTTGGGTATTCGAATGGGAATCTATTATTGACGAGAAGAAGAACAAGAAAACTAAGACATTGGTTGAGGAGATCTTAGAACAAGGAGGTAATGAGGATGATGAAGAGGATGATGACGAGGAGGATGAGGATGAAGAGGAAGGTGGAGTAAAGAAAGTTAAAACATTCAAGCATAGATATGTCTTCTATCGTGGTGGACCAGAACATCCTACTACAGACGAAGAGAGAGAAAACATTAAGAGAGCACAAGGTGTTTTACCTAAAATCTTGAAGGAACTTGTAGATGAAAGAGCAAGAGTTACTAAAGAAGCAGAGAAGACAGATGATAAGGTATTAGCATCTATTCTCAAAGCTAAAGCTAATGCTCTTAAGATTACTGCAAATGGTACATATGGTGTTATGGGTTCCGAGATTGGTAAATTATTATGTAAGGAAGTAGCAATTGTAACAACATATATTGGTAGAACTAGCATTCAAGGTGTTAATGATACTGTTGAGAAGGACTTTGGTTGTACAGTAGTATATAATGATACTGATTCTTCTATGTTCATACCTCCTAATTGTGAAGGTGAAGCACTTATTAAGAAAGGTGATGAGATTGCAGAATATGTAACTAAGAAGTATGCTCCTCTCATTGTTGAACATGAGAAGGCTGGAAGAATGTTGACCATCTGCCCTAAGAAGTATGTCTTTTGGCAGTATGATAAGAAAGGCCAGAAAGGTTATGAGATAGATAGAGCTACAAAGGAGTATAAATTAGATGCAAATGGTGAAAAAATACCTAACATGTTATATAAGGGTGTTGTAGCAAATAGAAGAGATAATAGTCCATGGCTTAGAGATACATATAGGTCATTGCTAAATAATATTATGTATGGTGGTAATTTCCAATCATCCCTTAATATTACATTCGATTCTATATTTAATCTTATAACACGTAATGTACCTCTAGATAAGCTTGTTGTTACCAAGCAGCTTAGATCTGAATATAAGTCAGAGACAGCAACAATGTCACTATTTGCATCAGAATTATCTAGGAGAGGTATAGCAGCAACAGCAGGTGAACGTCTTGCATTCATTGTAGTATCAGATAGTCAAGGTAGAGAGAAGATTGGATATAAGATGAGACTCGTAGATGCATATAAACAAGATATTATATTAGGTGAAGAGGTAGAACCTATTGATAGACGTTATTACATTGAGAAGGGATTCATGAAGCCGATACAACAACTTATATCAGTTGCTTATACCAATGATATATCAGAAGCCAAGATCAAGAATGTTAACAGTAATATTAGATCTCTATATCATGCTATATCTACTGTCTCTAATGGTAAATATTATGAGCTTCTAACACAAGTATATCAATACTTCCCTAGCATTGAACAACAAATAGAATATCTTACTAAGCATGCTCCTGGTAAAACAACATTAAAGCAACTTGTAACTAAACACTACAATAAATATAATCAACCTGACCTACGTATTAATGATTGTATGGTAAAACACTTCCTTAAATTCCAGAAGGTTAGGCGATCTGTAATGGAAGAATTATTGAATAAGTCATATTACTTTAAGTCTTATTATGGTGATAATAACAACTTGTATCCTACTATTATAAGACAAATATCAACCAATGATATTAATCAACTCGTAGCATATCTTATGCAACAACAAAGCTATAATTGTTAGTTGTTCTGGATATGTATTGCCAATATGTATTGTAGTATATTGTTATTCATGAACATTGACATGGTGATGATGGTGATAGTACACTACATTACATTATAATTACCTTCGGGAATATTATAATGTAATGTAACATAATATTCCTGTAGTGTAATGCAATGTAATATAATATTCCTGAAGGTAATTATAATGCAATGTAATATAATATTCCTGAAGGTAATTGTGTTATATTCCTGAAGGTAATTGTGTTATATTCCTGAAGGTAATTGTGTTATATAATATTACGTTGCATTATAATTATCTTCAGGAAGATAATTACATTACATTACATTATATTTCCTGAAGATAATTACATTACATTATATTCCTGAAGGTAATTATAATGTAATGTAATATAATTACCTTCAGGAATATTACATTACATTATAATTACCTTCAG
>APMI01031864.1_pt1 | contig 11357 bp, 15 predicted proteins | sample 667938 | NCBI WGS metagenome assembly APMI01 (sample SAMN01084076, study PRJNA167559) | wastewater metagenome | biome: Wastewater | place: Denmark: Ejby Moelle, Odense | collected 2011-11-28 | reverse complement strand
CGGTCGGCTTGATGCGCAGACCTGCCCAGCGCGTCGGGCAGGTGTCGGACAAACCTAAACAACAGCGGACCGTTCGGCGACTTTGCAGTTCAAGCGGGGGGCCGAGAGAAGGTCTTCATCGGCGGCGGCGCCGGCATGGCGCCGCTGCGGGCGATGCTGCAGTCCTTGCTCGCAGGCGGCGCCAAGAAACGTCTGCATTTCTGGTACGGCGCCCGAACCGTCGCCGAAGCGCCCTACGTCGGCGAGATGGAGGCGCTGGCGGCCCGGCATGCCAACTTCCAGTGGAAGCTGGTGAGTTCCGAGGAGGGGCAGGGTGGTGCCGGCAACGCCGGCAAGCTGGTGCACCTGGCGGCCCGTGAGGAGCTGCTGGCGCTGGGCCTGGACCTGGGCGCCTGCGACTTTTACCTCTGCGGTCCCCCGGCCATGCTCACAGCGACGCGCAAGATGCTCAGAGAGCTGGGTGTCAAGGATGGGCAGGTTGCCTTCGATGACTTCAAGATCTGAGCGGGGCCAGAGCAGTCTCGGACGGACATTCGATCGAGCTGAACCTTCCCACGTGTCAATGCGATAAAGTTTTGACCATGCATGTCGTGTGCCGCTGGCTTCTGATCAGTTTTCTGATCATGGCGCTGCCCTTGAAGGGGCTGGCGGCGGTGGGCTATCTGGGCTGCGACCCGCGGCATGCGCCGTCCGCTGCGATGGCGCATGCGCATCCGTCCGGGCAGGATGAGGCACACGACCATGCTGGTATGCAGGACGAAGTGTCCGCACAGGCCCTAGAGCCGAAGGCGGACACAGGTACCTCGTCCGAGCAGCTGCCCATCAAGGCGGCGCTGAAATGCACGCAGTGCGCGCCTTGCTGCGGGGCTGCGGCGCCACCCTGCGATGCACCGCTCCTGCTGAGCCTTGCCGGGCCGACCGAACCCAAGGTCGCCGCTCGCCCGCTGGAACTGGGTGGCGACGTCGGCCGCCTGGATCGGCCACCACGAAGCACCCTCGTTTGAGCTGAACTGGGAAGCACGCGCCACGGCGCGGCTTCCTACGCTCGGCTCTCGCTCGACCGCGAGACCGCTCGCGACCTGCCCGGTGTGGAGGTCGTCCAGCGGGTCTCGAACGACTCTTGCCACGAGGACATCATGCATTCCAACACCCCACGCCACGGGCGCCGAACTGGCCCGAAGGCGCTTTCACCACTCTCTTTGGCGCTGAGCCTTGCCTGTGCCGCGCTGGTCCTACCCGCCCAGGCGCAGCAGGCCAGGCTCGCCGATCCCAGCGATCCGCAGGTCAAGGTCCCGGCGATCAGCTACGTCGGCTCCCTCGCTCGCTACCGGGCGCTGCAGGATCCGCCCGCCGCCTCCTGGCAGGAGGTCAACGAGAAGGCCAACCGTGCCGGTGGCTGGCGCGCCTACGCCCGCGAGAAGGTGGGTGCGGAAGACATCCCGGCGGCGCCCGCTGCCGCAGCCTCCCAGGCACCCAAGCCCGCGCCGGCCGGTAAGGGCCACGAGCACCATGCGCCGCGTTGAAGGAGTGCCATCGATGAACCGCTTCCGACTTCCGCTCTCCCTGCTGGCCCTGGCCGTGCTGGCCGGTTGTGCCTCGATAGAGCCCGGCAGCGCGCTGGGCGGCGTGCAATCCCTGACCAAGACGCACACCGGCCAGGCGTTGACGGCCGACCGCTCTGCCGATGAACTGACCCGCACCGCCAACAAAGTCGACGAGTTGCTGCGCCAACCGCTGGCCATCGACACCGCGGTGCAGATCGCGCTGCTGAACAACCGCAGCCTGCAGGCCCGGCTGCAGCAACTCGGCATCACCGAGGCCGAAGTCAGCCAGGCCTCGCGCCTGCCCAACCCGGGCTTCAGCTTCGGTCGCATGACCAAGGGCGACGAGATCGAGCTGGAACGCGGCCTGCATTTCAATCTCGCTCGCTTGCTGACCTTGCCACTGGTCAGCCGCCTTGAGGAACGGCGATTGCAGTCCGTCCAACGCGAAGTCGCGATGGACGTGCTGAGTCTGGCCGCCGACACCCGCAAGGCCTGGGTGCAGGCCGTCGCGGCCGACGAGAGCCTGCGCTACATGCGCCAGGTGCAGGAGGCGGCCGAGGCCAGCGCCGAGCTGGCCCGTCGCCTTCAGCAGGCGGGCAACTTCAATGCCTTGATGCGGCTGCGCGAACAAGGCTTTTATGCCGATGCGGCGCTGGGCCTGGCACGCGCCGAGCAGGCGCAGCGCGCGTCGCGCGAGCGCCTGACGCGCTTGATGGGCCTCTGGGGCGAGCAGCTGAACTTCAAGCTGCCCGAGCGCCTGCCCGATCTGCCGGATGCGCCCAAGGACCAGCCGGACATCGAGCGCCAGGCGATGGCTCAGCGCCTCGATGTGCAAGCGGCCCGCCTGGCCGCCGAGCAGACGGCCAGAAATCTGCAGCTGACCCGGGTGACGCGATTCGTCAGCGTGTTCGAGCTGGGCCTGGTGCGCAACACCTCCAATGAAGGCCCGCGCCAGACCGGCTGGGAAGTCGGCCTGGAGCTACCGCTGTTCGACTGGGGCGGTGCCCGCACGGCCAAGGCCGAGGGCATCTACATGCAGTCCCTGCACCAAGCGGCGGCGACGGCGATCAATGCGCGCTCCGAGGTGCGCGAGGCCTACGGCAACTACCGCGCCAGCTACGACATCGCCCGCCATCACCGCGACGAAATCGTGCCCCTGAAGAAACGCATCTCCGACGAGCAATTGCTTCGCTACAACGGCATGTTGATCGGCGTTTTCGAGCTGCTCGCTGACGCCCGCTCGCAGATCGGCAGCGTCAACGCCTCGATCGAGGCGCTGCGCGATTTCTGGCTGGCCAAGGCCGATCTCGACATGGCCTTGATCGGTCGCGCCTCCCTGTCAACGCCGACCGCATCCGCCGGTCCTGCCGCCGCCGAAGTCGGCGCCGGTCACTGAAGGAACCCTCCATGCTTTTCAATCGACGTTCCCTGCTCGGCGGCGCCGGCGCGATCACCGCGGCCGCCTCGATGAGCTCGGTCAGCAAGGTGGCGATGGCCGCCTTGCCGGAACCGGTGTTCCAGGACAAGCCGGACACCATGCCGCCGCTGGTTCCAGAAACTGGCCGCCCCTACAACCCCGTGGTCACGCTCAACGGCTGGACCTTGCCCTGGCGCATGAACAAGGGTGTCAAGGAGTTCCACCTCGTCGCCGAGCCGGTGGTGCGCGAGATGGCACCCGGCTTCAAGGCGCATCTCTGGGGCTACAACGGTCAGAGCCCCGGCCCGACCATCGAGGTCGTCGAGGGCGACCGCGTGCGCATCTTCGTCACCAACAAGCTCGGCGAGCTGACCAGCATCCACTGGCATGGTCAGCGCCTGCCCAATGGCATGGACGGCGTGACGGGTCTGAACCAGCCCGGCATTCCCCCCGGCAAGACCTATGTCTACGAATTCGTCGCGCGCCGTCCCGGCACCTTCATGTACCACCCGCATGCCGACGAGATGGTGCAGATGGCGATGGGCATGATGGGCTTCTGGGTCACGCACCCCAAGGGCAAGCACCCGTTGATCGACGAGGTCGATCGCGACTTCTGCTTCCTGCTCAATGCCTACGACATTGATCCGGGTAGTGCCACGCCGAAGATCATGACGATGCTGGACTTCAACCTCTGGAGCTGGAACAGCCGCATCTTCCCGGGCATCGACCCACTGGTGGTCGGCTTCAAGGACAAGGTGCGCATCCGCATCGGCAACTTGACGATGACGAACCACCCCATCCACCTGCACGGGCATGAGTTCCATGTCACCGGCACCGATGGCGGCCCGACGCCGAAAAGCACGCGGCGCTACGAGATCACCGAGGACGTCGCGGTGGGCCAGATGCGTCAGATCGAGTTCCTGGCCGACGAGGAAGGCGACTGGGCCTTCCACTGCCACAAGAGCCATCACACGATGAACGCGATGGGTCACGACGTGCCGACCCTGATCGGTGTCGACCACACCGGCGTGGCCGGCAAGATCCGCAAGCTGATCCCCGACTACATGGTGATGGGCGAGCGCGGCATGAAGGACATGACCGAGATGGACATGCCGCTGCCCGATAACACCGCCCCCATGATGGCCGGCCAGGGGCCGTTCGGCGCCGTGGGCATGGGCGGCATGTTCAGCGTGGTGAAGGTGCGCAAGGGCCAGAAGAAGGGCGACTACACCGACCCGGGCTGGTACCAGCACCCGCCCGGCACCGTGGCCTACGAGTTCAAGGGCAGCCTACCCAACCCGGCGCGTTTCCAGTCTGAGGGCCCGGGGCTGATGCCGCTGGTCCAGCGGCCGAAGAACGATGTCGAGCTCAAGGTTCGAAAACCCAGCGGTGGCCATAGCGGCCACTGAGCACCCATCCATTCACACCATTCAAAAGGCAAACCATGAAACAGATCGCCATCGCCACTCTGCTGGCACTCGCCGCCTTCAGCGGCACCGTCGCAGCCCATGGCAAGGAAGGCCACGGTAAACCCGCCGCCGCCGTGAAGAAGGAGCAGAAGGCCTGGGGCATTGCGGGTGACGCGAAGCAGGTCAGCCGCACCGTCACGCTGAAGATGACCGACAACATGCGCTTCACGCCGGATCGCGTCGAGGTGAAGCTGGGCGAGACCGTCCGCTTCGTCGTGCAGAACGACGGAAAGGTGCTGCACGAGCTGGTCATCGGCACCAAGAAGGAGCTCGACGAGCATGCTGCGCTGATGCTCAAGTTCCCAAACATGGAGCATGACGAGCCCTATATGGCCCACGTCGATCCGGGCAAGAAGGGCGAGATCGTCTGGACCTTCAACCGCGCCGGCGAGTTCGACTTTGCCTGCCTGATCGCCGGGCACTACCAAGCCGGTATGGTCGGCAAGATCCAGGTCAAGCCATGAAGCGACGCGCCCTGCTGTTGAGCGCAGCCCTGCTGCCGGTGGCTGCCGCCACGGCATCCAAGCCCCCCGTGGTGGAAGTCTGGAAAAGCCCGAACTGCGGCTGCTGCAAGGTCTGGGTCGAGATCTTGGAGCGCGACGGCTTCGTCGTGAAGGTCTTCGACACCGGTAACAACGCGATGCGCGGCAAGCTGCGCATTCCTGCGGCGCTGGGCTCCTGCCACACCGCACGTGTTGGTGACTACGCGATCGAGGGCCATGTGCCGCCGGCCGACATCCGCCGGCTGCTTCGCGAGCGACCCAAGGCGATCGGCCTGGCCGTGCCCGGCATGCCCATCGGATCGCCCGGCATGGACGGCCCCGACTACGACAACCAACAAGACCCCTACGACGTTCTGCTGGTTCAAGCAGACGGCAGCACCCGTGTTTTCAATCACTACCCCGGAAGGAAATGAAATGAACCGCAAGACCGCATCCCAACTGAGCCTGTTTGTTGCGACCCTGCTCTCGGCCAGCTTGTTGAGTCCTATCGCGCATGCCGCTGAAGACCATAGCGCGCACCACGCCAAGGCCAGCGCCCCCGCTGCCAGCGCCGAGATGACCGACGGCGAGGTGCGCAAGATCGACCGCGAGGCCGGCAAGCTGACCCTCAAGCACGCCGACATCAAGAGCCTGGACATGCCGGCCATGACCATGGTGTTCCAGGTTCGCGACAAGGCCATGCTGGACAAGCTGCAGGTCGGTACACGCATCCAGTTCCAGGTGGTCAGCGAGGCCGGCAAGTTCGTCGTCACCGAGCTGAAGGTCAAGCCGTGATGAGGGTCGGTGCCTGGCTCAGTGCGCTGGGCCTGGGCGCCGGCCTGTCGCTCGCCCCCTTGGGGGCGGCGATGGCCTCGGCGCATATCGTCGACATCCATTGGGATGCGAGCGGTCGCTTCGTGCACAAGGCCGAGATCCAGGCCGGCAAGTTCGTCGAGGTCTGCGGCGCGCTCAAGCCAGGTCAGAGGATCGCCTGGTCCTTCCAGGGCAGCGCGCCGATGAACTTCAACATCCACTACCACCTGGGCAAGGAGACGGTGTTTCCCGCCAAGCTCAGCGCGGTGAAGGACGCGGCGCAGACCTTGAACGTCCAGGCCGAGCAGATGCACTGCTGGATGTGGTCCAACAAAGGCGCGTCGATGACGACGCTGGACCTCATTCTGAAGATCGAACCCTGATGGCTTGATCTGGCTCAAGGCGTGGCGACAGGGTTCTTCTAGCATCAGCAGCAGAATCCATCCGCCCCAGCCATGCACCGCTTCTTCCGTCCACGCATCCGAGCCGTTCTGGCTCGCTGCCTGCTCGGGCTGTGGTTGTTCACGCTGGCACAGGGCTTCGCACATGCCTGCCTGCTGCAGATTAGTGGCGCGCATCACGCTGACCCGAGCGTGTCTGAACTGGCGCATCAACACGAGCATGGCGACCCGTCGTCCAGCCAAGCGCTCTGCGTTAAGGCCTGCGACGAGCTGCAGGACTCGCTGCTGCTGAAGAGTTCTTCATGGGTCGCCGATCCCGGTTTGGCGCTTGCACCTGCCTTCTCAACCTGGCAGCCACTCCGCCTTGGCGCGGGCTTCGTGTGCGACTCTGATCCGTCATTTGGCGGCAGTCCGCCCATCAGTATTCGCTTCCTCCGATTGACCTTGTAGATCGCCGGTCGCGGTCCGCGTCAGCGGCCGCCCAGCACGCGTCGCACGAGTTGCCTCGGCGACATCGGTCATTCCCTTGAGGAGCAATCCATGCATCGCATTTCCACCCTGGTAGTGGCGCTTCTTCTTTGCGCCACGCCCACCGCCTTTGCCCAAACCTCTGCCGCGGAGCACGCCGCGCACCACCCGGCCTCGGCACCAGCTCCCAGCAAGTCAGCCAGCGCCCCCGCGGCAGCCGCCAGCATGGCGATGATGGACACCCACATGCAGCGCATGCGCGAGATGCGCGACAAGATGATGGCGGCGCGTGGCCACGAGGAGCGGCGAGCCCTGATGGCCGAGCACATGCGCCTGATGCGCGAGGGCATGAGCATGATGGGCGGCATGTCGGCCAAGACCGCGCCAAAAGGACAGGCCGACATGGCAAGCCGCCACGCGCAGATGGAGAAGCGCATGGAGATGATGCAGTCCATGATGGAGATGATGATGGACCGCATGTCGCTTGAGAAAGCGCAGTGAGGCGGCCATGGACCATGCCAACTCTCCGTCGGATGGACGGCCTCCGTCCTTTTGGCGTTCCCGCTCGGCCATCGCCTTCCTCGTCATGGGCGCGGTGGCCGCCTGGTATCTGTGGGCCGAGCATCGAGCCCATCTGCTCGGCGCCTTGCCCTATCTGATCCTGCTGGCTTGTCCGCTGATGCACGTCTTCATGCACCGCGGCCACCATGGCCGGCACCATGAGCACGATGAGGGAGAACGGCGATGAGCGCGGCCTCGAATGCCTATGGCCTGTGGGGTCTGGTGCTGCTGAACTCGGCGGTCTTCATCCTGTTCGCGTTCAGCTTCTTCAAGCCGACCACGACGCGCGACTGGCGCAGCTTTGGCGCTTTCTCGGCCTTCGTTGTCGCGCTGTTCGTGGAGATGTACGGCTTTCCGCTGACGCTCTACTTGCTGGCCGGCTGGCTGCAGACCCGCTATCCGGGGCTTGATCTGTTCTCCCACGACGCGGGGCATCTGTGGTCGACGCTGCTCGGCGAATCCGGGAACCCCCATTTCGGCCTGCTGCACCTGCTCAGCTATGCCCTGATCGGTGGTGGTTTCTGGCTGCTGTCGAACGCCTGGCATGTGCTGTACCACGCGCAGCGTCGTGGCGAGCTGGCGCGGAGCGGGCCCTATGCCCGCCTGCGCCATCCGCAGTACCTGGCCTTCGTGCTCATCCTGCTGGGCTTCCTGCTGCAATGGCCAACGCTGCTGACCTTGCTGATGTTCCCGGTGCTGCTGCTGATGTACGGGCGATTGGCTCGGTCCGAGGAGCGAGAGATGGAAACCCGCTTTGGCGAGGTCTACCGCCACTACGCAGAACGCACACCGCGTTTCCTGCCCAAGCTGCGCCGCGGATGAATAACCTTGACTTTCCCGTCGTGGCAAGGTCCACAGTGCCAGGCATCGCAGCGCAAGGAGCATGGTGATGGACAGGCATAGCGACTCGACGGCAGCGCACGGGCACGATCACTCGGCCCATGCCCACCACGCCCATCATCACCAGCCCGTCCACCAGCACCACCCCGTCCCGCCGAACCAGGTGGCGGCCGCTGCGGCGGGCACGATCTACACCTGCCCCATGCACCCCGAGGTGCGCCAAGACCACCCCGGCAGCTGCCCCAAATGCGGCATGACGCTGGAACCGTTGATGCCCTCGCTGGACGAGGAGGAGAACCCGGAGCTGAAGGACTTCAGCCGGCGCTTTTGGTGGACGCTGCCCTTCACCATCGTGGTCACCGTGCTGGCGATGTGGGGGCATCGCTTCGGCTGGTTCTCGATGGCCACGCAGAGCTGGATCGAGCTGCTGCTCTCGCTGCCCATCGTCCTGTGGGCCGGCTGGCCCTTCTTCAGCCGCGGCTGGGCCTCGGTGCGCCAGCGCAGCCCGAATATGTGGACGCTGATCGGCCTGGGCACCGGCGCGGCCTTTGTCTACAGCGTGGCAGCCACGGTGGCGCCGGATGTATTCCCGGCCAGCTTCCAGGCCATGGGCCGGGTGGCGGTCTACTTCGAGGCGGCGGCGGTGATCATCTCGCTGACCCTGCTCGGCCAGTTGCTGGAGCTGAAGGCGCGTTCACAGACCTCGGCGGCCATCAAGTCCTTGCTCGGTCTGGCGCCGAAGACGGCGCGGCGCATCGAGCCCGATGGCAGCGAGGCCGATGTGCCGCTCAGCCATGTGCATGTCGGCGACCGCCTGCGCGTGCGCCCCGGCGAGAAGGTGCCGGTGGACGGCGTGGTGCTGGAGGGCCGCAGCAGCGTCGATGAGTCCATGCTCACCGGCGAGCCGCTGCCGGTCAGCAAGCAGGCCGGAGACGCGTTGATCGGCGCGACCCTGAACACTAGCGGCGCGCTGATCATGCGCTCCGATCGCGTCGGTTCGCAGACCCTGCTCGCGCAGATCGTGCAGATGGTTGCCCAGGCGCAGCGCTCCAAGGCGCCGATGCAGCGCCTGGCCGATCGTGTGGCAGGCTACTTCGTCGTCGCCGTGGTCGGCATCGCGCTGCTCACCCTGCTGGCCTGGGGGCTGTTCGGCCCGGAGCCCAGCTGGGTCTATGGCCTGATCAATGCGGTGGCCGTGCTCATCATTGCCTGCCCCTGTGCGCTGGGATTGGCCACACCGATGTCCATCATGGTGGCCACCGGTCGCGCCGCTGGTTTGGGCGTACTGTTCCGCGATGCCGCTGCCATCGAGCGCCTGCGCGAGGTCGACATCCTCATCGTCGACAAGACCGGCACGCTGACCGAGGGCAAACCGAGCTTCGAGCGTGCGGTCGGCGCGGAAGGCATCGCCCCCGACGAGGTCCTGCGCCTCGCTGCCAGCCTGGACCAGGGCAGCGAGCATCCGCTGGCCGCGGCCATCGTGACGGCGGCCAAGACCAAGGGCCTGAGCTTGATCGAGCCGGACAGCTTCGAGTCCAGCACCGGCATCGGGGTGCGCGGCGCGGTTCAGGTCCGGCCCCTGCTGCTCGGCAACACGGCGTTGATGGAGCAGGCGGGTGTCAAGGTCGACAGCCTGCTGAGCGAGGCCGAGGCATTCCGCGCCAGCGGCGCCAGCGTGATGTACCTGGCCGAGCCGGGCAGCTTGCTCGGCCTACTCGCCGTCTCCGACCCGATCAAGGCCAGCACGCCGGACGCGCTGGCGACGCTGCGCGAGGCTGGCCTGAAGGTGGTGATGGCGACCGGCGACGGCTGGACCACGGCGCGGGCGGTCGGCGCCCGTTTGGGCATCGAGGAAGTGCATGGCGAGGTCAAACCGGCCGACAAGCTGGAACTGGTGCGGGGCCTGCAGGCCCAGGGCCATGTCGTGGCGATGGCCGGCGATGGCATCAACGATGCCCCGGCGCTGGCCCAGGCCGATGTCGGCATTGCGATGGGCACCGGCACCGATGTGGCCATGAACAGCGCCGGCGTGACCCTGGTGAAGGGTGATCTGCGAGGTATCGCCCATGCCCGTCGGCTGTCGCAGGCGACCATCGCCAACATGCGGCAGAACCTGGTCTTTGCCTTTGTCTACAACGCGCTCGGTGTGCCGCTGGCCGCCGGCCTGCTCTACCCGTTCACCGGCTGGCTGCTGTCGCCGTTGATCGCCGCGCTGGCCATGAGCCTGAGCTCGGTCTCGGTGATCGTCAACGCGATGCGGCTAAGGGCGGCACGATGAAGGTCTTGCTTGATCCAGCGCAAGTCCCTGGCGCGGGTATGGAGTAGGCTCTAGCTCATGGCTTGGTTTCGCCGCCTGATTCACCGCTCGCTCCGACTCGTCGTCGGTGCGCTGGTGCTCACCCTGCTGGGCTTGCAGCTCGCAGTGGCGGCCTATGCCTGTCCGCTGCTGAGCCCGCCGGCCGAACAGCCGGCGGCCGTGGCGGTCTCCGTCATGCCGGACTGCCATGGTCAGGCGGTCGACATGGATCCCGCGCTGACGCCGCTGTGCGCAGCGCATTGCCAGCCGGATCCGTCTACGCCGACAAACCCGTCGTCACTTGAGCAGCCACTGGCTCAGGCAGCCGCACTCTGCCTCAGCCATGCCTCGCCTGTCCTGGCGCCGCGGCTTGCCAGACCGCTGCACGCCCCCGGCGAGGTGGCCTTGGCGCACGCCTGGGCGCCGCCCTTGTTTCTCTCCCTTCAGGTCTTCAGGAATTGACGCGCTGACGCCGCGCCGGACGCCTTGCAGCGTCCAGGCTCCCGTCAGCCAACGATTCCGAGGACCTCATGATTTCCCGTTTTCCTTGCCGCGCGTCGCTGTGGCGCGCTCTGGGCTTGGCCTGTCTGCTGGTCGGCTCACCAGCCCTTCACGCGCTTGAGTTTGAGGAGGCCGTCGCCCTGGCCGAACGTCAGAGCCCAGGCCTCGCCGCTCAAGCTTCCGCGGTCGCTGCTGCCCGCCACCAGGCCGAAGGTGCGCATCGACTACCGGCGCCCCGGCTCGCCGTGGGTGTCGAGAACCTGCCGATCAGCGGCATGGACCGATGGAGCCTGTCGCGGGACTTCATGACCATGCAGCGCCTGGCGCTGATGCAGGACATCCCCAACCAAGGCCTGCGCGATGCGCGGCGGCAAGGAGCGCAGGCCCGGGCCGAACGCGATCAGGCCGGCGCGGAGTTGCAACGTCGGCAATTGCGCCTGGAGTTGCTGCTGGCCTGGCAGGCAGTGAAGCGCGGCGAGCAGCGCATCGCCCTGCTGGCCGAGCTGCTGGCCGAGAACCAGCGCCTGATCGACAGCCTGCCGGCATTGGTCTCCGGCGGTACGGC
>APMI01007148.1_pt1 | contig 11358 bp, 5 predicted proteins | sample 667938 | NCBI WGS metagenome assembly APMI01 (sample SAMN01084076, study PRJNA167559) | wastewater metagenome | biome: Wastewater | place: Denmark: Ejby Moelle, Odense | collected 2011-11-28 | reverse complement strand
CCTGATAACCGTTACGCTATGATGAACACCTCTTCGACGCACGATTCGCCTCGCCTGCTTAGCGACTTTTATAATACCAACAAGTATAAATACCACGCAAACCCGAATGAGGATAAGAATTACAAAACCGGTAAACCCGATGCTGAAGCATACATCCGCTTAAAACTTTACCTTATTCATTTATTCACAACCGTTGGAGCGCCGCAAATATGGAACGGCGAGGAAATGGGCATGTGGGGCGCCGACGATCCCAACTGCCGCAAACCTTTGATGTGGAAAGAATACAAATTCAGCCCCGAAACACGCAACAACATACAGCCCGGGAAAAAAGTTTACGATCCGGTAGCCTTTAACCAGTCGCAATTCGACCTGTATAAAAAACTGATCAGCATCCGGAAAAACAACCCGGTGTTGAGTACCGGCGATTTCAAATTCCTGGTAACCGAGGGCAAAAAATTATCCTATAGCCGCTCAGAAGGCAATGATGAAATTATTGTGATGTTCAATCTCGAAAAGGATCAGCAGAAATTTTCGCTGCCGCAAAATGCCGGCTGGACAGACCTGATGACAAACAAAACTATTACCGGAAACAGCATTGTGTTGAAACCTTTAACAGCCGTTATCCTGAAAAAGACAAAATAAAGCAACACTGTTGCTGGCAAACGATCACATTTTCACGGAAGAGTACCTGCCTGCCGGAATGTAAAATTATACCGGCAGGAATAAAAATACTTACTTTTGCTACTTTCTAAAATTCAAACTTATGAAAAAGTTCAGCATTCTTTTTACTGTTCTTTCGTTGATTCTGACAAAAGGCTTTTGCCAGGTCGTTACCGTATCTCCCGCCTTACCTACCGACCAGGATTATGTGGAAGTGATTTTTGATGCCACGCAGGGCAGCGGCGGGCTGAAGGATTATACCGGCGATGTGTATGCGCATACAGGCGTATTAACCAACCTGAGCACAAGCAATTCCAACTGGAGATGTGTTAAAGCCGATTGGGGTGTAAATATCCCCGCCTGCAAACTAACTCCACTAGGGAATAATAAATGGAAACTGGTTATCGGACCATCAATTCGTGCATTTTATAACGTGCCATCTATAGAAATAATAAAAAAAATGGCCTTTGTTTTTCGAAGCAGTACGCAAGTTGGCGGTAAATGGCTCGAAGGTAAAAATTCTGACGGGAGCGATATTTTTTACGATGTCTTCCCGGCCAGCCTGAGCGTAACCATTACATCGCCCACCGAAAGTTTTCTTTTCCTGAACCTGAACCAATCGTTGAATGTTGAAGTCTCGTCGCTATTGGCTGACTCTACCTTATTATATGTAAACGGATCGAAAGTTGCCGGAACAAAATCAAATAAACTCAGCTATTCCATAACAGCATCCCAAAACGGACAGTTCCTCGTAAAGGCTGTCGCTAAAACCAGCACAGCAATGGTTGCCGACTCATTCTATTACTATGTAAGGCCCGAAGTAACTGTTGCCCCGCTTCCTGCAAATATGAAAGACGGGATTAATTACCTGAACGAAACTTCGGCCCTGCTCTGCCTGTATGCGCCGGGCAAACAATTTGCTTACGCAATTGGCGATTTCAATAACTGGCAACCCTCCGAATCATCGTATATGAAACAAACGCCTGACGGCAAACGGTTTTGGGTGCAGCTTGATGGCCTGGTGCCCGGTAAAGAGTATGTTTTTCAATATCTGCTCGATAACAATATCCGCATCGGTGATCCTTATGCCGCCAAAGTCAGCGACCCCTGGAACGATCAGTATATTACTCCCGAAACCTATCCGGGCATGATTGCTTACCCTGCCGGTAAAACTCAGGGCATTGCCACCGTGCTGCAAACCGCGCAAAAACCTTATGCATGGAAATCCTCAGGTTTTACACCACCGGCTAAAACCGACCTGGTCATTTATGAGTTGCTGGTTCGCGATTTTACCAGCCAGCATACTTTTCAGTCGGTTATTGATACCTTGGGCTACCTGCATAAACTCGGCATCAATGCCATTGAACTAATGCCTGTAAACGAATTTGAAGGCAACCTGAGCTGGGGATACAACCCGAATTATTATTTTGCAGTTGATAAATATTATGGTAAAGCCGAAACACTCAAAAAGCTGGTCGATACCTGTCACCAACTGGGAATTGCCGTTATCGGAGATATGGTGCTGAACCACTCGTATAATACATCTCCACTGGCCATGCTTTACTGGGATGCTGCAAACTCCCGCCCGGCTGCGGATAATCCCTGGTACAATGTTACCTCGCCAAATACAACCTACAGCTGGGGTAACGATTTTAACCACGAAAGTGCTGATACCAAACGACTGGTCGACAGCATTACTGCTTACTGGATGACAGAATTCAGGCTCGATGGTTTCCGATTCGATTTTACTAAAGGGTTCACCAACAAATCAGGCGAAGGATCGGCATACGATGCCTCCCGAATTGCAATCTTAAAACGAATGGCATCCGAAATGTGGAAACATAACCCGAATGCCTATGTAATTTTCGAACACCTTACAGATAACAGCGAAGAGAAAGAATTATCGGCTTTCGGTATCATGCTGTGGGGAAACATGAATTATAAATATGGCGAAGCTGCCAAAGGATCCAATGATAACGGAAACAGCGACCTTACATGGGGTTCGTACAAATCGCGCTCATGGACAAACCCCACCCTGGTTACCTACATGGAAAGCCACGACGAAGAACGAGAAATGTACCGATGCCTCAAGGAAGGACTTTCGATGGGGAATTACAATGTTCAGGATACGACCACTGCGCTGAAACGTGGCGGGCTGATAGTAACCTTTTTGTTTACCATTCCCGGGCCAAAAATGATTTGGCAATTTGGTGAGCGGGGATACGATTATTCCATTAATTACGATGCCGACGGAACACCCGACAGGCTTGCCCAAAAACCGCCGCGCTGGGATTATATGTCCAAGCCCGACCGTCAGAAACTTTATAAAATCTATTCGGACCTGATTTACCTTAAAAAAACGGATCCGCTATTCAGTACTACCGATTTCCAGACGGATCTGACAGGAACAGTAAAGAGAATAGGGTTAAACCTCAATGGAAAATCAGCCGTGGTGCTGGGAAACTTTGGGGTAATAAGCACCAATGTTTCGCCTGCCTTCCCCAAAGCCGGTAAATGGTACGATTACATAACCGGTGATTCACTCACGGTCACCGATCCGAATGGTAACCTGATTTTTAAAGCCGGCGAATACCGTCTTTATATGACCGAAAGGATTTTACCTACTTCGCTGGAATCGCAAAAAAAGGAGCCATTCTCGGTTATTGTAGCCCCAAACCCGGTAAAGGATATGGCTAAAATACTTATCAGATACACGGGTTCCGAAAATATCGAAATCCGCGATTTCAACCTGCTTGGCAGTGAATCGGAAAAAGTGTTTTCGGGACGGATCAGCTCAAATGTTGCGGTACCATGGACTCCCAGGACAAAAGGAATCCATATTATACAAGTAACCATTGGCCGGCAGCAGGTTACCCGGAAGGTTATTGTGGAATAGTAGCTTTGTTGGAGGTTTATTTTGGATGCAATGATGGATTACAAAACCGGAGTACGAATGCTTCCGGTATTTAAGCTATTTGCAATCCCTGCCTGCTAACGCACTCAAGCAGGCCCAATCCCCAATCAACAATCCGAAATCCGAAATCCTTTAAGCCGATTCCCTGATTTTAAGCGTTGGCTTAAAAACTTTGGTCTGGAAGTTAATATCAGCAGCCGGATTATTGAGTCGTTGTAGCAGCAGTTTTACACTTTCGCGCCCCATTTCGTACCCTTTCTGAACCACCGTTGTGAGCTTTGGATTGATGATGGATGCATTGGGCCCGTCGCCATAGCCAATTACCGAGATATCTTCGGGTATCCTGAACCCGTTTTGCTGCAATACCTGTATGGCTTCGATGGCGGTACTGTCGTTCACCGCAAAAAGCCCGTCGATTTCGGGAGCCAGATTAATGATATGATTTCGGAGTGTTTGTACTTCCTCGCGTGTATCACATTTTAATATCCGGTCTTCACGCACTTCGATGCCTGCCTTGCGCAAGGCTTCGCAATACCCGTTGCGGCGTTCGCGGCCAATAAGCAGGTTTTGGGGTGCAGCAAGGTGAATAATATTTTTGCAGCCTTTGCTGATCAGGTATTCGGTGGCAATGCGGCCGCCCACGTAATCGTCGGTAATAACTTTATCAGTCTCAAGCTGGTCGCAAACCCTGTCGAAAAAAACTATAGGCATTCCCCCGCTGATAGCCTCGCTGAAATGATCGTAAGTTTGGGTTGTTTTACTCAGCGATACCAGGATTCCATCCACACGGTGATCAATCAGCGTTTGCAGGTTAATCATTTCGCGGTACTGGTTTTCGTTCGACTGGCAGATGATCAGGTTATAGCCTTCCTTATGGGCAAGTTCCTCAATCCCGCTGATAACCGAAGAGAAAAAATGATGCACAATTGCCGGGATAATAAGCCCGATGGAATAACTGCGCTGGCGTCGCAGGCTGAGCGCAAGTACATTGGGTCTGTAGTTAAACTTTTCGGCATAGTTGCGTACCAGGTCTTTGGTTTCCTGGCTGATATCAGGATGATCCTTCAATGCCCGCGAAACTGTTGAAATAGAGACATTTAAACTGCGGGCAATATCTTTAATGGTTAACTGGTTTGTTTTCATACCTGTAGTTGCGAACAAATTTGCGGTTAAAGATAGAAATATAATTAATATGTAATGATTTATTAACAATCAGGATATAGTTAGTGTAATTTCGACAATAAGATGTATTGATTGTCAATATTTTATCCGGAAATACACTTTATAAATTATATTAAAAAGAAAATGAATTTTAGGGGGTTTTACGCAAACGTTTGCGAAAACGATTTCAGAAAAATAATTTCAGAAAACGCTAAAAAAGAGCAAAATAAGTATTGAATCGTATTATTCTTTTTTTAGCTTTGCGCTGTTGTTCCGATTTTAACGGCAAAAATATTGCGCTAAAAGGCCTGATTTTCGGTAAGCAAATCTTTTTTTTAACGTTCTCTGATATTCAGGCAAAAAATACATTATTTTTATACAGGCGATTGATTTACCAATCTAACCCCTCCAACCAGAAACATCAAATCAACCAATAATTAATCAATTGTTCAATAACATGAAAGTCAGATCTATGAAGAAAAATTTAATCTCTTTCAGGATCCTGCTACTGTTTGTTGCCTGCACATTTGCCATCCAGGCATTTGCACAGGAAATTCAGGTATCAGGAAAAGTCTCAGATGCTAAGGATGGCAGTTCGCTACCCGGGGCTACAGTGCAGGTAAAAGGTACCACTCTTGGTATGCTTACCGATCTGGACGGAAAGTTTTCACTTAAAGTAAAGCCAGGCTCAGTACTGTCGTTTACTTTTATTGGTTACGATCCACAGGAAGTAACTATTACCAACCAAACCACCCTCAACATTGCATTGCAGCAATCGTCGACCACACTTGAGCAGGTAGTTGTTATCGGGTATGGTACCGTTAAAAAAACGGATGCTACCGGTTCTATCAGCGTTACCAGCAGCAAGGACTTCAACAAGGGAGCCATTACCTCACCCCAGGACCTGCTTGTTGGTAAAAGTGCCGGTGTTGTTATCACCAATTCAGGTGGTGCCCCCGGATCAGGTGCAACTATCCGCGTTCGTGGAGGTTCCTCACTCAATGCTTCCAACGACCCTCTTATTATTATAGACGGTGTTCCTATTGATAACAATAATGTATCGGGAAGTTCAAACTTCCTGTCGTTTGTTAACCCCAACGATATCGAAACTTTCACTGTACTTAAAGATGCTTCGGCCACAGCCATTTACGGATCAAGGGCTTCGAACGGTGTAATTCTCATCACCACCAAAAAAGGTGCAGTGGGTGCAATGAAAATTACTTACGACGGAAACACCTCTATAGCAACAGCTATTAAATATATGGATGTGTATTCGGGCGACCAGATGAGGAATATTGCATATTCAAACAAAGCGCTTTACAGTCCTGAAACATACAACCTGCTGGGCAGTCAGAATACCAACTGGCAGAAAGAAATTTACCGCACAGCTGTATCGCAGGATCATAACCTGAGTGTTTCGGGTGCTGCCAAAAATATGCCTTACCGTGTTTCGGTAGGTTACACCGACCAGAACGGTATCCTGAAAAACACTGATATGCAGCGTACCACTGCTTCTCTCAGCCTCGATCCTACTTTCTTCAAAAAAGACCTGAAAGTAAGCATCAATGTTAAAGGAATGCATACCAACCAGAATTATGGCGAAACCGGTGCTATCGGGTCCTCGATAAACATGGATCCCACACAGGTTGTTAAAGATAATGGAGTAATGTACGACGGGTATTACCAGTGGGCCAACTACGGCGCATCGTTGGGTACACCTAACCCGGTTGAACAACTGATGGCTGCCGACAATAAATCTGTTGTACAGCGTGTTATTGCCAATGCACAGTTCAACTACAAATTCCGTTTCCTCCCCGACCTGAAAGCCAACCTGAACCTGGCAACTGATTATGCAAAAAGCGATGGACATAATAACCGCCCGATTACTTCGCCAAGTGTAATCACCAACCCATACTGGGGAAAAATTAATGACTATACTGGTAAAAACTACAATAACCTCCTCGATTTTTACCTCAACTATGTAAAAGAATTTGGTGTTAATAAAATTGATCTTACTGCAGGTTACTCGTGGCAGCATTTCAAACGCGAAGGCGATTCACGTACCACAGGTTTTTACCGTACAGGCCAAACCCAGCAGGTTGACAAAACCGCCTTTATCACTGAAAACTACCTTGTTTCGTTCTTCGGCCGTTTGAATTACACCCTCCTCGACAGGTACCTCCTTACCTTTACGCTGCGTGATGACGGATCATCACGTTTCTCGGAAGATAACCGCTGGGGTTTATTCCCGTCGGCAGCCTTTGCATGGAAAATCAAGGAAGAAGGTTTCCTGAAAGATGTTAAAGCCATTTCAGACTTAAAACTCCGTTTAGGATGGGGTGTTACCGGTCAGCAGGATATAGGAAATGACTATCCGTCGCAGGCTTTGTATGTTCAGTCATCCATAGGCAGCTATTATATGATAGGTGGCGAAAACATCCCCACCTTACGTCCCGATCCATACGATCCTAATATTAAATGGGAGCAAACAACTACCCAGAATATTGGTTTGGATTTCGGATTTGCCGATAATCGTATTTCCGGATCATTCGACTTATACAAGCGCGTTACTGACGACCTGTTGAACCAGATTGCTATCCCCAGCGGAAGTAACTTCTCAAACACCTTAACCACCAACGTAGGTAGCCTCGAAAATACCGGTGCTGAATTATCACTGAATCTCGTTCCTATTTCGAAACAGGATATGTACCTCTCGTTTGGTTTCAATGTTGGTTACAACAAGAACGAAATTACCAAACTGCTTGTTTCTGACGATCCTAACTTCATCGGTATTCTGTATGGAGACGGTATGACCGGTACAAAACAAGTTACCAGGGTAGGTTACCCGGCAAAATCTTTCTTCGTGAACCAGCAGGTTTATGATGCAAACGGAAATCCGATGGAAGGTTTATATGTTGACCTTTCAGAACAAGGCGGAACCGTTAACGGCGACAATGCAGATAAATATATTTATCATAACCCGGCACCTGATTACCTCCTTGGATTATCAGCCCGTTTTACCTATAAAAACTTCGATTTCTCGGCCAGTTCGCGTGCAAGTATCGGAAACTACGTGTACAACCAGGTTGCTGCAGGCGCATCGTACGACCAGATGTACCAGATCGGTTACTGGAAAAATATGCCAACCTACCTGGATGATACCAAGTTCGTGAAACGCCAGTTTACCAGCGATTACTTTGTAGAAAACGGTTCGTTCTTCAAACTGGATAACCTGAGCGCTGGTTATAAATTCGAAAACATTTATAAAAAACTGAATGCACGTGTAAGCTTCACCGTTCAGAATGTACTTACCGTTACCAAATACAAAGGCCTCGATCCTGAAGTTAGCGATGGTATTGACAACAATTTCTATCCAAGGCCCCGTACCTTTATGCTTGGCGTAAGTTTCAGCTACTAATCATTAAAAAAACAGAACAGATATGAATAAAATATTAATAATAGCAGGTTTTTTCCTTTCGACACTGATGATTTCATCATGTGTGAAAGATCTGGATGTGACCCCGCTTGATAAAAACAAGATTCTGTCAGGTAATCTTAATGATGACCCTGCATACCTACAGCAAGCACTGGGTAAAATCTACGCAAGTTTTATTATCGCTGGTCAAGGCGGCGGATACCCCGACGATATCACAGCCTCCGATAACAACTTTTTCACCACCACACGTGCATTATGGAACCTCCAGGAAATTACAACGGATGAGGCCATTTGCGCATGGGGCGATGTTGGTATTGCCGACCTGAATACACAAACCTGGAGCCCTCAGAATCCTTTCCTCACCGCTTTATACCAGCGTTTGAGCCTGAGTGTTACCTATGCCAACGAATTCATCAGGAATACCGACGGTAACAATGACCCAACCATAGTACGTTACAATGCCGAAGCACGCTTCCTCAGGGCTCTGGCATATGCTTATGATATGGACCTTTTTGGGAATCCTCCTTTTACTACCGAAAAAGACCAGGTTGGTAACTTCTTCCCGAAACAATTAGATGAAAATATGGTTGAAGGTCGTAAAAAGCTATTCAATTATATTACTGCCGAGCTGAGAAGCATCGAAAATAAACTGGGCGCCCCCAAGTTCTCGTACCCACAAGCCGACCAGGCTGCCTGCTGGATGTTACTGGCACGCGTTTACCTGAATGCCGAAGTATATACCGGAACTGAAAAATACGACAGTGTAATTTTCTATACCAATAAAGTTCTCGACAGCAAAAAATACTCGCTGGCTACCAACTACAGGCAAAATTTCAGTGCTGATAATGACGCAACACGTAACCCTGAAATGATTTTCAGCTGGAACCTGGATGGTGTTTACACACAAGGTTATATTGGAACTACATTTATCATTGAGTCGAGCTGCGATGCACGCTATATCAAGGCCGAAGATTTCCATGGCCTTACCTCCAACACCAACTGGAACGGTAACCGCGCCCGGAAGCAGTTTATGTATACCATGTTAGGCGACACAACTGAGGTGTATGGCAACAACCCCATACCCTGGACTGTGGACACAATGTTTAAGCAGAGCCCCGATACCCGTATTTTCTGCAAGGTGAAGAAAAACGTTGATATTCCAAGCGCAGGATCAAGCGGCGATTATGGTATAGGTATTTATAAATTTACAGCTAAGAACGCCGATGGTTCCAAAGCTGTTAACTATAACACCGCTTATGCAAGCACCGACTTCCCTATTTTCCGCCTGGCTGATGCATATATGATGAGGGCCGAAGCCAAATTCAGGAAAAATGATAAGGCAGGTGCAGTAGCCGACATTAATGTTGTAAGACAACGCGCTTTTGGCAACACCAATGGTAATATTACTGAAGGTGAGCTCACAGCAGATTTTATTCTGGCTGAGCGTGGTCGCGAATTCTATTATGAAGCACAAAGGCGTACCGATCTTGTCCGCTTTGGTAAATTTACTGATGGAGGGTACAACTGGGCATGGAAAGGCGGCGTTTACAACGGTACCAATACCGCTAAAAAGCTAAACGTATTCCCGATACCCGGCGATGAAATTTCGTCCAACCCGAACATCAAACAAAATCCTGGTTATTAATCCTTTAAACTCTAAAACAATGAAGAATAACTTAATCATATTTTTAACGTTCATTGGGTTGATCAGTCTTTTGTCCGGATGTGAAAAGGATGGGACAAACGTAGTGATCTCCGAAAACCCAATAGCCCCAACCATAGTTTCCCTTCCCAACTTAACCCTTCAGAGGGCTAACGGAAACCAGGTACTTACTTTCAAAGGTACCTTAGTTGACCCGGGTTTCAAGGCTTCGGCTACCTATTCCCTCGAAGCATGTGCCAAAGGAACCAATTTTGCTGATGTACTGCCGATTCTTTCGGGTGTGCAGGATACCTCTATGAAAATTACTGTCAGCGACCTGAATAGCATAATGCTGAAAAAATTTCCTGCCGACCAATCGTCGGAAGTAGATTTCCGCATTCGCGCTGTACTAACCGCAGATGCAGGTACTGGTTATACTCCTTTGGTTTATACTTCAGCCGTAAAATCAGCAACTGTTACTTTGTATGGTTTGCCAAGCCTCGATTTACTAAATTCCGGAAAGGATCAGAAAATTGAATCAGCATTAGGCGATGGCACTTACTTCGGTTATGTTAAACTCGACATTACTAAACCTTTCACTCTTAAAGACCCTGATTTTGGCACTCTTTATGGTGGAGATAACAATGTTCTCGCCGTTAATGGAGCTGCTATTGCAATTCCTGCCGACCCGGGAAGTGGTTGGTACAAACTCACCGCGGATACCAAAGGCTTGACCTATAAGTTGGAAGCATATAGAGTTGGAGTAATCGGTTCGTCCACCCCTAATGGTTGGAATACACCTGATACAAAGATGGATTACAATCCGACTAGCGGTACCTGGTCCATTACACTTGATCTAACTGCTGGAGCTATCAAATTCAGGTTAAATGATAACTGGAGCGCTTCTTCTGGTTTCAACTTAGGGCTTGGTGATGCAGCACATCCGGGATATTCCTTAACCAATCTTTGGAATAATGGAGGCAGTCAAGACATCCCTATTGATGCAGCAGGCAACTATACCCTCACGCTTACTGTTGCAGGAAGCAAATATAGTTGTACAATCGTAAAGAACTAATGTGAATTCAGAGATTAGTTAAAATAATCAGACTCAAAAAAAACGAACTATGAAAAAAACCATATATAGATTATTGGCCCTCCTGGTTACAGTGTCAGTATTTTTTGCCGCATGTACCAAGGAAGACCCGGATGTAAAATTAGATCCGAAGCTTTCAACCTCACAGTTGTCGAATATCACTTCCGACGGGGCGACACTTACTGGTTTTGTTATAGCAGCCGGAAGCGGAGTAGTTGAAAAGGGTATTGTGTACAACACCTCACCCAAACCAACCATTGCCAACAGCAAAGCTGTATATACCGGCGACACAAAGGGAGCTACATACCCGGTTACTTTAACCGGCCTGAATTATGCTACCAAGTATTATGCCTGCTCATACGCAACCCTCGAAGATGGAAGTACCATTTATGGTGAAGAATTCAACTTTACCACATTACCGGTAGTTCCTACTGTAAATACAGCTGCTGTTA
>APMI01054242.1_pt1 | contig 11361 bp, 9 predicted proteins | sample 667938 | NCBI WGS metagenome assembly APMI01 (sample SAMN01084076, study PRJNA167559) | wastewater metagenome | biome: Wastewater | place: Denmark: Ejby Moelle, Odense | collected 2011-11-28 | reverse complement strand
GGTCTACGGCCCCATCGCAGCCTTCTTAGTTGAAATGTTCCCGACCAAGATCCGCTATACATCTATGAGTTTGCCTTATCATATTGGTAATGGTGTCTTTGGCGGGTTAGTACCCTTTATTGGCTTATTACTGACCACTTCCTTTCCCTCCGATCCGTTGGTGGGTTTGTGGTACCCTATCGGTATTGCCGCTCTCTGCCTGCTGATAGGCGCTGTTTACCTCCGCAATAAAATTGACGAAAACGTAGAAGATTAAAAAAATAACTATGAATAGCGTAAAAAGAGCTCTTGGTTTTATCTGGTTCATCCTGGCCCCGGCCGTTGTTTATTTCCTGGTGGACAGAGCCATCGTTCATATTGATCCCGCCGGGAAAAAAGATATCAATAACCCGGTAATCTGGGTTATCATTATCGGCATCTTTACCCCTATTGCCATCGGTCTGATGATTTTTGGCTGGTATGCCATCAAAGGGGAGTATGACCATCTTCCGGAGAGTTCTTCCGAACTCTAAGCTGTTTCCCGCATCCGGTGTTTAAGACGACCTGAATGCCACCGGGTGATCTGTTTTTTTATGCGGCCCCAGAAAGATGCGCAATAAAATTCTGAATGCGGCCAGTTCAATAAACACAAAACACAAAGCCAGCAGGATAATAAGTGCTGTCTGCCCGCTGTGTACGTAAGTGAACAGGACATCAATACCAATAAAAGCTGCCGTGACCGGGAAGCCCAGCATACCCATTGCTGACAATAAAAACAGAAAGCCGGTAGTTTCCTGTTCATAGACATAGCCATGAAAGCGGTTGAGCGAAATATCATTATCAATGCCTTTTATTCTTTGCAGACAATAATAGCCTGACAGAAAAGCTACCAACACCCCGCTGCTATAATAAGCAAGCTCAATAAAGTTAATATGGCCGGTGTTGAATACCACTGCAGCAATGATATATATATGCCCGGTTATTAAATAGTGCCATGCTTTTAAAGCCGATTGCCGGAAAGAGAATGCAAACAGGATCACCGCAAGGGCGATGCTGATCAGCACAATAGGTAAGACAGGCTGCACGGATTGAAAAATTCCGGGGCTACTGTACCCCGCGGCAACCAGCACCACACCTGCAACTTCTAATACAACAATAAGAACACCTGATTGCAGGAATTCCATTTTTTTGCCCAGCCATTTAAAAGGGCTCCATACATACCTGAACATGATCGTATCAAGATTCCATTCTTTGATACTCAGCATAAACAAAGCAGCTTTTAGTCTGGAAACAGCCTTTTGCTCAGGCTTTGTATAATGAAAGAACTGGTGATGCACCAGGTAGTTCAATACGGAAGGCGATACCAGCAACTGGTACGTTCTTAAAAAAGCGTTCCCTGCAAAGTGGATCAGTACCAGCCAGTGAAACCCTAATGCCACCTCAATGAACATTAAACCTATTTGTGCGGCTGATGAATAAGCGATCTGCGTTTTTACTGTTGGTTGCACTCTTGCGATCATAGTTGCAATAATGGCTGTTAATGCGCCAATAACAATAATAACTGCCTTTGCCCATACCATATCTTCCCAAAACGGATGTGTACGCAGTAACAGGAAAACACCAATATGTACACTTAATGACCCATAAAATATAGCTGAGGAGGAAGTGGGCCCTTCCATAGCCCTTGGCAACCAGCTGCTGAAAGGGAACTGGGCTGATTTAATAACAGCCGGTAAGATCATCATACAAACGATAAATACAGCCATGCCTGCCTGCCCTGATACAAAAGCCAGCTCCTTTGCTTCTCCCAATTCCGGAAAAGTGATATTCCGGTTCACAAGATGGTGCATCATCCACATGGCCAGCATTAATGCCACATCACTGATACGGTAATTAGTAACCGCCTTGAAAGCATTCTTTACCGGCAAATAACGGTTCCGGTAAAAAGCAATCAGCAAAAACGAGCAAATGCCTTTTATCTCCCAGCCGATGAACAGGGTCTCAAAATTCCCGGAGAGAATGATAAAATTATATGCCGTTGAAAATAATAAGATCGTATTAAAAAAACGCTTATACCCCGCATCGCGGTGCATATAATACTTACTGAAAGTGGCTACCAAAAAGAATAACAGTGCTCCAACGATACTGAATACTGCTGTTATCTCGTCATAATACAATTGAATGGCAAAAACAAAATGATCCGTCTCATAAAGTGCAGCCAGTTTATAGCTTACGGGCCGGAGGCCATCAACCATCCACCAGGTGGCAAAGGCAACAGCGATCAGTATATTGAAAACTTTTGCAAATCGAACAATATTGCCAATCGGTCTTTCATTTTTATTTTGCCAGAAAAGAGTGGCAAGAAAAGCCAGCATCGGTACAGCAATAAACAAAAAAAGCAGTTGGTCCATTTAGTGTTTTTTAATCCAGCAGGTAAACCGGCAAGTTCTCTTCCGTGGCATGAACAATATGATTCGTTTCCATTTCCTTCGCCCCCTCGATAAATTGTTCCATATTATGAATGGTCTTTATTTCGCCGGCTTTAGTAAGGGGTTCATATATAGCAAAAGCCCCGTTTCTGAAATAGTAAAACTGTTTTTCTTCCGGGTCAAACGCCGCTATATGCACCCATTCGTTTTTATACCATTCAAATACTTCGGGGGAGGACTGAATGGCCTTCAGCACTATTTCGGGTTTATGTTCAACTATCACCAGTAACCGCACCGGATCATGTACTTCAATCATTTGCCAGGGAAGGCCGGGCCTGAGGTCTCCGTCGCTGCTGTTGGCCACACCAAATAACCCCATCACATTATGCGGTAATTTGGTACCTGCTCCCAGTTTTATATTATCCACCCTTGAAAAATAATATTCCAGGTTGATGCCACCGCAAACCAGGCCAATTGGACGCATCACCGCGGAGAGGATAGTACCATCCGGGTCAGTGGTATGGTCGTAACTGTTGAGAAAGGCACGGCGGTCCAGGAACAATCCTTTTGTAACCTGCCTGCGGCCGATAATGGCCAGCGTATTCGTACCATGACCCAGTTCAGGCCTTGGTTCAAATAAAGAAACGGACCGGTTGTGAATCGCTTTACGAACCTGCTCCAGTTCCTGTTTAGTATTAATAGAAGCAAACCGCCTGCTTCGTTCTTTCGCCTTCAGGTTCAATGCTGTTTCAAAATGCTGGATATTGATGATATGCAGTTTTGTATTTTCTTCAGTCAGGATTTTTTCATCATAATAAGCCATTACATCCGCAGCTGTATCATGCATGGCACCTACAAACTGCGTGCTGGCAGGAATATTTATCCCTTTTACCGCCAGGGCTTTTCTTACTTTATCATGATTTAAGATGAACGCCTGCACCCGGGCATTGGTGGCGCCCGGTCTTCCGCTACAGGCGCCACAATCATGGGCGCCATGATGCGGGTTGTTGGCACTGCTGCTGCCATGTGCAACGATATACACAAGCGGGGCAAAATCTTTGATCAAGCCGATCCCCCTTAAAAAACCTTCAGCCCGGGTTGTCATCTCATCCACAGTATAACCAACCTGCAGTCCGTTCTCAATATCAGCAGGGCTTTTATTCTCAATGGTCAATACGGATAATTTATCCATGTATCCATATGCATTGGAAATAGCCGGGCTCATTTTGGGGCGGAACAGCATTTGCATTTTTTTGACAAAGGCCCAGAAACCAAAACCAATGCTGAGGAAAAAGCCGGATAGAATGCCGTGCGTGTATTTGGTATAGATTATCTCTTCTTTGGGAACAGATGTTGCTCCGGATTCTTTGATCAGGAATTTTGGTGTTACCGGTGCAGGGCAAAGTTTATCATAAAACTTCCCTCCCTGTTGCTGGAAATAAAATTCCACACCAAAAAAACCGGGCGCCCCGAATGTTATTGCTTTTTTATCTACCGCTTCAATATGGCGTCGGATGGAATCCTCCCGCTCATCAATACAAAAGATCGCCTGCAGGGAAGGCGGCTCTTTTGACATTTCATTTATACCTGTTTGCTTTCCCCCGGATTCTCTTTTTTCATTGGAAAGCAAGATTCCCTTCAACACAGAATCATAATAACTCCATTCAAAAGCCTCCTGCCATAGTTCTATCACCTCCGAAAATTCTGTTTGCGGAATATCGGCAAATAAATCAGCCGGCGGAACTAAAACATGATGGGCCAAAGGAGACCACCTGCCTCCCAGTGTATATTGCAATGCATCCAGTTCTAACAGCAATTCAAACGCAACCAATTCTTTCAAACTGATCTGTTTCCTGTCGAGCAGGGTTTGCGGATTATCTTCCACGGCACTTACAAAACCACTCCAGCCATGATGGGCGAACTGCTGATCAAATAAATATTGCTCAAAATATTCTTCCTTTCCGACAATCTCTTTCAACAAACCATTGATGGAATAGTCACCCGAAAGGAATTGCTTCCTGACAGCCCGGGTTGAGAAAAAACTAACCAGGCCGTTTTGCTCCAGCTCTTTAATGCTTTCCAGGAAAGGTTTATTCGTCACCGGGAAAGCTTGTATCGCAATACCCTGGTCCAGAAAACTACAGAGGATACGAAACAATAACGGGTGGACTTTATTATCCAGGTCCAGCTGGTAAACGTCTTTCCAATAGCTGCGCAGCCGGCCGATACGCGGATGATTAATTGTATCATATGGTTTGGAGATAAGGTTTGCTTTCCACGTACCGGCTGCGCTTTTGCCTTTTTTCCCGGCTATGACCATTTCCAGCACATCTTCCCTGATCCTTCCGGTTTTGTACATTTCCCTGTACTCAGCTAACTGGAGATGCACCTGGAAACCAAATATTCCTGATGCCTTAAAAATACCTTCATAGAATTTCATGTGCTGAAAAGCATGAAGGGAATTATGATGGATAAAATCCCTCAGTGCCTGCTGCGATGGCAGGTAATGCTTTAATTCATGCAATACCTGTTTTTCGTTAAACGGCAGGTACTGGTCCCCCCGTTTTTCAATCGTTACTGTTTCATTTTGCATCAATGTTGTTTAATCTTTCTCTGAGTGCACATGTATTGCATCCTCCATTTTATAAGCTGGTTTGAAGTTCTGCAGGGTCACCTCTATATTTTTATCTTTGGAACCATAGTTCAGGAAGTCCCTGATCAGTTCCAGCACATCATAATCTATATAGACGGTATTCGCAGCATCAATCACTACCTTACTGTTGGATGGTAAGTGAGCCAGTGTTTGCTTAACAGCCGCCTTATTCAGGAAAGAAACCTCCTGTGCCAGGTCAATATGAATAGTTTCGCCTTCTTTGTGTTTTTCTTTTTTGAAGAAATAAGCCAGTTTCATATTACCCCGGAGGATAAAGAAAATACTCACGGCCAGCCCGATTCCCACACCCTTCAGAAGATCGGTTAATACTACAGCTACCACAGTCACAACAAAAGGGATGAACTGGTGCTTGCCCGTATGCCACATATGGGTAAATACTTTGGGGCTTGCTAATCTCAGCCCGATCATGATCAGGATAGCTGCCAGGGAGGCCATCGGTATCTTATTCAATAAGAACGGGATGCTGACTACAGCCAGTAACAGGAAAATGCCGTGGGCTACAGCCGATAGTTTTGTTCTCGCACCGGCATTCACATTGGCAGATGTTCTTACAATAACGGATGTCATGGGTATACCACCAATTAAACCGGATAAAATATTACCCACTCCCTGCGCCTTTAATTCGGTATTGGCACTTGAGAAACGCTTCATCGGGTCCATCTTATCACCTGCTTCCAGGCACAATAATGTTTCAATACTCGCAACGATAGCAATAGTAACACCGACCACCCATACTTTTGAATTCGAAAATCCCGAGAAATCAGGCGTGGTAAACTGACCAAAGAACTCGCTGAAAGAAGAAGCCGTTGGCAGCGTAACTAAATGCTCCTGTCCAATTATTGCTAGTGAAGAACCTGTTGATTTGAATAGTTCATTCAGGATGATACCAACAATCACTACAACCAGCGCTCCCGGTATTGCTTTTATTTTTTTCAGCGACGGCACTTTGTTAAATGCCACGAGGATTCCTATCGAAACAACCGTTATAATAATCGCACCCAGGTGTGCATAGTTAAAAGAATGAATAATCTGTGTAAAGAAACCCTTATCCTCACTCAGTAACTCATAGGAAAAAAAATCTCCTTCATGCTCTTTATCATAACCGATAGCATGTGGTATTTCCTTTTTAATAATAATGATGCCGATAGCTACCAGCATTCCCTCGATCACACTGGTTGGAAAATAGCTGGATATACTACCGGCTTTTAAAAAACCAAGTGTTAATTGTATTAAGCCGGCTATAACCACTGCCACTAAAAAGGGTTCATATCCCAGGTCAGTAATCGCCGCTACGATAATAGCGATCAGACCCGCAGCCGGACCCGATACGCTTACGTTTGAGTTACTTAATAGTCCAACAACAATCCCACCGATTACGCCGGTAATAATACCGGCAAAGGGTGGTGCACCACTTGCCACTGCAATGCCCAGGCATAGCGGTAATGCTACCAGGAAGACGACCATGCCAGATAGCATATCCGCTTTAAAATACTTCGTACTTAACTTCATCTTTAATTCTTGTTTTTAATTAATTCAGGTTTTCCCCCGGTTTTTTAAAGAACTGCTGTTTTTAATTGTTTATCTTCTTTTTGCATCCTGGTCAGGTTCTTGAAGAAATCCACTTCACCGTTTTCGACATTGTACATACCTCCCACCAGGCCTATTTCTCCTTTTGCAAACATTTCTTTCACGATTTCACTGCGGGTGAGTATTTCTTCCAGGCTGTTTTCAACATTGGCATAAGCCACATTATCATGAAACAGGTGGTCCTTTTCATTCTTCAGCATGGCCTTGCTGATAGACGGTTGTATCCTGCTCAGCAATTCAGTAATATGCCCGTCTTTTACGCCTGCTTTTGCACTTTTGATAGCGCCGCACTCTGTATGGCCAAGTACTACAAGTAATTTTGATCCGACATATTTCACCGCATATTCAATGCTGGCGATGATGTCATTATTTACAACATTACCGGCCACACGGATACTGAACAGGTCGCCAAGGCCCTGGTCAAATACCAGTTCTACAGAAGTACGGGAGTCCATGCAGCTCAGTATCACCGCAAACGGGTATTGTCCTTCGCGGGTCTCATTGATCATTTCAAGATGATCATGATCTGCATTCAGGTTATTAACAAAGCGCTGATTCCCTTCCACCAGGATTTCATAACATTTATACGGTGTAAGATTTGCCAGGTACTCTTTAGAATGTTTTCTCATCAGTTATATAATTTTATACAGCTACCGCAGAAAGCAGTAACATCAGTTAATAATGTAATTACTCAGTAAGCCCGTTACGGGCACAAAAATGTGTTCAGGATTGTCTGGAATTATCCAACATTCGGAGGGGGAACAAGCAGTTCGCCGTGGTAGGCGACATAAGTGCCTGCATTCTCGCATTTTTGATAAGACAGGGTCAGCGGGAAGAAATGAGCATCATGATGCTGATCGTGCAGGTATTCTTCGGAGAAAGAGCTGCTGCTGGGAGCTTTTTCTTCCGTATTATTGCCAAAAGGATTAGCCGTTTCTTCCTCGTTACCGGCAAGGGGTGCCCGGGATTGTTCTGTTTTACTTTGTTTTGCCAGTTCCTGCTGGCAGGCATATACAAAAGGAGCACTGATAGTCAGCCACAGTAATGCCAATATTAAGCAAACTGCGGAGGCCATTTGAAAATTGTTGTATTTCCTTTTGCTTTTCATCATTGAAAACTGCCGCAAAATACTGTATTAAACCCTGTTATCCAAAACGTTCCCGGTCCATTGCCGGTCGCCTTTGCATTAACAAGGTATGTTTTAACAGATCTGATGCCTTCCGGGTAAAAATAACAGCGTACTGTGACACTTGTTGAAGTTTATTGTCATTTTTTAATTAAAAAAATTTAACTGTTTCAGTTGCAGAAAAAACGAACACCTGTTTGCGCATTTCGGTTCAGTAAAAACTATTTTTGATACTCAGAAGGAAATATATGAAACCATACGAGGTATTATTAAATGATAATAAACACTGGGCTGCTAAAAAACTGGCAGACGACCCTGGTTTTTTTGAGCGTCTTTTACACGTACAATCACCTGAATTTTTATGGATCGGGTGCAGCGATAGCCGGGTGCCGCCGGACCAGATTACCCAAACAGAGCCCGGGGAGATATTCATTCACCGCAACGTAGCGAACCTTGTTGTGAATACCGATGTGAACCTGATGAGTGTGGTGGATTATGCGGTCAACCACCTGAAGATAAAACATGTGGTGGTCTGCGGTCACTATGGGTGCGGCGGTATTAAAGCGGCTATGTCGAATGAAGATTTTAACCTGGTACTGAACATGTGGCTGCGAAATATCAAAGATATTTACCGCATTCACCGGAAAGAACTGGAAAGCATACCTGATGAAGAACAACGTGTAAACCGGATGGTGGAGCTGAATGTAAGAGAGCAGGTATTCAATCTTGCAAAAACTGCATTGATACAGCGTGCATGGAGCAACGAGCAACGCCCTGATCTGCATGGCTGGGTATATGACCTGCACGATGGCCTGATAAAGCCCATCGTGGAAGTAAAAGCCGGTACAGATATAGATCCATTATATGAATTTAATGGCCTGTAATGAAGCCTCTTTCTGTGCTGTGGGTTGAATAACCTAAATTCGCAGTACTGGTAGTAAAGCCAGCCTGAAAGATCTATGTCCATCGAAGTAAAAAACCTTCTCAAGCAATACGGCGACCAAAAAGCTGTTAACAGTATTTCCTTCAAAGTAGATAAAGGTGAGATCGTTGGTTTCCTCGGACCGAATGGGGCAGGTAAGTCCACTACCATGAAGATTATTACGGGGTACCTGCAGCAAACTGGCGGCGAAGCCTGGGTCTGTGGCATCAATGTGGCCAAACAACCATTAGAAACAAAAAAGAAGATTGGTTACCTGCCTGAACTGAATGCACTCTACTATGATATGTATGTAAGGGAATACCTTGGGTTTGTAGCCGAAGTGCACCGGGTAGCTAATCCAAAAACTAAAATTGAAGAAATAATTACCCTGACCGGCCTGACAACCGAAAGCAAGAAAAAGATCGGTCAATTATCAAAAGGATACAAACAACGGGTGGGTTTGGCTGCAGCCCTTATCCATGACCCGGAAGTATTGATATTGGATGAGCCCACTTCAGGACTTGATCCTAACCAGATCATAGAAATACGGGAAGTGATCAAAAAACAGGGACAGGATAAAACGGTGTTGTTCTCCTCGCATATCCTGCAGGAAGTGGAAGCTATCTGTGACCGGGTGATTATAATTAATAAAGGCAACCTGGTGGCGGATGATAAATTGAGCAACCTGAGAAGAACCTCTTCAGCAACTAACCTGATCAGGGTCAGCTTCAGGGAAGATGTAGATCAGCAATTGCTCAACGATCTCCCGGCTGCTATAACGGTGACAAAGCCTGATGCGAACAACTGGCAGTTAACAACGGATGATTCTGATCAGTTGCGCAAACAAATCATGGAGTTGTCTTTGCAGCATAATCTCAACATCGTTTCTTTGCAAAGTGAAAACCAGAGTTTGGAAGATGTTTTCAGGACACTGACACAAAAAGCCCAGTAACATTACCGGACGCTGAACCTGCCTGTCGGCAGACAGGGAGTGCAACGCAACAAACGATGCCGCTTGCCAACAATTAATAAAAAATATTCACTCTAAAACAGACAATCAATCATGAGTTACATTTCCGAGATTTTTGCCAGGCAAATTTTAGACAGCCGCGGTAACCCCACCGTGGAAGTAGATGTGATCACCGACGAAGGTGCATTGGGCCGTGCAGCAGTACCCAGTGGTGCCAGCACCGGTATTCACGAGGCTGTTGAACTCCGCGATAACGATAAGAAAAAATATGTAGGAAAAGGCGTGCTGAAAGCCGTAAGCAATGTCAATAAAGCAATTGCCCCTGCCCTGTTGGGTTATGATGTGGCTGACCAAACCGGTATTGATGAAATGATGATCCAATTGGATGGAACGCCCAATAAAGGTAAACTGGGCGCCAATGCCATGCTTGCTGTCAGCATAGCTGTAGCCAAGGCAGCAGCTGAAGAAGCTTCTTTGCCCTTGTACCGCTATATTGGTGGCACCAACGCTAAAACACTGCCTATCCCGATGATGAACATCCTGAATGGTGGTGCCCATGCTGATAATAAGATCGACTTCCAGGAATTTATGGTTATGCCCATTGGTGCCCCGAATTTCAGTGAAGGCCTTCGCTGGGGTGTTGAAATTTTCCATTCCCTGAAAAGTGTTTTAAAGAAAAAAGGATTCAGTACTAACGTGGGTGATGAAGGCGGTTTTGCCCCCAATATTCAATCCAACGAAGAAGCGATCGAAACAGTATTGACAGCCATTGAAGCGGCCGGTTATAAAGCAGGCACACAGGTAAAGATTGCTATGGATGCCGCCAATAGTGAGCTTTGGGACGGCAAGAAGAAAAAATATGTATTCCATAAAAGCAGCGGTAAAGAAATGAGCAGTGAGCAACTGGCGAAATACTGGGAAAGCTGGGTGAAAAAATACCCGATCTGCAGTATTGAAGATGGTATGGCTGAAGATGACTGGGCTGGCTGGAAAATGCTGACCGAAGCTATAGGAGACAAATGCCAGCTGGTGGGCGATGATCTTTTCGTTACTAACGTAACAAGATTACAACAGGGCATTGATAAACAAGTTGGTAATGCATTGCTGGTAAAAGTAAACCAGATTGGTACCGTTACTGAAACGATCAATGCTGTTACACTGGCCCAGCATAATGGCTATAATACTATTATGAGTCACCGCAGTGGGGAAACAGAAGACACTACGATTGCGGACCTGGCAGTAGCATTGAATTGCGGCCAGATCAAAACAGGTTCTGCCTCCCGTACAGACCGTATGGCGAAATACAACCAGTTGATCCGCATCGAAGAGCTGCTGGGCAGTTCTGCTGTTTATCCAAAAGGAAAGATTAAATTTGGAAAATAAGAAAAGCTGAAGCCGGAGTCAGAAGGCTGAATATTCTCAGTCTTCTGACTTCTGAGCTCAGGCAGATGCATAATGAAGCTATTTACCTACATACCCGGCTGGCTCAAAAACAAATTCCTGATTGCCCTGGCAGCATTTGCCGTCATCCTGCTTTTCCTTGATAAAAACGATGTTTTTACGGTGATGGCCCGGAACAAAGAACTAAGGGAGTTACAGCAGAGCAAAACCTATTACACGGGAAAAATAGCTGCCGAACGTAAAGAGTTAGAGGCACTTAAGAACAAACCCGCC
>APMI01017999.1_pt1 | contig 11363 bp, 8 predicted proteins | sample 667938 | NCBI WGS metagenome assembly APMI01 (sample SAMN01084076, study PRJNA167559) | wastewater metagenome | biome: Wastewater | place: Denmark: Ejby Moelle, Odense | collected 2011-11-28 | reverse complement strand
ATTATTATTTTAACTAATTTGCACAAATAATAATTTGGCCATTCAAATTTGTTAATAAAAGTCATTCAGCGTAAAAGTTAAAACCTGATAAATCAAAGTAAAAAATTACCCCATCTTCGCAGTTAATTAGGGGCTTCAATTCCTTTTCTTAAAGCTCCAAGGTGCTTTAAAAGAATTTGTTTTTTCGCAAAGCTCATTCTTTTGTTCTCTAAAATCTTTTTCACAATACTACTGCTATCGATTTGCTGGATCAAAAATTTCTTGAATTTCTATAAGTTTTTGATTTTTACTGGGTCTCCGTATTAATTCTATTCTTCGGCCAAAATTTAAATTTCTTTTTCCTCTTAATTTTCACTGGCACCTAACAGCTTCCGTAATGAGCCTAAATTAAACTTTGAAGATCTAAATTCATTTAGGAACTAAGACTCGCATTATGACGAGCAATAAAATATTTCAAATTCTGCAAATAGAGATTTTAAAAGATAGGAGATGTGTGTTGATAAGTCATTTGTTTTTGAATTATGGCCTGCTTTTGCAGACAAATATACTTTCCTAAATCTTTTGCCTACTTCTATTTGATTTTTCGCTCTCTTGAACCCTTAATGCTCAACCTGTTCGTCGATTTTGGCTGGGTCTTAAATCAAACGTTTTTTAAATTGGAGATCTTCTGAATTCGAATCATTCGGCTGAAGATTGAGATAGTCCTAAGTGGGTCTGTGTTAGGTTGTCTTAAAGTCTATAAAGTCCTCTATTCCATAATAGCTAAATGGTATTTCCAAGGCCTCTAAGTCTTCAAACTCCTGCCTAAAATTTGTCATGGCTAATAAATATATTATGAAAGCAGCCAAAAAAATAATCGTTAAGCAACTTGTCTAAATTTCTCCACGATGTTCTGTCTTTATGATAGAAACTTCTTTATATAAAGTTTTGAGTTGAGCACTAAAATAATTTTCTATCATTGGTAAAAAATCAAATCAATAGATCCCGGAATCAATGAAAGCCCACTGAAGGCCATTTGCACTACGACAATATAATTATAGCGAATTGGTGTCGCTTGGTAAATTATGATATATTTATTTTCAACTATGAAATGTAGCTATAAAACTCTCGCTATACATTTATTTTTATATATAAGAGTTGAAGTTCAATTATAAATATCATATTTAAACTATTTTTGTATTATATCTACCTCAAAGAGATCAGTGAATTTGAATACGTGATATATCAATTTTGAGAGCTTTCGTTCAGTTGAATATTCATTGTAGAACCTCTCCAATCTCTCATATTTTATTTGATCTCTAAATTCTTTTTCAGGCACCTTATGACGAATATGGTCTGCAGTTCGGGATCTTCCATTGATTCAACGAAGCCCTTACGCAAAATTTATTGTAAACTATACAATCCTTCCGGGAACTTGACCAATTTCATGAGCTCAGGTTTCTCAATGAAGCATTTGAGCCTCTGAACGTACTCCTTGAAGTCTTTATTGTAGAAATAGCCCCTCATGTAGAGCTAAACAACATATCGAGGATTTCCTAACAGCTGTATGAATTATAAATCCTTGCACATCTGACTGTAAGTCTGGAAGCTTTGAGAACAGCTGTTTTCCTCGTCCTACTCCTGTTGATCATGTTCAAGACTGCCCTTCGAGTTAGGAATCGGATTAGAATCTGGCCCATCAGATAGTTGAAAAGAGTTGTTATTTTTACTACTTCTGTCTTCAGAGCGTAGACCAAAACTGATCGACTGATGCTAATATAGAATCCATAGCTACACGCGATATCTGCACACCATGGTTCTCGAGTTACTGCTCCAGCTCATGATTAGGACGATCTACCTATTTCTAGGAGCTAGTCCGGGATATATGACGACTGATGTGATTGACATTTCCAGTGCCCAACATGGTCATCCTCTATATATTATTAAAAATTAATCTTTTTAGAAACTAACACATCCACACTGTCTATAGCGCATTAGTACGTCTTATTTAATAGAGACTCCGATTTGAATATGTATGATCAAAAAAGTAGAAATCATCAAGATTCAATGGCATCGACTAATTTTTTGTAATAGCTTGTGCATCTTTACAATTTCAAATGGCAATCATCGTCATCGCACACTGGTCTTGGCCTAGTCTCTAAACTGTAAACTTCATTTTTAAGAACCGCTACTCTACTTTGACATCGTTAAAGTCTCGCTCTGATTTCTTCTAAGCCTACAGGTTTCGCATAAGGATTGTCAATTGCATCTATTTCACATTGAGCGATGTCTTTCTTCAAGTCAATGACCTTTGTCGCCAAAGTTTGGATTTAATTTTCGTTGACGCATACTCTCTCAGTTTTTCCGGGTGGACTCCAGCTGAATGAAATGAGCAACGCGAGGAAAGCAATAACAAATATTGCGAAGATAATCTTCTCGGCCGTGCTTCTATTTATTTACATTGATGAATAATTATTAAAATTACTTTCATGATATAATAAAAATTATTTATACACTTATAATTTAAGCTAATATATAAATTTCACTTAGGAAGGCTACCATCAATTTGCCAATACATGGTAGGGTTCTAATATTAGCTGACTTCTAAATAAGATCCACTTGCTCCTTATTGCTTCCTGATTGACAAACAGAGTGAAGGAGCGTGGCATGACCATATTTTGTATATTTTATTGCCCGCCTATTGTATAGTCCACATCTGATTTGTGCCTCCAGTTGCTGGCCATTGCACCACTTTTGCGCCATTGTCTCTGCTTTAACCTGCAATATCGAGACAGAGATTGCTGACTAGGTTCTTGATATAGAAAAATGAGCCTGCTTTTTCAAAGTACCATCTTTGGTTCCATCTGTTATTTCTGTCCCAAATCACAATTCTCTCCCCGTTTTTCTCACTTGCCTGAGGAACATCCAGTACTTTCCCGCTGTAGTTATTGATCAGAACACAACTGTTTTGAATAGTGTAGTTATTAACCTACTAAAATCGAAATTGTTGGATTTGTGAGTTTGGGTCGTAGGTACTGACACGAAGACTGCCCTATAAAGCAAGACTATAATCAGGTCTATTACTGCTTCGTATGCAATAATATTTATGCAGCTATGAGTCAGGATAGTCAGGAATCTCAACCAAATGAAACCTCTGATTTTTGCCATTACTTCCATTTTGTAGTGTAACATCACGATCACCACCAGCCTCAAACACATAATCGCTCATACACGCAATAATTTGATAATCATTACCATAGCTGTCCAGTTTATCCATCATAAAAATCTGGGTATTGCTCTGTGCATTGATTTTGCTACCCACCACTCGAGACGATTATTGACTGCTGGAATTTGGTTATTATATTGTGAGAGCTTGCTCTGTTGCTTTGCATATTATCATGTAGTAACCGCCACGAGCCAGACCTTTTGATTATGATGCTTTCATATATGGTAAATTATCTTAATGTCTAAATATTTATATCTGCAATAAAAAACAGTTTACCATTAATACAAATATAAAATACCAGTAGCGAATCAATATAAATGGTAAATTAGCTAAACAATCACAGATCAAAACATGCAATATATAAAAAGTATAAAGAAACTAAAAATATAGATAATAATATTCTCATCTGCTTATCTTATATGTATTATATTAAATTTAGACAATAGTATGACAACAATAACAAACTTCCTGCATGCAAACTTCCTGACAGCAAAATCGAGCATAACAGCAAGCGAATAATAGCATGAACTGCCAATATGGGTGATAAATGGTTCAAAATCCAATCGCATCAATGTGCTCAAGTAGTACATGATTGAGCATTGTGTTGCCAATGGGAAAGCCTGTCTGCATCTTGATTTTGGTATTGGGGCAACTAAATGTAGAAGAGATTGTAGGCCAAATGGGCAGATATAAGTTAAGGAGGGAGTGTATTTATTGAAACCATATTAAGATAAACATTTCTACACTTTGGCATTGGGGTCTAAATCTATGAAGGATGTTAGTGTCAAATTGAACTAGATAATAAAAATATTGCATAAAATACCCTCGATCATATCATAGAGCTTTCCCGTAGTGACTGAATCTGCTAAGTGTTACTGTTTACTAATATCAAATATCTAAACATTGTCAACCCTGCCAAACACAGCCTCATGTTTGTAATCATTCATAAACAGCATATCAAGTCTAAACAGTGCAATATATAAGCAAGTATCCATATTTAAATACGGCGATTTATTATTAGAGGAGCATGAGTTTGTGCTTGAAAGAATCAGTACTTGTTTGACGTATCTGGCGAAGTATTAGGAAGAAACTGGAGGGGCTGCTAGCTGGGTTGCTAAATCTACTGTCAGGAGGTACACCGGATTCTCTAATTAATAAATATACGTGATCCGCATGGCTACAAACAAGCGAATAAAAGTGTAAAAATGGGTAGAGCCTAAACAATAACTGAACTAGACATAAAAACAGTTGACAAATGATCTTGGATTCGTAGTAAAGAAAGGTTAAACAGCTGGCAAATAAGAAAGCATTAAACATCTAATTTATCCACACTTAAGAGTTCAGAATGCGACATCATCATGCAAATGTAATAAAAAATAATGTAATAACTGCAATTGTGAACAACCTCGTCCTGAAGATCAAGGCCTTATCATTTTGGATGACGAGCAGGAAGATGACGACGATATTGATGTATGATTAGTGCTATTTTTAATATTTTGTAATATGTTAAGTAGCGAGATCAAATCATACTTATTAATTTGAGTTTCCTTGTCGACTTTCTATTCACTTCCTTCATGCCCTTCAGTCTCAGTATTTAGTTCTATTTTTATTTCAATTTTGAAGTGGGACTATTAGTGAGCTGCTTAGAGTTATGGCAAGGTGAGTTTTTAGCTGTTCTCGTCATATTAACTCTTTGCTCTTGTAAAATAATACTGTTTTGACAGCTTTTGAACCCTTCTTGTGACTATTTTTTAGCAGAAGACTATCTTCTTAATGGCATCGGTAGTCTTGGTGTCTCATTATTGATTATGTTCTCACAGTCTAGTGTCTGCATTGATTTGAACTGCCTTTCGCGATACATAGTATTCTAATTATTTGACTCGTATACAGTATATCTGTCAGTGCAGCTGCCTAAATCATAGGCATCAAGTTGTTGAAAGTGTACATTTGCTGAAACACGATGATGTTCACTTGTAGTGTTCATATATATATTGTTGACTTATTAATTTGTTTTGTTAGTTTTCGCATTACTGTTATATTGACTCCATGGCTGATTTTGAGACTGGCTTTGATGCTTTTATCTGCGAAGTTTTAGTCGTTTTTAGGCGTCTTACCATTAAGCTAATTTTCGAGATAAATCGGCATTTTATTATTTTAAAGTTGCTACTTGAGTCTGTAAGGATGATATTTGATTTTTTAGTTTGGTTGACTCACTTAATTTACGATTAGAAATACTATTAAAATATTGTATGTTATCCGATACTATTTCACTAACGTCTGCTACACAATTCCTTATTTCTCTTTTCATAAACTACTTTGTATTCTTGAAGGCTTTGTTCAACTTTTGAACTTTTTATAATATTGCAGTAAAATGATGTTTGCACTGGCACGAATTAGTCTTTTGTGATCGAGACATCTCCTAACATCTGTTGTGTCGTACAGTACTCAATTCAAGAATTGCAATTTGTGATGCTCTTACAGCTGCTTATTTCTGTCCCTCATCTTCGATGGAGTCAATTTGGGACTTGAGATACTTCTGCAGTTCGGCAAGCTGAGCAATCGTCTGATCTAACTCTGAAGTCATTCCCAAATTATTGTATAATCGTTCATCTAAATGGCTGAAATCCTTGCTGCGGATCCTGTTTAGTTCCTACTGCATGTTCACTTATTTTAATAGTAAATATTAATAGACCAGTACTTATTAATAAATTTAAAAATTATCATAGATACTCAGGCTATTCTTCTGACTCTCGCTCATTGATATGCAGGTTAATCAATGGATGAGGTCTACTCCGTATCGATTTTGTTGTCGTCATAGATAGGCCACTCTGTGCTCTTTTTATTTGTTTACTAACTGCATTTAATTCTTGCTAATCCTGTTATTATTAATTCTATAATACTAGGCCCTATGATACAGTTTATATCCATTAAGGAGGCAGAGGAGCACAACACCGGCCTGTATTTGCACGTTAAAAATACATTCTTCCATTTTGGCTCTTCGCGATGCAGTCTCCCATGTCCCCAACTCTGCCATCGCAAATAATTCCCACATTCAACTCAAGATTGCAATATTGATATTCCTATCCAAATAATAAAACCTAGCAGCTGTGTCGTTGACATTATTTCTTGTTACTGAAATTCTTCAGTGTTGAACTCTAGCCTTTGAATCTGAATTTACTGCGAGTAACTCCGTAATTATTGGCTACGACTCCCCCGTTATAGCTTAACTAGAATATAATTTCCTAGTTGTTCAAAATTTCAGAAATATCCTCAGTTTGTGTGAAGAATGGTAGAATTTTCACCTTCTGGAATGACACCTGCGACATTGACTTCTATTTCATGAATGTCAGATGTGACCGATTTGTGCAATTTGTGTGCAATGTTGATTTTTTATCATGTCTGAGATGTCCTGTTGCTGCTGTGCTATTTGAATGTGATAAAGGTATTGCAGATCGGACTCTTACGGCTGAATACGCACTCTGAGCACGGCTGCTACCGAACATGTTGTATTGCTTTTTGTAGCATTTTGTGAATGTTGATTTGTCTTCATTGAATTTCATTGTTAAGACGATGTTTTATTATTCTTAGATATCTTAAATAGGCACGTTCTTGATTCTTTAGATGTAGAAAAATAGCCTCCACTGGAATAAATCTCCAGAATGACCTCTTACTCCAGATAACAGTGCCTAGACAGAAGGCTGAATTTCCCTAAAAACAGGCCTAACTCTTTGCACTTTGTCTGTGAACATATGCCCAATTTTACAGAATTACTGCTCGACATCGATAAGTTTGTGCTCAGCTATAATGAGCTCATAACATATCTCACACACATTACTAAGACCTGATAAATTAGCTGAACTTTTTGTGTTTGGACATTGTTCAAATATATTTTGTCCCCGCTCTTTCAAATGAGTCAATAATTAAAATATTAGTTTGTTTGTTACGTGTTTTGTCATTTATATGCGTGGAAACATAAACTAACATAGTTTGCACTGTACTAGATTACTCTGTTATTTGTGCACTTATGATATTTACTCAGGAGTGCCAATATCCCATATGTTAGTCAGATTGACACTTTTTATTGATTTTATCTAATGGAAGTAATATTTTCGATCTTCTCCAAACATATAATCGATAACAATTTATGTAATTTTGACTTTCTTAACAGCTTCCAGATACTAAACTAAATTCTGGGTCATGGCTTAGACTTCCGCTAATGCTTTTCCTTTGACTTAGTTCACAAGAATATACTCTTTTTTATTGAAATCGACAATATAATTATGCAGCTGTTTGTGCTTCCTTTCCAGTATTTATTAAGTCAATTTTATTTTATTTATGGCTTTGTACGCGTAGTTTGGTCGGTTTTTGCGTATTGAGCTTGGAGTGTACCATAGTCGCAGTAAATTTGGGGTCTGGCAGAAAGGAGCAGTGAACACTATCGATATTTGGTTTTCATTGCGAGGCAAAATTCTTGAGTCGAGCTAATTAGATAGGTAAACTGAGAAATCTGTGTAGCATCCATTACCGATTCCTGTCAGTACTGCTGGATAAGCTGAATTACTCTTTGATTCAGACTGTAACTGCTTGAGATCAAATTCAGAAAATGTGCCATTTTAAATCTAAGATGTTGTGTTTTATTTTGATCTTAAAATTTTCACAAACTCTTGAAAATTAAGCTAGGATTTTATTTTTAATGTGCCAGAATTATCAGTGAACAGGAGCTAAAGAGAATGTTCTAGAAATAGCAAGGTCTGTGGCATGTTAATTCTAAGTGTGGGGATACTTGGTTATGTTTTTCTACGCTATTCGCCTTAAAGGATGGTCTATATAAATATCAAGGTTACTTTGTAGAAAGAAATTCCAGGTTTTACCTTCTTAACTGAATAGTACTCGTCCGACAGAAAAGTATGAACGTTTTTGTTTAACACTTTGCTGGGATGCTTGACTATTCGCGTTTGACTACCCTCAGTCAGCTTTTTGCCTTCGGTGAGATTAAAACGAGTAAACTTCTGATGAAAGAGCTGGAATTCGTTATCGCACCCAATTGGAACCTAGGTTAAGTATGTTTATGCTTCCATTTCTATACTGATTCGATAATATTAGCATCACGATTAATCTATAATATTCAAAAATGATCCAATTTAAATAATTATGCTGGTCTTCAAGTGAAAACTTGTGACCAATGAACTCCCTTTATTGGAGTAACTCCCTTTTTTGAACTGGATACTAGATATTGTGATATTAATTCTTATCACGAGCCTGGTTTGTAATAAATATATAAATGAAAACAACACTTGTTTTCGTGTTCGCCCTTATCGCACTGGCTGCTGCACTCCCCTATGAGGACCAGATGGCTCTTACCAACTCCCTGATTGTGGGCCGAGAAGACCAATCTGACCTAGTTTAATGGACCTGCAAAGTGTGCGATCCTTCCAACAAACCCCTCCATGCTCACATCGTCGAGGAGAAGGCTGTCGACATCAAGTGCGTCGTCAGTGTTTACCCTACCTTCATTACCCTCGCTTTCAGATACACCAACACAGCCCTTAACGTTTGGCAGGACATCCTTTATCCACTGCAAGTAAAGGACGAGCACACCTGTGACAAGTGCAAGGTTCAAAAAGCCTACAACAACATGTGGGAGAAAATCAAGCTCGATGTTTTCAGAGATCTTAGAGAAATCAAACTCCAAACTAGGCTCGACTACTTGATCATCACTGGTATCAGTCTTGGAGGTGGTCTCTCCGTCATTTCCTACGTCGACATCAATCAACAAGCTATCTTTTCAAAGGTCAAGGTCATCACCTTCGGAGCCCCAAGAGTAGGCAACAAGTATTGGGCTGCTCATTTCGACTTGATCACCCTCGGCAGAACTAGAAGATATATTGTTTCAGGTGATCCAATTGTCATTCTACCCAGATGCCTAACTCTTCTCTGCACCTATCGTCAAACTGGTGTCAAGATTGTGTGCTACGAGAACGAGCAAGTCTGCAGACAAGAAGTTGAAATCCCTGACGATGATGATGAGGTTCAAGCTATCAGTCATCTCACCAAAGAAATCGTTAGTGCAGAAAACGATCAACAACTCGACTCAATCATGGACCACGTTAACGGCTACCCCAAGATTTACAACTTCACTCTTTACATTGATTGATCGATCCTTTATGCCATTTTTAAATTAAATTCTTTATTATCGTATATTTGCTTTAAATTATCCTTAGTGTCTAAATATTAATAAAACTTCTATTGAGTATATAACATAAAATAAATGCAACAGAGAGAAGACTTGCCCGCCTACAAACAGACCTTCCTCTCCGAAATGGAGGAGTTGAGAAGACAGTAACGCGAGTAATAAGAACAACGAAATATGGGGCAGACAGGCTTCTAGAACAAACCTAAGTATTAACAATAATAACATAGAAATCAACCAGTAGTGTAGAATAATATTTTAAACACCTCACAGTACTCGTCGCAAGATTGGCGACAGACCTTGAATCAGACTACAACAGGAACACACCATCACGATGGTCATTTCAATTTAAATTTGTTAGTTAATCCAGAAGTAGGTCGTAAACAGAACAATATCAGATCAACTCAGATTTCATAGTACTCAAATGCTAGACATAACAACACAGTGTTCGTGAACCCTAAAAATACTTCTTGTTGATCAAGACTGATTCATTAATACATTTAATCATATTGTACTTATTGTACTTATTTTATTGCTTGAAATTTCAAAAATTAGTCGGTTTGCATCTTCGCGATAAACTAATTGTGGTAACTACAATATGTAATTAACGCTATGACTTATTAAAATTTGATCTCCATTATTATGAAGTAAGTACGAATATCAAGTACCTCTACGATGTTTATAAGAATTTATTTATATAATTTTCTATGAATTAAGAAAGTATAAATCCTTCCACCATCAACCTGAGGAGCAAGGGTGTAGTCAACAGCATGGGTAAGCTTCACAAAGGCTGTGTAAAGGATGCTACTACTAAACTATCAATAGGCAGTATTCCATCCCCTTACGAGTCAATAATTTACAAGACTGATAATAAAAGAGCATTCGGTACGAGCTAAAAGAGATTCTATGATAAATAAAATGCTTCAACGCTCGTAAACTCAAACACTGAAGATATCAGTACGGTTTAGTCTCAGCCGAGTGAAGCCAAAATTAATCATAATAGGCTTGGACAAAACGCATTTGTTTCCAAACAGAAGAGGGATTGCTTCCGGTATGTCAAAACTCCAGGTCCAACGCATTATTATAGTTAAAAAGAGTAAGGCGAAATTAAACAGCGAAGATGCTTCACAAGACAACAACGTAAAAAATTAAACAACTTAAGTCCTGTTAAATTTAGTGAAACAAAAGAAGAGCCATCATCACCAGGGCCTGGTGAGTATATCTACGATAGAAAATAAATATGGAATAACACGTGTAAGGGATGGAAATCATCATTCGAAACTAAACTTGGCCGAGATGGATACATTCCATAGAGTATAAGTCCAGGACCAGGTTATTACAAATATTAATAAGAAAACAATCTTAAGTTAAATAAAACTGAGAACTTTAGAGAATAGCGAAAGAGTGCGTAGAAAAACATTTTAGCTTAAATATTGAAAGAAAATAACTCCAGTTAGCCTGGACCATTTTCATATAATCAATAAATCCCAACATTCAAGCCATTGTATGAGAAAATTAAAATGTCAGGCAACTTTATGGCACCTGTTTTCACAGGCAAAAAAAAGAATAAAGGCGGGCCCGGACCTACTGCTTACCCAGTTAAAAGAATGTACGAAGACCTAAAACCGAAATTAATTTAATCCACGTTTTTCATGTCAGAAGCAAAGCGTTAAGCTTTTATAAGCCCAGAAATAATGGGACCCAACCCAATTGCTCCAAAGCTTTTGGGTCACAAGAATTTTCACTTCAACATTAAAAACGATTGGATGTGCTGATTTTTATAAGTGTTTCATTACAAAAATATAATTAATTTTCATAAAGGTTAGAAGATTAAATTATTTGTTTGGATAGATATAGCAAATGTTAAACAAAGAGAACTTAAATAGAAATTATCGCCCTGTCAGAGCAAGCATTTTACTTTAAATAAAAATATAATAAAAATAATGTTTCTACAAATAATAAGTTTTG
>APMI01023602.1_pt1 | contig 11365 bp, 9 predicted proteins | sample 667938 | NCBI WGS metagenome assembly APMI01 (sample SAMN01084076, study PRJNA167559) | wastewater metagenome | biome: Wastewater | place: Denmark: Ejby Moelle, Odense | collected 2011-11-28 | reverse complement strand
AATAGGAAGATATTCTCACATTTGGGGCGGCTTGTGAATCCCTTAAATCAATAAAAATGAACTATGTGGCGAAATGGATCAAAATAGATGATCTATCGTCAGGCCGGGATAGGCGATGGTGAATGGTGAAACAGCGATCTAAAACAGGAACCTGTTTCAGTGTTGACGCCAGTGTCAGTGAAACGGCACGTTGAAAACATTGCAACTTCTGGAGCCTTCCAAGCTGAATACGAGGGTTCGATTCCCTTCACCCGCTCCAGACCTGACGAAGCCGCCCATTAGGCTTTCATCAACCATGCGCCGATAAAATCGCAGCCAGTGGCGGAGTGTGGGTTGATGAGTTCAGGCGAAATTCTTTCCCGGCGGGGGTTCCTGCTCGGCGCAGGCGCGGTTTCGCTGGCCGGCTGTTCGCAGACGCTTGAAATGCCGACGCTCGACCTTGCGCCGACCGGCTCGATCCGCCCGAAAATCTCCGTCGACAAGGCGATCACCGATCCTGAAATCATGTATGCGGGGCTCACCGAAGGGCCTTACGTCCTGCCGGCCGTGCCGTACGACAAGGTGCCGCGCCAGTTTCAGCGCCAGATCGTTCAGGACCCGACCGGCGAGGCGCCGGGAACCATCGTCGTCAGCTTGAAAGACCATTGGCTCTATCTGGTCCAGCCCGGCGGCGAGGCGCTGCGCTACGGCGTCGGCATCGGCAAGGCCGGGTTCGAATGGTCGGGCAGGGCCAACATCCAGTACAAGCGCGAATGGCCGGTGTGGACGCCGCCGCCGGAAATGATCGCCCGCAAGCCGGAAGTGGCGAAATGGGCCGGCGGCCAGCCGGGCGGTCCGGAAAACCCGCTGGGCGCGCGCGCCCTCTACATCTTCAAAGACGGCGCCGATACCGGCTACCGCATCCACGGTTCGCCGGAATGGTGGTCGATCGGCAAGTCGATGTCGTCGGGCTGCGTGCGGCTGATCAATCAGGACGTCATCGACCTCTATAACCGGGTCTCCGGCAGGCCGACCGTGGTCGTCGGCTGATCCGCCCGCCGATTTGACACCACCGCGTTGCGGCATAAGATTGCCGCAGCGCAGCATCACGGCTGCGACCCCTCAAGGAGCAGCCCATGTCGTATCAACCCGTCACTCCCTTCGATCTCGGCGTCAAGGCTGCCGAGGCGGGCGTCGAATCGGTCTCGGCCTGGTTCGGCGGGCTGCAGGCCGAGCCCGGCGAGACGGCGACCGCCCAGGCCGATTACCTGAAGGACAGCTGGAGCAGCCTTGTCGAACAGGCGACGACGCTGAACGCCATCGCCGCCGACACCGGCCGCGATATGATGCGGCCGTTCGAATCGCTCGCACGCCTGCGCCGCTGACGGTTGCGCGACGCTCGCCGCACGGTAAATTCTCGCGCAAGCTAGAGGCCTTAAAATCCTGCTTTGCGCACATACATAAGCGGGTATTCTCGGGTATGCGGGTGAAGTCGGCGCAAACGATGAGCGACAAGGCGGCCATGCGGCAACAGGATTGGCGAATGCAGGATGACGACCGCCGGCGCGGTCCTGGCCGCAGCACGGCCGTCATCACGCGCACCAAGCCGAAGACCAAGAAGCCGAGCCTCTACCGCGTCCTGATCCTCAACGACGACTACACCCCGATGGAGTTCGTCGTGCATATCCTGGAGCGGTTCTTCCAGAAGGACCGCGAAGCAGCCACCCGCATCATGCTGCACGTTCACAATCACGGCGTGGGCGAATGCGGCGTCTACACGTTCGAAGTCGCGGAGACCAAGGTGACGCAGGTCATGGATTTCGCGCGACAACATCAACATCCGCTGCAATGCGTGATGGAGAAAAAGTGAGGTACTGAATGCCGGCTTTCTCCCAAAGCCTCGAAAAGGCGCTGCACCAGGCGCTCACATTCGCAAACGAGCGTCACCACGAATACGCAACGCTGGAGCACCTGCTGCTGGCGTTGATTGATGACACCGACGCCGCGGCGGTGATGCGCGCCTGCAATGTCGATCTCGACGAACTCAAGGCGACGGTGCTCGCCTATGTCGACAAGGAACTGGACAATCTGGTCACCGGTTACGACGAGGATTCCAAACCGACCGCCGGTTTCCAGCGCGTCATCCAGCGCGCGGTGATCCATGTCCAGTCGTCCGGACGCGAGGAAGTGTCCGGCGCCAATGTGCTCGTGGCGATCTTCGCCGAGCGCGAGAGCCATGCCGCCTATTTCCTGCAGGAACAGCAGATGACCCGCTACGACGCGGTCAACTACATCTCGCACGGCATCGCCAAGCGCCCCGGCGCCTCTGAATCGCGTCCGCCGCGCGGCTCCGACGACGAGCAGAACGACCAGGGCTCGAACGAGCAGCCCGAAGACAACGGCAAGGCCAAGAAGCAGCAGGACGCGCTGACCGCCTATTGCGTCAATCTCAACGCCAAGGCCAAGGCCGGCAAGGTCGACCCTCTGATCGGCCGCACCAGCGAGATCAACCGCACCATCCAGATCCTGTGCCGCCGTTCCAAGAACAACCCGCTTTATGTCGGCGATCCCGGCGTCGGCAAGACGGCGATCGCCGAGGGCCTGGCCAAGCGCATCGTCGAGGGCGACGTGCCGGCGGTGCTGCTTGACGCCACCATCTTCGCGCTCGACATGGGCGCCTTGCTCGCCGGCACGCGCTATCGCGGCGATTTCGAGGAACGCCTGAAGCAGGTGGTCAAGGAGCTTGAGGAATATCCGGGCGCCATCCTGTTCATCGACGAGATCCACACGGTGATCGGCGCCGGAGCCACATCGGGGGGCGCGATGGACGCGTCGAACCTGCTCAAGCCGGCGCTGTCGTCGGGCGCCATCCGATGCATCGGCTCCACCACCTACAAGGAATTCCGCCAGTTCTTCGAGAAGGACCGGGCGCTGGTGCGCCGGTTCCAGAAGATCGACGTCAACGAGCCGTCGGTGGAAGACGCCATCGAGATCATGAAGGGCCTCAAGCCCTACTATGAAGAGTTCCACAAGGTGAAGTTCACCAACGAGGCCATCAAGGCGGCGGTGGAACTGTCGGCGCGCTACATTTCCGACCGAAAACTGCCGGACAAGGCGATCGACGTGATCGACGAGACCGGCGCATCGCAGATGCTGCTGCCGGAAAACAAGCGCAAGAAGACGATCTCGATCAAGGAGATCGAGGAGACGATCGCGACAATGGCGAGGATTCCGCCCAAGACGGTGTCGGCCGACGACGAGAAGGTGCTGGCCGGCCTCGAGGCCGAGCTGAAGCGATCCGTCTACGGTCAGGAGACCGCGATCACGGCGCTGGCCTCGGCGATCAAGCTGGCGCGCGCCGGCTTGCGCGAACCGGAAAAGCCGATCGGCTCCTACCTGTTCTCCGGTCCCACCGGCGTCGGCAAGACCGAAGTCGCCAAGCAGCTTGCCGCCTCGCTCGGCGTCGAACTGATCCGCTTCGACATGTCGGAATATATGGAGCGCCACACCGTCTCGCGGCTGATCGGCGCGCCTCCCGGCTATGTCGGCTTCGATCAGGGCGGCCTGCTCACCGACGCCGTTGACCAGCATCCGCACTGCGTGCTGCTGCTTGACGAGATCGAGAAGGCGCATCCCGATCTCTACAACATCCTGTTGCAGGTGATGGACCACGGCAAGCTGACCGACCACAACGGCAAGAAGATCGACTTCCGTAACGTCATCCTGATCATGACGACCAATGCCGGCGCATCCGACGCCCAGCGCGCGGCGATCGGCTTCGGCTCGACCCGGCGCGAAGGCGACGACGTCGAGGCGATCAACAAGCTGTTCACGCCGGAATTCCGCAACCGCCTCGACGCCATCATCCCGTTCGGCTCGCTGCCGGTGCCGGTGGTGCATCAGGTGGTGCAGAAGTTCGTCATGCAGCTGGAGGCGCAGCTGGCCGACCGCGGCGTCACCTTCGACCTGGCGCCCGACGCGATCGCCTGGCTCGCCGACAAGGGATATGACGAGCGCATGGGCGCGCGGCCGCTCGGCCGCGTCATCCAGGAGCACATCAAGAAGCCGCTGGCCGACGAGGTCCTGTTCGGCAAGTTGCGCAAGGGCGGCACCGTCAAGATCACCGTCGAGGGCGCCGGCATCGACAGCCATCTCAAGCTCGAGGCGGTCGCCGACGAACTGCCGGTGAAGCCGAAGAAGGAAGAGCCGGCCGCGCCCGCCGCCCAGAAGAAGCCGAAGGCGAAAGCCAAGGCCAGGCCGGCGCCCACCGCCAAGGGCAAGCCCGCCAAGGGCAAGCCGGACGGCAAGGGCGGCGAGCCGAAGAAGAAGAGCATGGTGCCGCAACTGCCGCGCAAGGGCTGACGCTCTTCAAGGCATGAATGAAATAAGAGCCGCCGCGTGGACAGCCCCGCGGCGGCTTTTTTCGTATGCGCCGTCTCGCTTCGGTCAGGCGAGCAGATGCGCCATCAGCGCCCGCAGTTCGGCCGGCTTCACCGGCTTCATCATCAGTTCGACGCCGGCGCGCCGCGTTTCGGTCGCCAGGTCGTCCGACGGGTCCGCCGTCACGATCAGGGCAGGGATGTCGTAGCCGGCCCGGGCCCTCAGATGGTCGATGGTCTGCGAGCCGAGATCCGAATGGTCGAGATGCTGGTCGGCGATGATCATGTCGGGCAGCCAGCCGTCGTCGAGCTGCGCCATGGCCCGCGCCCGGCTGGTGGCGGAACGCACGGTGCAGTTCCATCGCGTCAGCAGCGATTCCATCGCCAGGCGCACGGACTGGTCGTTCTCGACCACCAGGATGCGCATGCCGAACAGGCCGTAGCCCCGGCGCAGCAAATGCGGCGACGCCGCCTCGGAAAGCGGTGCGCCGGCGAGATGCAAGCCAGGCGCGAGGATCCTGAACGTGCTGCCCTTGCCGAGCCGCGACGCCAGCGAAATGTCGTGCGACAGGGCCAACACCATCCGGCGAACGATCGCCAGGCCCAGGCCAAGCCCGGCGTCGACCCGGCCGCTGTCGGCCTGCATCGCGTTGGTGCCGCGCCGGAACTCGTCATAGATCGCGTCGTGCTGGTCTGAGGGAATGCCGATGCCGGTGTCGACAATCGAGACCTGCACCGTCTCACCCTTGATCCGCGCGCCGACCAGCACGCCGCCGGTTTCGGTGTAGCGGATCGCATTGGAGATAATGTTCTGCAGGATGCGGCGAAACATCGTCCGGTCCGTCACCACTGCAAGTTCAGTCGGCCGGAACCGCAGTTCCAGCCCGCGCCTGGCCGCCAGCGGCGAAAAGTCCGACTGCAGCGACTGGAACAGCGGCCACAACGGCACCAGCCCGACGTCAGGCTGCACCACGCCGGCGTCGAGCTTGGAAATGTCGAGCAGGGTGCGCAGCAGATCGTCCATCGTCGACAGCGCCCGTTCCACCTGGGCGACCAGCTGGCGGCCTTCGTCGCTGGTCTGCAGGTCGGCCAGCGCCGACACCGAGAGATGCGCGGCGTTGAGCGGCTGCAGCACGTCATGGCTGGCGGCGGCGAGAAACCGCGTCTTCGACTGATTGGCGCGCTCGGCGCTGTCCTTGGCGACCGCAAGCTCGGTATTGGACTGTTCCAGCCGCCGCATCGCGCCGCGCAGATCGTCGGTGTGCTTGCGCACCTGGCTTTCCAGGTTGATCGCGGTCTGGAACAGCGAGAACGCATTGCCCTGCTGGTCCATCGACCGCTCGACGCGCGAGATCAGAGCATTGTTGATCCGCATCAGCCGGTCGATGTCGGTAATCTCGCGGATGGTCATCTCATTCGGCCGCCTGGCGTTGTCCGAATGCGATGCCGGTCAGCGTCTGGTTCAGATGCATCGACCGGTACTGTTCGCCATAGGTGCCGAACCCGATCACCCGGTTGGCCGCATAGAGGTCGGAAACGTCGCGAAATACCTGCCGGTTCTGCGCGTCGAGGCGCCGCAGCACGCAGTCGAAGCCCAGGATCACGTCGATCCCGCCCAGCTTGTCGCCGACCTCATGCAGGGTGCGCCTTGTCGATTCGACCATGCCCTTCGGCTCGGCGATGGTCAGCACGATGCCGTCGTCGATGGCGCAGAAAAATGTCAGCGATCCGTCCGGGTTCACCTTCTGGATCGAGCGGCAGTAGTGCTCGCCACCCACCCGCACCACCACCGGATGCGAGGCGAAACTGAGTGGCCCCAGTTCGGCGGCGCTGAGCCCGATCGCCCCTGCGAATTCCTGCGCCGCGCCCGCGGCGTTGAATTCGCGCACGATGCGCCGGCTCGGCTCCGACGCGGTCACCACCAGCTTTTCCGAGGTGGCGACGAAATTGTCGGCCTTGAAGATTTCGAACGGCACGTCGGTGGCGATCAGCACGACGATGGCGCAGTCGGTCGCCGCCTGGCCGTTGGAGATCAACTCGGTCTGCCCGAAATCCAGCCCGTCGCCGGCCGAGCCGCCAAGCAGCGGGATGTCGTCCAGCCCCCAGTGGATCGCCGATGTCGCGGCTTCCTCGGCAAACGACAGTCCGTCGATGAAGCACAGCGCAAACACCTGCCTGTCCCCCGCCGCGCCCTGCCTGACGGCCAGCGCCCGGCGCAATTCCTCGACCCGTCGGGTGACGTCGGCCATGCCCGCCGACGAGATGTCGCGCACCATGGTGCTGACCGCGGTGAACGCATCGGCCGGAAACAGGATCGCGATCGCCTGTCCGTCGACGAGCCCTTCGGGCGTGATCTCGCCGGCGGTCGAGCAGCCGGCGTGGTGCAGCCGCGGCGCGTGCCGCCGCAGAGCCTGGCACAATTGGCCGGCATCCATCTGCGACCTGGAAAAGAAGAACAGCGCGAACTCGGCCCCGGTCTCGAGCACGCAGCCGGCCACCTGCCGCGCAAACGCGTCGGCATCGGCGTCCGGGCAGGTGATCGCAACCAGCCCGCAGGCGTACTTCGTCTGATAGGACGCCAGTGTCGCTCCTCCCAAAGCGTTCGCGCCTTCTGCCGCCTTTCGGCCGCGTGCGCCGCTGACCGCATAGTTGTCACATCGCCGCGCGTTGGCAACGGAAAACGGCGAGCCGCCTCGCGGCCGCCGATTTGTCGAACTGCCGGGCGATCTGCCGATTGTCCGTTCGCGACCGAAAGTACAATATACGCTAGGCGGTCCCCGCCGCATTCTGGCGTCGCATTTTTGGCAAGGCGATGCGACCGTGACGCGTGCGTCGTTTTGCAAGCTTCGGCATCGGGACGCGATGGCCAGGCTGGACATCAGGGAGGTGACATGTCCGACGTAACCATGACAGTAAACGGACGGAAAGTTTCAGGCAGCGTCGAGGATCGAACGCTGCTTGTTCATTTTCTGAGGGAGAATCTCGGCCTGACGGGAACGCATGTCGGCTGCGACACGTCGCAATGCGGCTCGTGCGTCGTCCATGTAGACGGCAAGGCGGTGAAGTCGTGCACCATGCTGGCCGCGCAGGCCTCGGGCTCCGACGTCGTCACCATCGAGGGGCTGGCGTCCGGCGCCGAGCTGCACCCGATGCAGGCCGCCTTCAAGGAACATCACGGACTGCAATGCGGCTTCTGCACGCCCGGCATGATCATGACCGCCACCGACATGGTGCGCCGCCATCCCGAAGGCCTGGACGAGGCGACCGTGCGCGCCGAGCTTGAAGGCAATATCTGCCGTTGCACCGGCTACCACAACATTGTCCAGGCGATCCTGGCCGCGTCGAAGACGATGGGCAAGAGCAAGGGCAAGTCCAAGGCGAAGGCGGCTTAGAGAGTCGGTCGATTTTTGTGGGTCGTCGGTCGAGGCCGAACGCAACCCACGACCGACGACCGACGACCAACGATCGACTCTCAGGAGGAGGAATCACCCGATGGGCATGGAAGGCATTGGCGCACGCGTTGCGCGCAAGGAAGACAAGAGGTTCATCACCGGCGCCGGCCGCTATGTCGACGACATGGTGGTGCCAGGCATGAAGCATGCGATGTTCGTGCGCAGCCCCCATGCGCACGCCGAGATCAAGAAGATCGACGTCAAGGCGGCCAAGGCGATGCCGGGCGTCATCGATGTGCTGACCGGTCCCGAAATCAAGGCCGACGGCATCGGCAACCTGATCTGCGGCTGGATGATCCATTCGCATGACGGCACGCCGATGAAGATGGGCGCGTGGACGCCGCTCGCGGTCGGCAAGGTGCGCTATGTCGGCGAGGCGGTGGCGATCGTGGTGGCAGACACCAAGGGCCAGGCGCGCGACGCCGCCGAGGCGGTCAACGTCACCTACAAGGAACTGAAGGGCGTCGCCGACGCGGCCGAGGCGCTGAAGAAGGGCGCGCCGCAGCTGCACCCGGAAGCCGAAGGCAATCTGATCTTCGACTGGGGTATTGGCGACAAGGCGGCGGCGGACGCGGCGATCAAGGGCGCCGCCCACGTCACCCGCATGACCATCCGCAACAACCGCCTCGTGCCCAACGCCATGGAACCGCGCGCCGCGCTTGGCCATTACGACAAGGCAGAAGACCACTACACCTGCTGGACGACCTCACAGAACCCGCACGTCGCCCGCCTGGTGATGAGCGCCTTCTACAATGTCGCGCCGGAAAACAAGCTGCGCGTCATCGCGCCCGACGTCGGCGGCGGCTTCGGCTCCAAGATCTACATCTATCCGGAAGAGATCGTCTGCCTGTGGGCTTCCAAGCGCACCGGCGTGCCGGTGAAATGGGTCGCCGACCGCACGGAAAGCTTCCTCTCCGACGCGCATGGCCGCGACCACCACACCACGGTGGAAATGGCGTTCGACAAGAACCACCGGATCACCGGTCTCAAGGTCGACACCATCGCCAATCTCGGCGCCTACATGTCGCTGTTCTCCTCGGCGACGCCGACCTACCTCTACGCGACGCTGCTGTCGGGCCAGTACAATATCCCGGCGATCTACGGCAATGTGCGGGCGGTCTATTCCAACACCGCGCCGGTCGACGCCTATCGCGGCGCCGGACGTCCGGAAGCCTCCTTCGTCATGGAGCGCACCATCGAGACGGCGGCGCGCGAACTCGGCGTTTCGCCGGCCGAACTGCGCCGCAAGAATTTCGTCACCCAGTTCCCGCACCAGACGCCGGTCATCATGGCCTATGACGCCGGCGATTTTGGCGCTTCGCTCGACGCGGCGATGAAGGCGGTCGACTATGCCGGTTTCGAGAAGCGGCGCGCCGCCTCGAAGAAGAACGGCAAGCTGCGCGGCATCGGCATGAGCTGCTACATCGAAGCCTGCGGCATCGCGCCGTCGGCGGCGGTTGGATCGCTGGGCGCCGGCGTCGGTCTGTGGGAATCGGCCGAGATCCGCGTCAATGCAGTGGGCACGATCGAGGTGCTGACCGGAGCCCACAGCCACGGCCAGGGCCACGAAACGACCTTTGCGCAGTTGGTCAACACCCGCTTCGGCCTGCCGCTGGAACAGGTGTCGATCGTCCATGGCGACACTGACAAGGTGCAGATGGGCATGGGCACCTACGGTTCGCGCTCGGGCGCGGTCGGCATGTCGGCCATGGTCAAGGCGCTCGACAAGGTCGAGGCCAAGGCCAAGAAGATCGCCGCCCATCTGCTTGAGGCGGACGAGGGCGACATCGTCATCGAGAACGGCGCGCTGAAGGTCGCCGGCACCGACAAGAACGTGCCGTGGTTCCAGATGGCGCTCGCCGCCTACACCGCGCACAACCTGCCAGCCGGCATGGAGCCGGGCCTGAAGGAGACGGCGTTCTACGACCCGACCAACTTCACCTTCCCGGCCGGCTGCTACATCTGCGAGGTCGAGGTCGATCCCGAAACCGGGGTCACCGACATCCTGCGGTTTGTCGCCGCCGACGATTTCGGCAATCTGATGAACCCGATGATCGTCGAGGGCCAGGTCCATGGCGGCGTCGCCCAGGGCATCGGCCAGGCGCTGCTCGAAAATGCGGTCTACGACGACCAGGGTCAGATCCTGACCGCGTCCTACATGGACTATTGCATGCCGCGCGCCGACGACCTGCCGTCGTTCGAGGTCTCGCACCAGTGCACCCCGTCGCCGTCCAACCCGCTCGGCATCAAGGGCTGCGGCGAGGCAGGCGCGATCGGATCGCCGCCGGCGGTGATCAACGCGATCACCGACGCGATCGGCAATAACGACCTGTCGATGCCGGCCACGCCGATGAAGGTGTGGCGCGCGATCAACTCGGCGAAGAAGTAAGGGGAGGACGAACAATGTATTCGGTCAATTATCACCGGGCCTCTTCGGTCGCTGATGCGGCCAAGCTGCAGAAAAAGGGCGACGACGCCAAATATGTCTCGGGCGGCATGACGCTGATCCCGGCGATGAAGTCGCGTCTCGCCGCGCCGTCCGATCTCGTCGACCTGTCGAAGATCGCCGCCATGACGGGCGTCAAGGTCTCGGGCAAGAATGTCGAGATCGGCGCGGCGACGACGCATTTCGACGTCGCCAACGACGCCAAGCTCAAGGCGGCCTGTCCGGCGCTGTGCCATCTGGCGGCGCATATCGGCGACCCCGCCGTACGCCATCGCGGCACCATCGGCGGCTCGATCGCCAACAACGATCCGGCGGCCGACTATCCGTCGGCGATGCTGGCGCTCGGCGCCACCATCGTCACCAACAAGCGCGAGATCGCCGCCGACAAATTCTTCACCGGCCTGTTCGAGACCGCGCTGAAGGACGGCGAGATCGTCACTGCGGTAAAATTCACCGCGCCGGCCAAATGCGGCTACGAAAAATTTCCGAACCCGGCATCGCGTTATGCCGTCGTCGGCGTCTTTGTCGCCAAGGGTAAGGACGTGCGCGTCGCGGTGACGGGGGCCGGCGACGACGGCGTCTTCCGCGCCAAGGCGCTGGAAACCGCGCTGTCCAAATCCTTCAACGCCGCGGCGCTCGACGGGGTCACGGTCAGCGCCTCGAACCTGATGGCCGACATGCACGCCAGCGCCGACTATCGCGCCGCTTTGATCGGCGTGATGGCGAAGCGCGCCGTGGCCCGCGCCAACGCCTGATTGAGGTTGCAGGACATCCGGTGCTGCGGGGCGGGGCGGGCGACCGCTCCGCCCTTTGCTGTGCGCGGTCCCTTTCAGGGCTGTTTTGTCTCCACGCCGGCGAGTATGCTCACCATTCCGCCTCATTCAGGGTTAGAAGCCTTGGCGGGAAGGGTTTTGAGCGCCGAAAAGGCGCATATGCGAGAGGGAAACATCATGAAACTCAAGATCGTCGCCGCAATGGCCGCCGCCACATTTATCAGCGCCTGCACGACCGACCCGTACACCGGCGATCCCAAGCTTTCCAACACCGCGGGCGGCGCCCTGATCGGCGCGGGCGTCGGCGCGCTCGCCGGGCCGGCGGGCGGGGGGTGG
>APMI01007788.1_pt1 | contig 11366 bp, 11 predicted proteins | sample 667938 | NCBI WGS metagenome assembly APMI01 (sample SAMN01084076, study PRJNA167559) | wastewater metagenome | biome: Wastewater | place: Denmark: Ejby Moelle, Odense | collected 2011-11-28 | reverse complement strand
AACTACGAAATGCTTTCATTATACAAAATTATTATTATAATATATAGAGTAAAAGTCATTTTCATTTTTATTGAATGCCACAATAAGTCTGAATTGCGTCTACAAGAGCTGGTCCTTTATACTAGCTTGCATAATTAAATGCTTTCATTATCTTTATCTTGCAGTTTAGTATTTCCTTTTATATCTGTACAGTTTAATCTTCTATTTTTTTATTAGTTCGTAAATCTGACTTGATTTTCTCGATATCTTTCTTATACTTCTATATTTTTTGTTTAATTTCCTAAAATAATTTTTAAAATTACTGCTGCTTTCTTAAAATCCTAATTTTTAATTTTTTTACGCAATTACTCATTTTATTGCTTTAGTTTTTATGACTGCTTAAGTTATTCTTTTATCCTCTTATTTTCCTATTCTATTGCTTTCAATTTATCATTCTTTGGTTCACTCTTCATATTTGTTGGAGCATTTGATGAAGTTCTGTCTTGAGTTGGTGTTACTTCTGTGCTGTTTTGCCGTTCACTCTTTTGTTTAGTGAATACTTTACTTTCCGCAACAGGAGCAGGTGCGTTTTGTTAGTTGTTCATGTATGATTTTTGGCTTATCTCATCCATTGCGAGCTATTATTTGAGTTCTCCTATTAAACTGAACGTTAGTCTAGAATTTTTGTCTGGACAACCTGACAACTTCAAATCATAATCTTTTTTCTTAAGCTGTCTTTCGTTAATATACTATGCCACATCAAATTCTATTTCACCCGCTTGCTTCATACCTTTTTCACTACTTAAGATGATTGAGAATTTGGTCTATATTACATTTGGGTTACTATTTTTTATTTAAATATTTTGGTTTTCGTGTTGAAAACCATATTGCAAGAGATGGAAATCTTTCTATCAAAGTTGGCTTAACCGTTCAGTAAAGCTATTTTGCCTGACTAGCAAACTTTCTACCCTGAATGATTATATCGCATTACCTCTTTTCCAGATTACTTCAATTTCGCATTGCATCTTGAGTGCCAGTGTAAGCTTGTGAAGATGGGCTGAAAACTAAACCCTATAGCATTTGTCAGTCATTTCTATTTTCGCGAGTATGTCGATTATATAAATTGTTAGGTTTCATAGAAGGGTATTATAATTATCACTAAAACAGTAAAAATATCAAATTGCATACAGTATCAAAGTGAGATCTAATTTATCAAATCCGGAACTCAGATTTGTATTTTGATTACAGACTGTTCCGAAATTAGTGCAGCTTATTGTTATCGATAAAGGGAGGCTTTTTATTAGCGATATGCTGCATTGTTTTACGTTACTGGTCTCTTGGATTTAAGTTACCGCTTCCGTTACTGGGATCTTTATGCGATTTATATTTTATGAGGTTAGGTTGAACTGCTTCACCTTAGTTTTAGTCTTTAAAGAATTTACGAACTATAGCAACTTATTTTTTCTTGTTTTTGATGAATGAAGAATTGTTATGCTTTTACACTTCTTACAACAGTACATCTTGTGAAAAGGCATTTTTTATCTTTTTGCGCTTTTAAAATAGACAAGATATTTCTCGTTTCTATAAATTTGAAACTGATATTTAGGTATTACCGCCTGCTTTCAAACACTTAGGGGAATCTGACTTATTAAGCATTAATAAATCTTTCTGTGAAAATGATTTTATTGTGAGCTGAAGTTTCTTACGACTATAATCCTTAGCCGCAAGCTCAGATCTAAAATTAGTTTAGCTAACTACAATGTTTGAAATTAGCTTTTTGACTGTTGAAAATACATCTTTAATAACGTTTGCATTTCGGGGTTCATTATGTGATTCCTCGACAAATAGCATTTATTTTGCGCTTTTGTAATCTTTAAAAATACTATCCATTTGAGAAAATGGTATGAGGGAGTCTTTCTTTGAGGCAATAAAAACTGCAGGACAATTTTTTATTTGATTAAGACAACTGAGATTCACTTCATCTATATCGAAGCTTGCCTTGCTCAATACGATAGGTTTTAAATATTTTAATGCAACTTCAAGTACTAATTTTGGAAAGCTAGTTTTTTGCTTTCCAATTTAAAGAAATAGTTATTTGAGCGATTGGAATGGGCTGTCTAAAACAGCTGCTAATATATTTTTTTGAGAACTGTTTAAAGATAAGTATCTTAGTGTGGCAACAGCACCCATCGATCTCCCCCACAGCACGAAGTTGACTTCATCGTTTATTCTTTTCTTTAAATGCTTTATGACAAATTTAATGTCTTCAGCCTAAAAATATCCTAAATTTCAAAATAAGTACCTAAAGATACGTACTTCCCTTCAGAGAGTCCAGACCCTGCAAAATCAAATACAACATAAGAGAACTAATTAGTGATTGCCATTTTCATATAAGCCAGACCTATATTAATAAAGTAAGTACCTTCGATCCGACAGCCTGAATTACAATGCAGATAAATAAGAACAGTTTTAATTTTCTTAATGTCCTCCTGATCAGTGTAAAGACTGGCCTTCAGCAACAGACCTCTGTTGTTCTTGACTTCGAAGTCATGATGATACACTGTTTTGCCACACATTGTTATCACTTTGGGTCCTAAGTCCACAGGCTTATACAGGTAGCGATTTGGCCTGATTATTATATCGGCGATTTCGTCCATGTTTGAGAGGATGTTCATTTATAACGAACCTTTATTAAATACTAAAATATAATGAGATAGAGCAACGAAAATCAAAAAAGGGGTTTTGAGAAACCTGGGTCGTCTTGAGTAGCCCATGGTTCAACACGAATGCCATCACTAATGTTAGAAAATTTTCTCACTCGACTTATATCATTATTGGTGAAATCCATCGAAATTTAATTATTTATAGAAGAGTTAGCAGGAAGCTTTTTTGTTAACTTACGAGCTCGAATTAAGTAATTTTTCTGTAGTCTGAATGTTTTCATAGGAGGTGCCTTTTATAATGATAATTAGCCAATTTATTTTTATTATTTCGGCAGCTTTAAATACGGTGGAGGTGTTTTCTCTGTTGCGATGTTTTGAAGGGATTTAGCTTAATTATTTCTTGGTTTGCTTTGATACCTTTTCGATCGACCCGGCATGAGCCCATGTACGAACGTTTCTTGAAATTTCTCTACCTGAATATTTTTGATCTAAAATTTTTGCTTGCTTCTGAGTCGAGACATGGCTTTTTACATAAGTTCAATAAACCCTTGAGAATATCTTCTTGGACTTTCTGATGCGATGCTTAAGGAATTGCTTTGAGTTAATTTATCATCTGAGATAAGTAGTCTTTTTGGAAATAATTTTCCTTTCATTAGCAGGATTAATTATTATGACCTTATAAAAGTAAGTGTGAAATAGATATTCATTAAATTACATCAAAGTCTTCTTTGGTTTTATAGTAGCTTGAGCTTAATTGAAATTTGCGGCCCATTTAGCGAAAGAATTTAGCGCATTCTGAGAAGGCCATCTCAAATGTCATATCTATGTGATAATCAGCCAGACATTTCTTAATCCATTTCGGCAATTTTTAATATCTGCTGGCTTTCTTGAACCTTGAATCTGCTAAAATCATGAGTCCGTAGTCTGTCTTTCTTCTCATAACTCTCCCCAAACACTGAGAGCATTGCCTCATTGTATCAAACTCAAAGAACTAATTTTTATCTTTTATTTGTTTTCGGCTGATCATGAACTTAATTCGTTCTAAAAGTACAGGATCTAATGAGTTTTGAACCGGGAAACCCATCATTACTACACAGCGCCCGTAATGTTCCTAAAAATCGACACCCTCTGCAATTTTGCCTCTAGCAATGGCCAGAAATATAGCTCCTCTGCCAATATCGCACGCTTTTCTAAATTTGGCAATATTATCTTCAGTTTAAATTGTATCTTTTTTCTCAATAAATAAAGTGCGATGCTTCATAATTTAAGCTATAATTCCGCTGTCATACCACTATTTTAGCAGATGTTCCATGTACATGTACGAAGGGAAAAAACATAGAATGCCATCCGGGACTATTGAAGCCAGTGAAATCAGTAGAGTACCGTAATTTTTAGATACATTTTTATCACTTCTTAGGTTGTATTATGAACTTAATGGTTATTGATCCCATGTTGATGCTAATATCATAGGTTGAATTGGGTTACGACCTATCTCTATATCGATTGATTTTGCAATCACAGGCTCAAAATCAAGAATCTTTGGATATAATTCAATTGGACTGATTGTTCCAGAAGTAAGTATAACAGATGGGAAAGATTTCCATATAGGTTTCATCGAAAGTGAGCAATCTAAACAAGACAGTGTAATGACTGGGTCTGCAATATTTCCATCCATCGGGTGAGGTTGATGTACAATCTTAAATCCGTCTTGATGCATGAAAATTAGTTAACAAAAGAATGCAACCAAACTTAAGGATTTTATATCTTCCACATCTGTAACTTGCAGTAAGTTCAGAATGTTTGATAATTTTTCTTGAGCTAACTTAAAAAACGCATCTTATAAATTTGTATTGACTCGAATTTAGCTTCTAAATTCAGGATTATCATAGTATCTGACAATTTGTTATTTTAATTTATTTCTTAGAAATTGAAGAATAAGTCTCATTGAACTGAAAAACATTTGACTGTTTAAAATACTTTCAGGTACAATATGATTACCTTTAATTTAATTTGGGTCAACCGATTTGAACATTTAGTTTTTCTATTTAAGCTTTGCAATCATTTTATGAGCTTCTGCTTCAAATTTTTACGTTGTTGATGTCTTTACATCCTCTAATTGTTTTTAAAGCCTCTTCACATTCATTTACGCACTGTTCAATATATTTCGGTTAACTTTTACTGTATAACTCTCAATACAAATATCATCAATGTTGTGAGCCTCGTCAAACACTACAATTGTATCTTTGGATAATTATTTTAAGAAGTTTGATGATATTTGAGGGTCGATTAAATACAGATAGTTGAAAACTATGATATCAGCAAATTTCAATGCTTATCTAGATGAATAATAAGGACATTGAACTTTGTCTCTGCCATATTGTCTCAAATCTTCCATTGTGAAAACTTGATGATCGTCAGTTTTCTAGAATATTTCATTTAATGCTTTAAAATTTTAATAGTATTCACACAATTAGACATTACTGTCAGTCCTATTTCGAACCCATTATGCTGTTCTTTTTTTACATTATGTTTAAACACTTTCATGACTTCTCCATTATTTGATATCTTTGTGAATACATAGATTTTTCTTAGCTGTTAACCCTAAGCAGAAAAATTTCTTCTGACTTTATTATTATTGACTTCTCTTTTTCAATAGATTTTTAATTTCCTTCAAAGTTTTGTCCATTTATGCGACTGTTCTTGTACAATAGATCAGCTAAATGATATATTTCGTACTTTTTTATACTTTGTGCGGTGAGTTAGATATGAAGTAAGCAGAGCAAGTAGACAAACTGTCTTGCCTGTCCCTGTAGGCATTTCTAGTAAAGCATGACCAGTAGAATCTAGAGTCCTCTTCAGTAAAGTCATATACTCAATTTGCTCATTGAAGACTAGCGGATATGGAAAGATGACAGTGAGATCTTCAATCAGAATTTTCATTTTAGTATAATAATAATCACTTATAATTGGCGCTCCTTTCTTAAAATTAAGTATAACATACATGATCATCTTGAAACTGGTCTCACAAATAGAGGTTTTGGCTTGTTTTTATGAGCTTCTCTGCATTTCATTAAATCTTGTCTAGTCGATTTGTACTGTTAAATTAGCTTTTCTTTTTCCCATCTTAGGTATTGCTACATTTCTTTTTCCTCCATATATTATTTCATCAATTGCTCATTCTAAACTTTTATACTTTGAATTGATTTATATGCTTAATTTAGAGCGTGGGCTCGCTCATTTGAGCTTAAGGATTGGCTCAAGCTATTATACAGAACTTGACTGTTCTTTATTTATTCAGCAATATCTGTTCTTTTGTTGATATCATTCTACAGTTGCTATTCTGCAGTTAATGCTTGCTCAATCCGATCGTTTTATTTTTTAATTAAGTGATAGAACTCATCAAGTTTAGATACTTCATTCTTTAACATGTTAAATTTTCTATTCTCTTACTCACTAATTTCTTTCCTACGTGCATCTTGAAATTATTATAGTGTCATGTGTGGTGGTCTTTTCTTCTTAGGCCTAAGTAAATTTTCATAAAATGCCTATTTATCAGAGATAAGTCTCCTTTGGTCGAGTATTTTATCTTAATACTCAGTCAATCGTTCTCTCCTTACTTTTGCTTCCTCCTCTTTAATTTGTTATGTTATCAGATAGTTGAGTCGAAGAGTAGATCTTTATTAAAGTAGCTTCTGCAGTTCACCTAGATTCGTACTACAGTTGGTCAAAATTCCAGTCACTTCCTTAGGTGTATTTTTATGAGACATTTGAACTCCCAGTGCTTAAATATTAATGGAGATTGCATGAAACATATCCTTAACTTCATCAAGCAGGAGCTCTAACTTCTTCTCCAGTTCTAGAGCAGAGGCCATGCTATTTTCTATTTGCTATTATATTTATAAGCAGTTCAAATATATCAGCAATGGATGACTAAGTCATAGAGACACTATAAAAAATGAAAAGACAGGCCGAGGAAATGTCTATACGCAAAGTTAAAGTCACTGAAAACAAACAATAAAAGCGACATAAAAAAGATAAGTAAATTCTTGAGTGTATGGCAAAACTATAAAGACTCAATGCTGAGCTCAAGCTGTTATAAGAAGAGTAATAGAGCATATTAACTGCAATCAGGAAAGAAATCGATGGCAAAAGCAGCTCTCCTGCTAAAACTATTAAATGATATTATTTTTATGTTGTTTCAAACTTGTGAGGCAAATGTTTAAAGCGGATATAACAAACATAATGTAATAATGATTCGATAAATTTTTCATACTAATACAAAATAAAGAATGTTTATAAATTGATTAGAGATTAATGAATAATTGATGACATAATAATTGGATTTTGTTAAAAATGGCAGATAAACGAAGGACATCTGAGACTCAGATGGCCGCCATAAATGCTCAAATAGATAACCAAAACTAAACGATAAGAAACATGCTAAAAGTGGCAAATGAGACCGATAACACAACCAACAACATCCAGGCTGAGCTCCAGAAGCAGAGAGTGGTGCTGGAAAATAATGTCAACATAGTAAATCTGATATGATATAGAATAAATAAATAAAGCATGAGATCAAGAAAGCAGATAAGACAACCAACGCAATGCGAAGAAGAAATATTTGCATCAAAGCCGTACTCTACCTTGTTGTCCTCATTCTGTTTGCAGTCAATATTGGGCTTATTGTCTGGAAAGCTACCAAAGGAAAATGATAATTTTAAGTTGTTTTTTATTTTAGTCTTTTTGATTCCAATTTGAGGAGTAAAGTTGACATTTTTGTAATTTGGATTTAATGTAAGTAAAATGAAGATTCTATTATACTGATATTATTATAGACCGATATTATAGAAATATAGAAATGTTCAAAAACTCAATCAGCAAGCTGGTTCCCAACCAATTTAACGCTCAGAATTAATAAGATTATGTGAGATACTAAAAAATAAGGTCAACAATAAAGAAGGCTGCAAACCTGAAGGAAGCTCTAAAAGATCAAACGAACCAGCTGACATCAATGCAAAACTGCACAAAACCAACAAATATTGACCTGCATTTAGATTAATCTGATGATGACTGTAATTTGGCTGGGAAAAGCTCAGAGGGTAAAATTTAAATTGGATCGAGAGCCATTGATAACAAAATTGTGAATAAACTTTGTCACTCAAATTTTAATAAGGAAGAAAATAAAGAAAATGTCTAAATTAATAACAATCAAAATTCAACAAAATAAGAGTACTAAAAGAAAAATAGAAGCTAATAACTGTAAAAAGGTGCAAGCTTAATAAAGGATTGCTTAAATTAGAAAAATATGAATATAGTTGCTAAAAAACAGATCGATCAAAAAAGAATTTTGAATTTATAGCTATCCGATTGCTCTAGTGATGAAGAAGAACCAGGTAGAGTAGCATAGTTTGACTAGCATAAAGTTAAAGATTTTAAATCAGTCAATGACTCTTTTTGTCGAGAAGACAAGCAAAAGAATATTTTTGAAGAAAGAACCCCAATGAAAAAACCAGTAAATAAATTTTAGGTTGAGCTTAGTGACGATTCATAATAATAAGTTTCAGCTGAACTAGCTGTTAGGCATGAATTCAAGCATGAAGTTTAAAAAAATAAAGTGGTTTAACAAATTCAAGGCACAAAAACAGAGATTAAATCAAGGAAAACAATTAAGTTTATTTTGGACAAATTTGATTCAGAATCATCAGAAGAAGAGAAAGACAAGGGATAGCAAAAGACAATGCAAAAATTATAGTTTGAAGAATAATTATAAGTAATTCGAAATATGAACATTCAAAAGTTAGAAAATCATTTTCAATTTGTAAAAGTTTCGAATAATTTCATCGCTTTCTGTCCGATTCCTCCTTAAAGTAAAATTTCATTAATTGTGAAGAGAGATACTTAAAAATCATAATACACTATTTTTGATAGTGAAACTGTGAGTCAAATTATCAAAGTTTAGAAAAGCTTAGGAGGAGCTTATAGGTTTCTAATGGTTAAAGGTGAAAAATAAAATAAAGAAAATAAAAGAGTTAAGTATCAGCTAAAGTAAATCGGAAAAATGAAATCGAATTTTCTCGGTACATAATTTCATTGTTACGCATACAAGTAGGGATAAGGTTCAAAAAAGTAGAAACACCAATGTGCATCTATTAACTATGAAGTTAATATTCTTGGACTCAAAGGTCCAAGAAAGATAAAATTATACGCTGCTTAGTCCCCAATTTTAGGTTAAACAAATCTCCAATAAACTTACTAAAAATTGCAACCAAATTCTGCTTCAGAATCGCATATAAAATTTTACCAAAACAAAACTCCAAAATGGATCCCTTAATTAAATGCCTATGTTCTGAACTTGCGTGGTACTGCTTCCCACTCAAGCATTAAAAATTGTATTATTGTAGATGGAGACAACCAAAATAAATAGTATTTAATATTTGGTAAAAAGTCCAAAGATATATTCAATTTGTAAATAAAGCATCCATTAACTGTGTTACAAGGTGTTGCGTTTGCCGTTAGCTCATTTTAGCGAAAACTTGGATGTGAATGAGCTGAGTTCCGTTATTTTTATCTGACTTCATTTATCTTAATTTAAATATAATGACTAATACATAATAAAAGAAATCCATTATTATAGCTTATAGTCAAAGTTGAAATGTCTTGCGGTAAAATCGACGACCTCGAAGATCTGGCCAACAACATTTTCTAGTTTGAGCCAGCAGATTAAAAAAGAGAGAAAGCTCAAAGAGACCGACTTTTAAAGAAACAACAAAAAAGAGACAAAATTAGACAGAAGAATTAAGCCAAAGAATAATAGTCAAAATAGCAAGAAATTGATGACACTGAAGTTGACTTTTACGTTCAAGCACAATAAAAGGTACCAGGAACTCACAATATTTACGTGAAAACTTTCGGATGTTCACACAATATATCAGACAGCGAGTTCATGATAGGACAGCTTGCAGACTATGGCTACAACATCGTGAACACTCCTGAGCAAGCTGATCTAGTTTTGATCAACAGTTGCACAGTTAAGAACCCATCACAAGATGCGTTTTTAAGTATGGTGTGCAAGGCTAAGAAAATAAAGAAGCCAGTTGTTGTCGCCGGGTGTGTTCCTCAAGGAGACCAGAATATACCTGAACTTAATTAAGTTAGTGCATTGGGAGTTACACAGATTGATCGAGTTGTTTAAGTTGTAGAATAAACACTAAAAGGTCATAAAGTTCAGCTCATGGACAAGAAAGCATTGCCTTCTCTTGATCTGCCGAAAATTAGAAAAAATAAAGATATCGAAATGTATGTTATTTTTTATTTAGTATTCCAATTAATGCTGGATGTCTTGGAGCATGCACTTATTGTAAGACTGTATTTGCCAGAGGTAAACTTCTTTCTTATGCCCCTGAAGCCATCACTGCCCGAGTTGGCAGCGTTGTTAAGTAAGGAGTTAAAGAAATTTGGTTAACTTCTGAAGATACTGGAGCTTATGGTCGAGATATTAACTCGAACATTTCAGAATTACTTATCTCCTTATGCTAATAGCTGAAAAATCACGATAAAATAATGATAAGATTGGGTATGACAAATCCCCCATACATGTTAGATCACTTAAGCACAATCGCTCATTTCCTTAACCATCCTCGGGTATTTAGTTTCGTCCACATCCCAGTACAGGCTGGTCACAACATAGTGCTTGAGAAGATGAATAGAGAGTATACTGTTGAGCAATTCAAAACTGTGTGCGACTATTTCTTGGAGCATGTACCTGATGTAACCATTGCCACTGACATGATATGCGGGTTCGCTTAATGTAAAACATGTATAATATGTAGAAACTGATTAAGAGTTTGAAGCTAGTATGAAGTTAGTTTAAGAATACAAATTTAAAGTGTTGTACATTAATCAATTTTACCTTCGACCAGGCACTCCAGCTGCTAATCTGAAACAGCTTCCCAGCGATACAATAAAATAACGTTCTACAAAAATGTCAAACTTATTCAAACAATTTGACAGCTACTCTTACATGATTGGTAAAAATTACAGAGTATGGATCAATTAAGTGGAAGAATACAAAGGAGAGAAACATTTGGTTGGTCATACAAAAAATTACACTAAGGTTAATATTCCTTTCGATTAGAGCCTACTTTAGTAATTTTGTATTAATTCAGCAAACAAGTATAATTGAAAGTAACTAAAGCATTTGACTGGCATGTGTAAGGTGAAATATTGAATAACGATCTTTAGCCATTAAAAGTTGATGATGGATATGTGAAGATGATGAGGGAGGATCTTTAATCTGAGAAAATTAATCTCGCATAAAAAAAGAAAGTTAAATTGGCAGTACTAAAGTAGAGAAAGCAGTAAATAATGAACAAATTATACGAGGATAAACCTGTAGAAATTAATAAATCCAAGATAATGCAATCATCATAGCAAGCACCCAAAAGAAAGTAAAGCATAAAAATAGTTACAAGCCAACCTAAAATAGAACAAACATAATAGCGTGTGGAATATGACTATCGACTATTGATTGCTGCAATTGTTATGTTTATCATAGCGGGTGCTCTTCATTTTCTGTTGTCGACATAGACTTCATCATGAAATTTGACTGTTTGATATTTTGTTTCATGCATTATTTACATTGTGAAAACTTAAATTAATAAATTAATAAAATAAGTGATAAAATATACAACATATTGATATCATTTTTACTTCTACTAGTCTTCA
>APMI01001396.1_pt1 | contig 11368 bp, 6 predicted proteins | sample 667938 | NCBI WGS metagenome assembly APMI01 (sample SAMN01084076, study PRJNA167559) | wastewater metagenome | biome: Wastewater | place: Denmark: Ejby Moelle, Odense | collected 2011-11-28 | reverse complement strand
CTACAGAACCCTTCCCCAACAACGCCATACCGCTGAGCGCTCCCAGCGCCTCAACGCAAGAGCCAAACACCGCCAATCCGGGACAACGTATCTACCGGCAAAGCATTCCCCGTACGTGCCTGATCGTCACTTCCCGCAATGGTAAAACCGATAATCTGGGCAGCGGCTTGCTGGTATCGGCCGATGGCTTAGTCATTACCAATGATCACGTCATCGAAAAAGCCGATAACCTGGCCGTCAAATGTGGCGAACGCGAATCGACAGCCAGCGTGCGCAAACGCAGTAAGCAGCCGGATTTAGCCCTGCTGGCCACCTCGCTCAAAAACGGCGAAAGCTTCATCTTTAACGAAGCCTACAGCCAGGATCTGATCGGCCGCGACGTGTTCGTCATCGGTAATCCCTACGGACTGGAAGGCACCTTCTCGACGGGAGTCATCAGCGGGCTACGTGAAATCGACGGAGTGCGCTACATCCAGATTTCAGCACCCATCAGCCCTGGCAACAGCGGTGGGCCGGTAATCTTGCAGGACGGCACGGTGATCGGCATCGCCGCCATGGTGCTTAAAAAGGGGCAGAATCTCAATTTCGCCATCGCATCCAGCGAGGTGATCGTATCAGGCTTATTCGATCCCGCTCGGATGCAGAGTCGGCCTCTGGTGAAAGAACCGTAACCGATCCTCCCAGGCACCCTCGCGGCCTGTAGTCCGTCCGATCACCCCAGTTCCCCAAGCGCCAACACATAGCTACCGACCACCAGCAATTCTCCCGGCTTGGCCGTGGTAGCGGTATCGACGCCCGGACTGAGCACATCCAGCAAATCCCCGGTCGGGTTCAGCCGGTAAACGGGCATATTCTGACTTTCCAACTGCACCCACCAGTCCTCCTGGCGAGCCTGTAACTGCAAATGTCGGCGCGATAAACCCAAATACTCAGCGCTGATACCGACAGTTTTGGGTGAATTGCCATCCCAGCGTAACGAGCGTGGATCGGCCAACAAACGAGGGGCAATGTCCGCTTCCGAGCCACGCCCGAAGCTGACCGTCCGGTCGCGTGGCACCGGCAGCGCCAGCGGCGCGGGCAATAGCATCCAACCTGCGTAATGGACATCCATCGGCGGTGGCGCATCGTGTAGCTCCAACTCCAGTTCAGGAAGGGGTCGCCACACACCCGGCAACGCCAACGGCGTTGATAACCCGACGACCTCCCCGAAGACCCGATCCATGTTATCAACCCGCAGCCAGGCCACCGTATCGGGATGGCCACCCGCCACCATAGCGCCGGCGCGGTTAAAACTGATGCGCCAATCGGTGATTCCGGCCGAGGCATACGTCGATAGCCGCTGTAACGCCACACCCGCCACCCGGATGACCGTCGCCGGCCGTTGGGGAATCCAGGTCATCTGTTCTTGCAGGATCACCGCAGCCGCTTCAGGACTCGTTGACAGTTTCGGCAACGTCGGTGGTGGAGTCGGCCATTCCGCCACCGATTCGAACGGGCCACCTAATTCGGCGGCAAAGCCCAATACCGGTTCGCGCCGCCCCCAGGGATCGGTCACGGGATAATCCATGTCAGCGGTAGCCGGTGACCGCTCCGGTATCACAACCGACTCGGCCACTATCGCGCCGACGATGGCTGGATTTGGCCGGACAGTCGTCGTAACCACCCGATTCTCCCGGATCACCGTGCTGTCTACCCCAGCGATGCGCACCACCCGCAAACGCAACACGCGGTTACGGCGGTCTCGCACCACGAAGCCACCCTCGCCGTCGTCGGTCAGATTGAGGCAACCTGGCGGGTCGGCCAACACATCCACCAAGGATGAGACCGGGCCGGGGCGCAGCATCACCAACACCGATTCCCCATTCGGAAACGGCCAGCCAGGCACCGCGAAGCTACCGGCTCGCCGGTCACCGCTTAGCAAGGTCAAGCGCTGGCCTGCATAGATGACTCCCAATTGCCGCCAATCGCTCTGCCCTTCTCCAGTGGCTTGGATATGAAACGCGGGCACTTCGTCCTCAGCCGGCAGATAAATGGCCCGACCAAATAGAAATTGCACCTCGCCGGTTCGCAACACCGGATCACCTTCCAAGCGATAACGGACGGTGGCGTTTTCCCCCAATTGACGGCCTAGATCCCGTTGATGAAGCCGGTGCAGCTCTCGTAGCAATACGTCCCGACGGGCGCCCTCGTCCAGTCGATCATCACGCAGATAGTCCCGTTCGGGAAGGCGGGCAACGACATGGCTATAGCAGGTTTCCTTATGGTGGTGCCCGTAGGGCGCGCGGAGGTGGCGTTTCAGCGCTTCCAATAAAAAAACTCCCTCCTGGCCACCCCGCACCCGCTCCCACAGCAGTTCCACATTGAATACGTCTGGTACCTTGCGCAAGGTGGCGCAAACAACGTAATCAGAGACGACCAACGCATCAGTGGGAGTCGGTATCATGGTTCTTTTCCTCGGCCGCGACGGCCAACGCGATGATCGGCAAGACAAATAATACAAGATGACTGCCGGCAGCCGAGAGTAGCGACATCGGCTGGCCCATCACCGGCAAGAAACCCAGGTTGGTTCCCCAGGAAATCAGAAAATGCGCCCCCAGCAGGGCGGCACCACTGCACAAAGTAAAATAGGCGAACCCGCCGAACATCCCCGGTCGGTAACCGCCAGGCCAATCGCGCCCCAAGGCACGGTCAGCAATCAAGATTAATAGCGCAACGAGCATCGCTTGCAAGCCCGCCAGAATTAAACCGGCCAGACCACCGTAGCGGTTCAGAAAAAAGGCCGGTGCAAAATCGCTTTCCACGACCGGAACCGCCATCGCCCGGCCGTTGGCTGGCTCGCTCCAGACCGTTCCCGTCCAACCACCCGCCCGAATTGCCTCCAACGCCCGTCTTAATTGGTAACCGGCATGTGGATATTGTTCTGGCGCCGCCCATACCCGAATCCGGTCCATTTGAAAATCCAGCGAGAGCGTCTCCGGGCGGGTTTGCAGCCAAGCCAATCCCCAGACAAATGCGCAAGCCAGGCTAATGACGGCAATCTGCCCAAACCAGCGCCAAAGCGGCAGCGGATGCACCCGCAAATAAGCCCAAATTAGCGCCAGACCCCAGAACAACAACAGCATGAAGGGCGAGAAGTCGCGGAGGAACAGGAAAATAAAACTACAGACTGCCCCCAACAACCCCAGAGGCCCCAGATAATGCAGCCAAGGCACAGCGCGCTGGTAACTCCAGCCATGCACTGGGGAGCGGCCACGCAAGGTCAGCGCGCGCGCCGCCGCCGCGACGAGAACCAGTTGGCTGAACTCGAACGGCTGCCAACCTGCCCAACCCCCTTCATCCCCAACCACCACTTGGGTCACCAACAACCCCAATGAGCCGGCGCATAACCCGCCTAAAATCCAACTAAACCGCCGCTCGGTCAGCCAACCGGGCGGGGGTAGCCAGTAGCGCCGACCGTGCCAGCCAGCCCAGCTCAACCAGCCGAAAGCGCCGGCCAGCGCCGCAGCGCTGCTCCCATAGCGGTGCCAGCCGCTTTCCTCAACCCCCGCTCCCAACTGCAACAAAGCCATCAGCCCACCGCCCAGCAATAAAGCCAGCACAGCCAGCAAGCCAAGGCTCCATCGTGAGCGCACCGTGTGCAACCAGACTAACAGCGCCGGCCAGGTGATTAAATAGGGCCATAAAATCGGCACCACCAACACTTGAACATACAGCCCAAGGCATAGGCTGCCCAGTGCCAAGCCTATCGCTATGCGTTCTGACGCTCGGAGAACGAGCCGACGCCAATAACACAACCCAACCACCCCAAACAACAACGCCACCATCCAACCAAACCGCTGCATGCTCACCCACGGTTCGGCCGGCCACAACCAAGCCGGCCCACCCCAAGCCACCGATACCGTCGGCGGCAGAGCGGGCAACTGTACCCCGACCAAGTGGCGCTGGACACGGGCCACCGGTGCCAACAAAAGAGCCGATCCGGCCTCAAGCACCCGATACTGAGTGCGGCCGACCGCCAAGCCATCACCGGCAGTCAACGGCACTGAATGACGCCATAAGGGCACAGCAGCGGCAGTGCCGGTAGCCACCGTGACTGGCGGGCCATCCGGCTGCCCGGCGCCACCCAGGCGCAGACTGAATCCCATACCCGTTGGCTGAATTTCGGCGGTATCAATGGGTATATCAACCAACCCCAACCGATCCGCGCAATACACGCCACCCCCCAAACGTAGCGGCCGCCGAGTCAACCCCAACGACAACCCCACCGTAGCGAGCCATCCGCGCAAACGGTCGCGCCAACCCTGGCGGCATTCTGGCAAAAACCGATCATCCCGCTGGAGGTGCCAGCCGTTGTACTGCCAAAGCCACCCCCCCTGGCGCAGGATTAAACGATTTTTTTCCGCAGCCAGCACCGCCACGGTGTGTGCGCCTACCGTAAATGAAGTGCCCGCTGTCAGTGGCCATTGCCGAATGGGTCGTGATTGGGCCTCATACGCCGGTCGCCACCAGACCGGGCTGCCGGCGGACAGGTTTCTCAGCAACCAGCTACCGGTCATATCACGACGCAATAGGAGCTGTTCGCTATCCGCTTGCGGGGCTTGCAACGTGTCGCGTCCTAGCGTGAGAGCCTGGCCAGGCGCTAAGGTGACCCGTAATAGCCGTAGCTCCAGCCAGTTTGGCGACCCCCCTGCCGTCCACAAAATCCCCAACACCGGCAGAAACCAGAGCGCAAACAGCCCCCATCGGCCATCCAATGCGATCCAGCGAATCAACGATTTCGCTTTAACAGCCAGCGGCGGAATCACCATTTAGTCTTTACTCGTGACCGCCCACATCCGCCAGCCAGACTCTTCAGGCAAAGCAGCCTGCCGCTCTCGCCAGATCAGCCGCTCACCCTCCCGTCGAATGCGGCCTGAGCCGTAGGGCAAAAATCCAGGGGCCGTATCGGCCGGTAACGGTAAAACACTGACCTCTAATCCTGTCGCTCCCGCCGCCAGTTCCAGCCGCAGCCAACGGGCGACGGCATCCGATTCGGCGCACGACGCATCTTGCAGACAACGTGACTCACTTTCGATCAATCTCCCTCCGCTGACCAGCGTCATCTCACCCACCACGATTAGCTCCAACTGCTCACCCCCGCTTGCGGGCTGTGGCCAGACCAACTGAAAGTGTACCGGGGAACGGCCTTCCCATGCAGGCCAACGCGCCACTCGACGCCAGGGTTGCCAATCGGTCGTCTGCTCGGCTAAGAGTCGATCTAGAGACGCCGGCATGGTCCCGGTGAGCGTCAAGGGTGCTCCGGCCCAATCGGCCTGCCATACCCCCTCAATGCCCGGAACCGCTCGCCACCGGATCGCTGCCAATAGCTGGCGCGCGTTATAAGCGTCCACTTGTCGGCGCACATAGCGGCCAGCAGCGTTGAAATGCAATACCCTATGCAATCGACTGACGCGCTCGTCCCACACGCCATCCACCCAATCGCACTCGGCAGCGCGCGGAACCACCAAATCGGGGTGAAGACCGGCGTAAGCCCGCCGCAACGGCAGATCGGCCGGTGCCACGGCGATCCGGCCATCCGCCTGCAATCGCAGTAAGCCGGCGGCTAGCGCCTGTTCGAACAACAGGGCATCCTCACGCGGTGGCGGCGTTTTCACCGCTGTCTTGGGCAAAGCACTCGGCCGAACGTAAATCGCGGCTAGCCGTTGATAGAGCAAACCGACACAAACGGCGATAAAAACCGTCACTAGCAGTACCGAAAAGATTCGAGGCTGGCCCATGAGATTCAGTTTTGGTATGGGTTCCATGTGGAATAGTGTCAAAATAGCAAGACTTCATGACCCCGACGCACGCAAGCCAGTTGACTGGCCAGTCAGGCTGTCCTGAGGACGATACTCCGGAGAACTTTCCATGCAGAACGGCCAACCGATCCTCATTAACGGCCGGGAATACCGGCTCGACGGCGTATTATCGACCGGAGCCGGTAGTTACGGTCAGGTTTGGGCGGCTACCGATCCCGCCGGCCGGTCGGTTGCCTTAAAATTTATCAATGCCGAGGCCATGTCGCAGGCCGATCCCAGCCTGCACGGCCACTGGCGTGCTCACCTGCAACGCGAAATCGATTTCCTCGGAGACCTGGAATCCCCCCGATCCCGGCACATCATCGCCTTGCTCGATCACGGCCAAGCCGACGGCCAGCCGGTCTTGGTTCTAGAACGGCTACAGGCCAACTTGGGCCAATGGCTATTCCAACTGCGCCGCGATGGTGCCACACCCCCCGATCTCAACCGCATTCTCGATTGGACCGGGCAGATTCTTGATGGACTGGATGTTATCCATCGTGCCGGCTTTGTCTACCGTGATTTAAAATTCAGCAATATTTTAGTGGATGCCGAGGGAGCGCTGCTCAAACTGGCGGATTTCGGCTCGCTCAAACGCGAGGACGGCGACAGCACCAGCTCCTGTATCGGCACTCCGGCCACCATGGCGCCGGAACAAATTCTCCCGATCCGCCAAGGCGAGAACGGCTATGAGTACGCCGTTGATTTCCGCGCGGATTATTATGCCCTGGGGTTATTGCTCTTTACGCTGCTGACCGGACAAGCCACCACGGCGGCCCAGCGACGCCTCGGCCAGTTGCTGGCGATGTACGGCCAGGAAGGCGCCAGCAATCACCGCACCGAACTTGGCGGTTTGACCGACGAGGAGCGGATCTTACTGCGACGCGCTATCGAGTTCTGGACCGTGCCGGTCAACCCAGAGCAAGTCCAGGGCGGCGCGGCAACGCTGTTGATTGACCTGCTCACCCGTCTGTTGGCGCGAGACCCGGCCGAGCGCCCCAGCGCCAGCAGCGACATTCGCACGGTGCTTGCCACCCTACATTCCGGTCATGTGAGCACTCCGTCATTTGCGCCCTATAGACTGACGCTGCCGCCGGATACACCACCCAATCGACCTCATCGGCCAATCCGGCGCATGGCTTCCCCAACGCGACCTGCCGGGTTAAAGCGCGCCGTCGGTCTGATCGGTGCGGCGGGACTCGCCGGTGCTCTGGCTTGGGCAACTGTCATTCGCCCCATCATCCAAGCACCGCCATCCACCGAGCCAACTCAGGTTGCCCCATCCGCTCCGGTCGTGTCCGCACCTTCGGCCATAGCACCAGCGCCCGCTATGCCCGCCAACCCAACTCCCCAGCTTGCCACTAAACCACAGCAGCCCGAACCGTCGCCTGCCCCAACGCCCGCGACTGGTTCTGTTAATCCCGAAACTTCGGCTGCACCGACCACCGCGCTGGCGCCATCCCCGACTGCCCCGCTCACTGCTCCACCGGCGCAAGTCGAGCCACCTGAGTCAACGCCACCGCCAGCGGCTGAACCCGCTGTCGCTAACACGCCTAAGCCACCGGCTACCGGCTCTGACCCGGAAGCCGGAATTTCTTCAGCCGAGGCGGTGGGAAGCGCCGACAAACCGATGGAGGGGCACGAGCCTGATCCAGAAGCCGCCCCAATAACCACCACGGCAAAACCGACCGAAGTGCAACCTTCGATCATCGCACCGACTGAAGCGACGGCTCGATCTGAACCTAAACCATCCGCAACCAAATCAGCACCGGAAACGCCGGTCGTGCCGATGCAGCCACCTGGCAAAAAAGTGGCTACACCTCACCCAGAAAAAACCGGCGTGAGACCCCTAGACGCTTCGATGACCAGCAAACCTCATGCTGACAATGCGGGTACAACGACTGCCATTGAGCGCTCGCGGACGAAAACGAATACCACGAGAAAAACGCTCGCTGACAGAGTGCCCAAGCCTGCATCGACCGCTGTGGATACGACCACAAAACGCAACAGAGCACCGGCTCCAGAGATCGCTTCTCGCCCGCCGCCACGTCCGGTTACGAAGATATCACCGCCCTTCTCCAACACGGTGAAACCCGATCATCAATCCCTTGAGCCTGCCCCGCCGCTGGCTGCGCCGCGTCGGCTGCCCGCGCCCACTAAGGACACTGAACGCCGCACAACAGAAATAACCGCGTCTCCCTCAAGTAGCGCACCGGCTGCCCCCAAAGTGGCATCGCCCAAGGCTGCCTATCCCAGTCGCCACAATCCTGACTTACCAGCCATTGAGCTGATTAGTACCACTAACAGCCCCAAGACGTTATCGACCCCGGTACAGCCCCCCATCAAACCAGTCAATCGCCCCAATCTCAAAGCTGCACCGCCAGGCGATACCATACCGCCCATCGATCTGGTCAGCCGCCCACAGCGACCGTCGCCGCCGGCACCGCCACCTCGGCCTGAGCCCCCCCTTCCCCGGCATATCGTCGCTACCAGAACTCCCCCACCAGAGCCGATTCCTCCACCCCGCACCCGGTTGGCTCGTCCCACCGATCCGATCCGTGCCTTTCAAGAAGATGCCGGTCGCGCCGCTAACAATCTTCGCCGCGAAGCGGAAAATATTAGTGATTGGGCCAAGCGCACCGGTTCGTCAGTGGGGACCGAAATACGGCGCAGCCTCGATAGCGCCAACCAAGCAATCAGTGGTTTGGTTGGCAACTGCACCCCGGCCAATGGATGTCAGCCGGCTCGCCGGGTCGAGCGCCGCGACCGTTGGTCGCAGACCAACGACGGTATGACTCCAAACCCTCCGTCTCCCGGATTCCGCGATGGCGCTGGACTGGATGGGCCACCGGTGCGAAGGCCACCCGCCTACCGCTAAGAACCCTGGAAAACCTCCCTGGTGAGGATCAGTGCTGCCACCATCAGTGCAAGCGCGCGACACCGATGACAAGCGTTAGAATGCCTCGGCGGGCAGGATCATCAGCGAATCGGCCCCAGCCTGAATCTTGGCCAAATGAGCCGCCGTTTCCGGCAGGATCTTCTCCATGAAGAACTGAGCACAGACGACTTTGTTTTGATAAAACGCTCGGTCAAAGCTGTCGTCATCGGGATTGGAAAGCTTATTTTTACAGACACGGGCGACTTGCGCCCACTGGTAACCCAGCGCCACCAACGCCACCAGATACAAATAATCCATCGACACAGCGCCCCCATTATCGGGATTGGAAACCGCGTGCCGCATCAGCCATTGCGTGGCCGTCACCAAGCGTTCCAGGGCATCCGCTAGGGGTTTGACGAACGGCGACAACGCTGCGTTATCGGTATATTTTTCGCAAAAACCTCGCACGATTCCGAATACCAATTGGATGGCCCGGCCCTTATGAGCGGGTAATTTGCGACCGACCAAATCCAGGGCCTGAATCCCATTGGCGCCCTCGTAAATTTGGGCGATGCGGGCGTCACGGACAAACTGCTCCATGCCTGAGGCGACGATGTAGCCATGGCCACCCAGGCATTGCAGGCATAAGTTCGTTGAGACGAACCCCATGTCGGTGAAATACGCCTTCATAACCGGCGTGAGCAGCCCCAGCAAATCTTCTGCTTTCTGGCGAGCCTCGGCGTCGGGATGTTTTCGGATGATGTCCACCGTCACGCCAGCCCAGTATGCCAACGCCCGCGCGCCTTCCTGGAAAACTTTGACCGTCATCAGCATCCGGCGGATGTCTGGATGGACGATCAGCGGATCGGCGGCTTGGTCTGGGTATTGCGCACCCCTCAATGAGCGGCCTTGCAGCCGTTCCTTGCAGTACTGGAGCGCATTCTGGTAGGCCACTTCGGCTTGGCTTAAGCCCTGCACCGCGACCGCCAGCCGTGCGGCGTTCATCATGATGAACATGGTCGGCAATCCCTGATGCGCCTCACCGAGCAAATAGCCGATTGCGCCATCGTAGTTCATGAGGCAGGTCGCATTGCCATGAATGCCCATCTTCTCTTCGATGGCGCCACAGCTCAGCGCATTCCGCGCGCCCAGCCGGCCATCGGCTTCCACCCGATACTTCGGCACGATGAACAGGCTAATCCCCTTAACCCCATCCGGGCCGCCGGGAATCCTCGCCAATACCAAATGCACGATATTTTCGGTTAGGTCGTGCTCACCGGCCGAGATAAAAATCTTGGTGCCGGTGATGCGATAACTCCCGTCTGCTTGCGGTTCGGCTTTGCTCCGCAACAGCCCCAAGTCGGTACCGCAATGGGGTTCGGTCAGGTTCATGGTGCCGGTCCAACGGCCAGAAATCATGCTGGGCAGGAACAGCGCCTTTTGCTCGTCGCTGCCAGCGATTTCGATGGCTTCGATAGCGCCGGTGGTCAAACCGGGATACATGGTAAACGCCATGTTGGCCGACGCCATCATCTCGCTGACTGCCAACCCCAAAACATAGGGTAATCCCTGACCGCCGTAATCGGGGTGGCCGATCAGGCTGGGCCAGCCGCCCTCCGCCACAGCCGTGTAGGCGTCCTTGAAACCGGGCGGCGTGAAGACTACCCCGTTTTCCAGCCGACAACCTTCCCGGTCACCAATGGCATTCAGCGGCTGCAACACGTCCTCGCTAAGCCGCGCAGCCTCTGCCAAAATCGCTGCCACTGTTTCAGGCGTGGCCTCGGCAAAACCAGGCAAGGTGGCGACGTAACGGTCGATCTTGAGCAATTCGTGGATAACGAACTGCATGTCACGCACGGGGGCGGTATAACTGGGCATGAGTACGCTCCTGTGCCGTCGCTAAAACCGACGGTTCAAGAAAACCCTAAAAACTCATTGAATTCTTTAATGGTAGCGCAAATTTTTAGCCGTGATAGGGGCCGTTCTCCCCATGATCGTATGGCACCGGCCAGGAACGCCGCATAACGACTGTCAGGTTTTTTTTACAGCCGGACAGGGTGAGTACCGCCCACCTTCACCGTCATTCGAACACCACCGAAACGGCGGGCCATGTTCGCCTACATCCTTCTATCCTTCTGAAATGCATTAATTTTCTTGATTTTTCGTTAATAAGATTAGGAGTTACGCAGTTGTATCTCTAACGCTCTGATTTTAAAAGAAATCGATTTGTACCGCAGACAACAGAGATCATCTATTAATCAATCACTTAGAATTTCAACTGCGTAACTCCTAAAGATGTACAATTGTCAGAATGAATATTGTCCCTGACACCAACATTTTTCTGGCCAGCGTGCTTGATGAACCAGAAAAACAGCAAATCATTGAATTGACAATGGGCAGCTATCTTACCACCTATCAGTTTCTCATCACGGTGCAAGCAGGGTAGAAGGGGGGTAAGGGTTGGTGCATTTGGAGCCGTCTTTGGAGCAACCGTAGACCGCGTTTAAACCAGGAGAGCATGCTGCGTCCGATTTTCTTAAAGGTCCAATGGTGGGGATCGGTCTGTTCCTGGGTTTTTTTTCGAGCGGGGTCGGGTGCTGGCGGGCCTCCTCTTGCCCGGCGCGTACGCACCAGTGCATGGCGAGCGCCATGA
>APMI01017639.1_pt1 | contig 11375 bp, 10 predicted proteins | sample 667938 | NCBI WGS metagenome assembly APMI01 (sample SAMN01084076, study PRJNA167559) | wastewater metagenome | biome: Wastewater | place: Denmark: Ejby Moelle, Odense | collected 2011-11-28 | reverse complement strand
ACAACCTATGGCTCGAATACCACCCTCGCCCGCTCGCCGACGGTTTCACCTATGTCGGTCGTGACTACAACTCTGGCTGTGCCGTCTTCAAACTAGACTGCTGGTCACCCGAGACAGAGACTCTCTACTACGCAACTGATGTAGAACCGACAGACGCGATGAAGAAGTTTGTGGGGTGGGAGATGAAAGGCACCCAGATGGGGGCTAGCAGTTCTTCGACGGTGTATACGTTTTCTAATCAACGTTCGAATGACCAAAGCTTTGGTATCGAATATATGACCGATCAGCAGTCTGCACCAAAATCACCATTTTTCTTGCCATTTGGCGGTAAGTACTTGGTCTCTATATCTAAAGAAGGATACGAAACCTACAAGTAGATGTGATACTCCCCCACCGCCCTCAAAGCCGCCAACATTGCCAATCGCACACTCAGTAAATAACCCTTTTAGTCAAAAGAAACGTACAATTAAACCAAAGAATCGATATCATGATTTCTCTTGGCGGAGAGGGGGGGATTCGAACCCCCGATACAGATTAGTGCATACACGATTTCGAGTCGTGCGCCTTCAACCACTCGGCCACCTCTCCTCGAGCTATATTTTAACAGATACCGGCTAGTTGCTATAGCCAAATTCGCGCATTTTGGCGAGATCAACAGGTCGCATAATGTCACGGAACCGAAACTCCACCTCAAAATCATGAGGCGAAGTGTGGTAGACGGCGATCTCAAAACCCTCTGCGTAGTCAAGATAGCCGAGCCGCTCGACAATAGCCGTATTCTTGGGCTCATAGTCACCGAGAAAATAGTGCAGAAACGACATCAGCACAGGCTCATGGGAGCCATTGACGAAATTTACTCGTTGGCTCAAGTCGGTCATATTGGCAAAACGCACTTCAATACCTACCATAATAGCAATATGTTGTGCCATCTGGCGCGGCGACCAACAAATGCCCGGTTCGGGTGATTGGCGGCCATATTGCAGCCAGTCTCGCATACGTCGCTGGATGTTCGCCTCTGTTAATGCTATATCATCCCAGTGCTCGTAAAATTTCCCCTTGATCTGTGGGTCAATTAGGTAGTGCAGATTTGGTGCGATGTAGTCGACAATATTTTCACCAAGCTCAAACGCCTGTTCATCATGTTCGCTGAGATTGAGATTTGCGGCCATCGCTCGTACGGTGTCACGCACACGGCTGACGCCACTATGAAATAACATGATATTGCCCGTCAGTGTCTGAGTACGCTGCCCAATCCTACGAGCTTGAACATGTCCTGTTTCTGTCAGGGACCCATCGTCCGCCTTTTCCCCGTGGCGCATGAATGTCAGTAGGGCCGTTTGTTGTCGCTGCATATACCTCCTCAGGTGCTAGTATCAATTGTATAATAAAATCCATGTACCAATCGATTTTTAGCAAAATCATCAACGGCGAAGTGCCATGCCACAAAATCTATGAGGATGAGCATACCTTTGCATTTCTTGATATTGCCCCTGTGGTAGAAGGCCACACACTGGTAGTGCATAAGCATCAAGTAGAGTTTGTGTGGGATCTCGATGAAGCGGAGTATCTGCAACTCATGCTCACTGTTCGCAAGCTTGCGAGGCACTATCGCCACGTATCAGGTAAACAACACGTCAGCATAGAAGTGATTGGTGTCGATGTGCCACACAATCACATCCACATCAAACCATTTGATCAAGCGAGCGAGCTCCATCAGCCGATAGTCTCTGGTGAGCCCGACCACGCCCGCCTAGCCGTACTTGCGGATAGGTTGCGGCTAGTATGATTACCATCATCACCGTCGGCAAAAAAGACGAAGCTTGGATCGAAAATGGCGTCAAGCGCTTTTCTCAGCGCCTACGCGCGCCTTGGAATATCGAATGGCTCTATGTGCCTCATAGCTCGCACGAGGGCCTCACAGCGCGTCAGGACGAGTCAGGACGCATATTGCCTAAGCTTGACCCCGCAGATTTTGTGATTTTGCTCGATGAGACGGGTCGTGAGCTTGCCTCCCCTGCTATGTCGGTGGTCCTCCAAAAAGCATTTGCGTATGGACAATCAATCAAAATCATTATTGGGGGTGCCTATGGTGTTGACGAGCGCGTCCAAGCGCGGGCAAACTTCGTCTGGTCACTCTCGCCACTTGTTTTTCCGCATCAACTGGTGCGCCTCATCCTGACCGAACAGATCTATCGTTTTCAGGAGATTGCTCACGGCCGGTCATACCATCATGAATAACCATACTAATATTGACTTTTTAAAAAGTTTATGCTAGTATGATAAACATTGTCTCAATAAAAACAAACAACATGCACAGTATCTTCAATACACTTTTCACCACATTAATCAGCTTGGCAACTGCCGGGAGCGTATTTATGCATGATGGGCGTGTCGACAAGGCGGCTGTCGCTGCACTAAAGAACGAGCCAACTATGTCAATGACTCATCAACTATTGACTGTTGATAGACTGGCCGAGTTTATCAAGACCGACGCTCATACGCACGCTGACCACAACGCTGCACGTCAGCTCATGAATGGATTTTCCTACCAGTCACCGAGTATTCCGCCGCGTTCGCAAGAGCAAAAACGTCACATGTTGCAACGATTCGAGCCCCGGGGGCGGCATGCTTTTGACAACTACAACTTGCCCGTTATCGAGTAGTTACAATTTCTAGTTCGGCCTTGAGGCGCTCAATCAGTGCTGATTGAGCAGCGAGTTGCTGACGGGTATCTTCGACAAGATGGGCCGGTGCCTGGGAAGTATAGCGCTCATTGTTGAGTCGGCTGGTGAGTTTTTCGGCAAAGTCGCGCGCATCAGACAGCCGTGCTTCGAGGCGGCCTTGGTGTTCATAGAGTGTCTCGGCGCTGATATCTAGCCAGGCGTTGCAGCCACTTGCTGTTAGATGTAGTCCGCGTGGTGCGCTGGTGGGTTCGATTGTTTTTAGTTTAGCGAGCTGAGAGATTAGTCCAATATTATCTGCAATCAGTGGCTCATCCTGGTAAAGCATCGTGTAAGTATCATTACTCGGAAGTTCGTTAGTGATGAAACGCGTCTCGGTGACGAGTTGTTTTAGTCGCTCAAACTTCTCTGCTTCCTCAGTATTATAGGCAAAATCAACTGGCCAATCGCTTTGCGCTAGAAGGGTGCTGTGCCACGGTAGCGCCTGCCAGATGGTCTCGGTAACAAATGGCGCGAAAGGGTGCGTGATGCGCAGTACCGTGTCGAGCACCCAGGCTCTCAGTAAGGGGTTGTCTGTGGCTTTGCTGGCTTCAATATACCAGTCTGCTACGTCATCCCAGATGGCGTGATAGAGCGTTTCGGCAGCTTCGGCAAAGCGATAGCTATCGAGATGTTGTTCGATTTGACGGGCGGCAATGGCAAGCTGGCGAATCACCCAATGGTCGACTAACGTGTTGGGTTCAGGAGTGCCCTCGATACGATCAGTATCCAGTCGGCCGACAATGTACCGTGCAATGTTCCATAGTTTGTTGCAGAAGTTACGGCCAGCAACTACCTTGCCCAGGCTAAATGCTTGTGGCTGGGCAGCGCTGCGACTACTGATAATACCAAGGCGAAATGCATCTGATCCATATTCAGCGATAATATCCATAGGATTGATAACATTGCCTTTGGACTTGCTCATTTTTTGGCCGTGCTCATCGAGCACGAGACCATGCAAATAGACATGACGAAATGGCACCTGTCCAGTTCGATATAGGCCGAGCATGATCATGCGACTCACCCATGGGTAGAGGATGTCGCCTGCTGTTTCCATGACGTTTAGCGGATAGAAACGCTTGAGCTCTCCGTCTGTCAGATAGTCGGTGACAATATACGGCCATTGACCGCTCGAGAACCACGTGTCGAAGGTATCTTCTTCTCGACGGTATGTTGTACTATTCACAACGATGCTTTTCTGATCAATACGAGTGTCGTATATCCAGTCCTTGGGGTTGGTCGTGTTCTGAAAAGCTGGTATGGGGATACCCCAGGCGATTTGACGAGAGAGGTTCCAGTCACGTAGTTGGTCGAGGTATTGACACAATACCCTGCCCTTGCTCTCGGGGTAAAATGTAATCTCACCAGCTGTGATGGCTGCCTTGGCACGATCAGCTAGGTCGCGGACACGCAGGAACCATTGGTCCTTGATGAGTGGTTCGATGATAGTACCGCATTTGTAGCAGTGTCCGACGGTATGCTCTATTTGTTGTTCGCCGCGCAGTAGCTCTAGTGCTGAAAGGTGGGAAAGCACACGCTTACGTGCTTCTAGAATATCAACTCCCTCGAACTCAGGGGGTACGTTAAGCATGGTGCCGTCGTAGCCGATGACCTGGATAATTTCGAGATTATGACGTCTGCCAACCTCGAAATCATTGGCGTCATGAGCGGGTGTTATCTTGACAGCGCCTGTGCCAAATGAGAGATCGACATATTCGTCAGCAATAATAGGAATCTCACGGTCGACAATTGGCAGCAAAACGCGGGTGCCTATGAGGTGCTTGTAGCGTTCATCATTGGGATGAACAGCGATTGCGACATCGCCAAGCATCGTCTCGGGTCGCGTGGTTGCAACAATGATCTCCCCTACCGTGTCGTAGGTGGGATAGGCGATATGCCACAGCGTACCTGGTTCATTGCGATGTTCAACCTCAATATCAGAGAAGCTTGTTTGATGTTTGGTGCAATAGTTAACCATACGTTCATCGCGATAGATCAGATCGTCATCCCACATTTTTTTGAACGTTTCATAGACAGTATCGACGACCTTTTTGTCGAGTGTAAAAACATTGTGATCCCAGCTAGCCCCAAGCCCTAGGGAGCGCAGTTGCAGTTCAACATTGCCACGGTTTTGGGCAACAAAATCCCAAACTTGTGCATACAGCTCATCACGGCTAAACTGAAACCGTGTTTTGCCTTGCTTTTCAAGCTCTTTTTCGTAGACAACCCACGTCTCAAATCCAGCGTGATCAGCCCCGGGGATGAGGATCGCATCCCTGCCCTTCATCCGGTGGTAGCGGACGAGAATATCCTCGATACCATCGCCCAGTCCATGCCCAACATGGAGATTGCCGTTGGCATTTGGCGGGGGTAGCGCAATACTGTATGGCTCTCCCTGTCCTGTTGGGCGAAATGCGCCCGATGCCTCCCACATTGCGTAGATGTCAGGTTCAAAATTATTGGGTATGTATGTCTTGGGTAAATTCACTGTGGATGCCGCTCCTGGCAGATATAAAATGGCTAACTGTTGCAATAATGACGATTTTCACGTGTAAATTATTTCACAAAAGCAAAACACGCGTTTTCTCCCGAAACCGCTCTCTACCTCAGGGTTTGTTTCACACGTGTTTGTGTACTTCATAAGTATAGCACACCCTACGCCGACCTTCTAGTCGTACCTACAGCAAGCTGCACCAAGGAGAATCCTTGATGCAGTTCTATGATGTGGTGAGTGGGGGGCGAATAGGGCGGATGAGTTGATTAGTTGCGAATGTGGAGGGCGCGGAGTATTTGGTATAACTTGTAGGCGTAGAATGGCATCTTCTGGAGCGGATAATCCCAGGCACCGATGTGCGCGACGGGAGTGCCGCCAAATGATTGTTTGAACTTAGTAAATCCCGCCCATGGGTGATGCGGCTGATCAGGAGGAGCAATTCCATAGAGATCAAAAGCTATTTTGCCCATTTGTTTGGCATCCATGATCATATACGCGAGCAGGGCGGTGCCGGCAGCTAGCTTGCGATAGGTGTCATCGGCAGCAGCGTGGGCATAATACCTGGTTGTCTCTGTATCATAGGCAATAGCGGCTGCGATCGGGCTACCCTCAAACTCTGCAATGAACAATTTGGCAGCATGAAGAGGGAAGAGAGTGTTGGCTTGCGTGCGATAGTACGAGTCGCTGTGCGGAGTCATGTGATTGCGGTTTGCGACGCGGTGCATGAAGCCAAGGAATATGGTGATGTCATCAGGTCGGCGAGATGTGCGGATACTGATGCCTTTGGACTGAAAATTACGATATATATTGCGATTGTTTGGTTTCATATCGGCGAGAATTTGTTCACTGTCTCTCGAGAGATCAATAACTTGTGTATATTCGGGCTGCAGGTGGTTGTAGGTGACTTTTTGCCAGCCGAGCTTCTTCATCTCTGTAGCTGACACCATGCCAAGCGGCTCAACTCGTACGAAGGTAACGTCTCGTTCCTTGCCGGCGGCAATAATAGCTTCAAGTGCACGGGGGAGGGTGGAGCGGTCATGAATGATTGGTCCGTAGGGGGCGTAAAGGCGTGTATTGAGCGTTCCTCTCTCCAGTGTGGCGAGGTACGACCAGCCATCTCCATGATCGGTGACAATTTGGCGTCCAAGTGCTTGCTGAAATGCCGCCCATGAATCACTTTGCAGAAAATGTGTCATGAGTTTAGTATACTCGATCCTTATGTCAAGTGCTCGGTTTGCTTCTCGTAGCATCCATGAGGGTTGGTCAACGAGACAAGTATCATCGATACCAGAGAAACCATGAGAAATATTGTTGTACATAATACAACTAGTGATCGATAGACACGGCACCTTGACGGTAGACAATGATTTGTCCGTTGTCCTCAAAACCGATGATTGTCGATGGCGGACGCTCGCCGAGATCACCACCGTCGACATAGAAATCGACTTGGTCGCCGAAGTATTTGATGGCTTCATCGATCGTGCTTGAAGTATGGAGTCCCGGGGGATTAGCACTGGTGGTCATGAGGGGGCCGACGTTGCGTAGTAGCCTTGTCAATGGCTCGTGAGCAGGGATGCGCACAGGGAGGCTCTGCCGATCGGCGCGGATGGACATAGGCACATCAGACGCATTAAGTATGACACTGAGTGGATTGGGCCAATAGAATTGTGCACGTTTGAGATCTGCGCTATCAAACCCGAGATTAGCCAGCTGATCAATTGAGGCTGCGATGAGCGTACCTGGTGGATGATCACGGTGCTTGATCTGATATAGCTTCGCGATGGCTAAGAGGTATGTGGTTGGTGCGACGAGGCCGTATACGGTATCGGTAGGGATGACACCGACTCCGCCTTGTTGAAGGATAGCGATGAGCGCTGGATCATCGAGAGAGGTAAATTTACGGACCATCGTTGGATACCTGCGCACTGCGACGATTCATCATAGAGAGGCTGGGTAGCACCTCGAGTTCATAGGGGTCAGTGGCGGCTAGTCGTTGCGTCTCATAGTAGCCGAGTGCGGCAACCATGGCGGCATTGTCAGTGCAAAGCGTGAGCGGCGCGTACTCTATAGCGATAGGTAAGCGAGAGGATAATTCGTGTCTGAGGGCAGTGTTGGCTGCGACACCACCAGCGATAACAACAGAGGCGGGCGCATAGTCATGATAGGCGCGCTCGGTCTTGTCGACGAGTGTCTCGACCGCGACGCGCTGGAAGCTGGCGGCGAAATCATGCCTCTGAGAGGCCGTCAGACGGCCTGAGAGCTCATATGAGGGAAAACTCGTGTCCACGCCTACTTCGCGCTGAACGGCCCGTAGAACGGCTGTTTTGAGGCCTGAGAACGAAAACGCATATGGTTCATCAAGACGTGCTTTGGGCAACTGATAGGCCTGGTCATCCCCCTCGCGCGCTGCTTGACTGATCGATGGTCCTCCAGGGTAGGGGAGACCGAGGATTTTGGCGACTTTGTCAAATGCCTCGCCAACCGCATCGTCACGGGTCTGACCGAGGAGTTCATAGTCGCCGTGTCCCTGAAATAGCACGAGTTGCGTATGTCCGCCTGACACGATAAGCGCCAGGAGGGGAAATTGGGGTTGCGCTTGAGGGAGCGTAAGAGAAAGAGCAGGGGACTGATCAGTGATGAAATTGGCGTAGACATGTGCTTCGACGTGATGGATAGGGTAGAGCGGTTTGTCGTGGATGATCGCGAGGGTGCGCGCAGCCAATGTGCCGACCAGTAATGAGCCAATTAACCCTGGTGCATAGGTGACGGCGATTGCATCGATATCATCCCAAGTACACGCGGCGTCGCCAAGGGCTTTTTCGACAACTGGGCCGATGGCTTCGATATGACTGCGGGCGGCTATCTCTGGCACCACCCCACCATATGCAGCGTGGATATCAATCTGTGAACTAACGACATGACTGAAAAGCCGGTGCCCATCTTGCACGATGGCGGCAGCGGTATCATCGCAGCTACTTTCGATTCCCAGAATCTTCATTCTGCCTAGTATACCTCTGTTGTTAGATAATTTCTAGGGTCGTAATGGTATTATATAAAATAACCGATGTATACGAAAAAAGGAGAAAAAGCTATGACCGAAAGCGATGTGGGGAGATCACAACAGTCATCAGGAGCAAAAACCAAGTATAGGCGAGCGCTGACATCATTGGTAGCTTTGCGGCATGGTCGACCCGGTAGCAAGTTACGATGTATCGTCGTGGCTGGAGACTATGGTACGGGCACGGTAGTACGATTAATTGCTGAGCTACTCAGTGAGGCCGGTAAAGACGTTGTGGAGATTACTCCAGAAAGTTCTGATGCACGCTATCAGCATGACATGCGTGTTTTTCAGCGTGAATTAGCTGAGGCTCAGATGGCCAAGGCGCATTATGTCGTTATAGAAGTTACCCAGTCGTTTATTAACATGATGGCACACATGACTATTCGGCTTGACACTGTCGTGGCGTTGACCGACTGTCCTGCTGCTCGAGAGCTGATCAAACAGCCTCTCAAGCATGTTGTAGCACCTTGCGGCATGGAGGTTCCTGGTGTTGAGGTGCACAATGTGATGACGTTTGGTCGTGATGAACAGGCCGACATGAGAGCTCAGCAGCTCAAGCAATACCGCAAGGGAACAGAGGTAACGTATAGTATTGATCAACATGACGAAGTGATGGTAGCCACTCATCTCCTGGGGTGGCGAAATGCCGGCCTGGTGGCTGCAGCGCTTGCTGTTGCCTACGTGCTTGGAGTGAAGCCTGAGGATTTCGGCGAGGCAGTGGCTAATGTTGAGTCTATACCAGGGAACCTCCAGTATCTTGATGCGCCACACCTTGCATTTTCAGTCATCACCGATAGTGGCATGACACCGGTTGTGATCGAAAATTCGCTTGAAACAGCTCGTGCGATTGCTCGACGGCGAGTCATCGTAGGCCTTGCTGCGTCAGTCGATAATGAGCGACTTGCACAGTACAAAAAAGACATCGATCGACTGATCTATGTAGGGGAAACTGACCTTGCTGGCGTAACTAGGGTTCATGATGCCGATGAAGCTGCTCTTGTTGCTATGCGCGCTGCCAAGCAGGACGATCTCGTGTTGCTGCTTGGCAGCGCCTTTGTTGAGCGTGATGCCGATGGACACACGGTGGCTGAAAGGATGGCAGGTATTGACGCATGAACCTCAAGGTAGTACTGAAAAAACTCATTCCAATAGGAATGTTTCAGAGATTAGCGCCGGCCTATCATTATCTCGAAGCTCGTGTTGCTAGTCAGCGTTATGGCAATCCAGCTCGAGAATTGCATGTTATTGGGGTGACAGGAACAAATGGCAAGACGACGACCTCATTTATGATTCATCGTATGCTCGTCGAGGCTGGCTACAATGTAGCACTTATGACAACGGTTGGTAACGGTGTTCGCCATGATATTCAACCACAAGTTGCTCATATGACAACCGTCTCAGCGCCGGAGCTACAGCGTCGCTTGCGAGATTTTTGTCGGCAGGGTGCCGAGTGGGTTGTGCTCGAGACGACCAGTCACGCATTAGCCCAACATCGTGTGTGGGGAGTGCCCTATGAGATAGCCGTGATGACCAATGTGACGCATGAGCATCTCGACTATCATGGTACATTTGAGCGATATCGTGATGCGAAGCGTCGATTATTTCAAATTGCGGCACGACATGGGCGGCGCTTTGGTGTGGTCAATGCCGATGATCCATCGGCGCATTATTTTAGCCGAGAAGTTCCGCGCTCGATCACCTATGGTATTCAGCACGGTGAATTGCGTGCACGCGATATCAAGCAAGGGGCAAAGGGCAGTCGATTTCGAGCGGTCATTGACGGCGACGAGTATGATATCACCTGTCAAATCCCGGGGGAGTTCAATGTCAGTAATAGTCTTGCAGCGGTGGCGGTCGGCCGCGAGCTTGGTCTGACTCGCCAGCAGATTGAGTCGGGTATTGCTGCACTCAAAGAGGTAGAGGGGCGCATGAATACGATCAGCGAAGACCAAGCTTACGGGGCGGTTGTGGATTTTGCGCATACGCCTGATTCGTTTGAGCGGCTTCTTGGCGACCTCAGGCGCTCTACACAGGGCAAGCTCGTTGTTGTGTTTGGATCGGCCGGTCGCCGCGATGAAGCCAAACGCGCTATCCAGGGCGAAATAGCTGGCACATACGCTGACGAAGTTGTTCTGACCGAGGAAGACGACCGCGATGTCGATGGGCATGAAAACCTCGAGATGATCGCTAGCGGTGCGCAAAAAGCTGGCAAAATTCGCGGCAAAAACTTATTTCTTATCCTCGACCGTACCGAAGCGATACACACTGCTGTCACACGCGTTGCCAGTGCTCAGGATACGGTGGTATTTCTGGGTAAGGGACACGAAAAAACGATCGAACGCGCCGATGGCGAGCATCCTTGGAACGAGCTCGAAACTGTTCGCCAAGCGATCCGCGCTCATCGCAGCAACACGTGAAATAGGTGATATATTTCATTGACTCCACCACAAGATGGTTCTTTACAGATCAATGAGCGTTAATCAAGTGTGAGAGAGATGCAGCGGATGAAGCCGCCGCCTTTGGAGAGTTCGGTGATGGATTGAGGGAGGACGGTGAGGCCATGATGACGCAATTGCTTGGCGAGATCGGGCGCGGCTGAACTCATGATGACTGTTTCGCCTGTCGATACGAGGTTACACGCGAACCCTTGCTTGGCTTCCTCGAGTGATACGGGGATTTTTTCGACCAGGTCGAAATTCTCGAGCAGGGCTCGACTCTCTGGCACAAACGCCTCAGGGCAATACGCAATCAAGCCTTTTTGGCCATCGCGCGGCTCACGAATTACCGCCAGTGCGAGATCGAGGTCATAGAAGAAGCTGTCGGGCCATCTCGTCACGGTATTGATCATTGGTTTTCCGTCGCGATCTGTCTGAGGAATAGTTTGGAGCTGGATGCGACGATAGCCGAGCGTATCAGCGGCAAAGCTTTGAGCGGCCTCGTCGCTGCGGTACTGACTACCGCAAAACAGCCAATTGCCACAGGCAAGCGCGTCGCCCTGACCACTAAATTTGTGATTATCGGGGACATGAATAACTGTTTTGCCAAGTCGCTTGAGGGCTGCTTCGGCATGTGCCTCCTCGCTGGCACGAGCACGCGGCAA
>APMI01000042.1_pt1 | contig 11378 bp, 7 predicted proteins | sample 667938 | NCBI WGS metagenome assembly APMI01 (sample SAMN01084076, study PRJNA167559) | wastewater metagenome | biome: Wastewater | place: Denmark: Ejby Moelle, Odense | collected 2011-11-28 | reverse complement strand
TCAGTAATTACTTTAATTTCTTATGTATTAACCAAAGTAAGTGTAACCGCATTTACAGGAGGTATCTTTATGGAAAGTTTATTAGGACTTCCCTTCTGGTATGGTGCTATTGGTTTGGTATTATTAACTGGGGTTTTTACCGTTTTTGGCGGAATGAAAGGCGTAATGACACTTTCTAAAATCCAAACCCCAATCTTAATTATAGGCTCTTTTATGGTTTTATTTTTAGGATTAATAGCCTTAGGCGAAGGTTCTATGGCACAGGGTTGGGCAAATATGATAGAACATGCCAAAAGTATGAACAAAGGTTTTGGAACTAATCACTTGATGCATTTTGATAAAAACGATCCATTGTATAATAAATTCCCAGGACTTTGGGTGTTTTTAGGAGCGGCTATCATCGGTTTTTGGTATTGGTGTACAGACCAGCACATTGTACAAAGAGTACTAGGAGGTAAAAATATGAATGAAATGAGAAAAGGAACCATCCTTGCCAGTTATTTTAAAATTTTACCTGTATTTATGTTCTTAATTCCAGGGATGATTGCAGTAGCATTAGCAGCAAAACCAGAATCAGGATTTGTGATGGGCTCTACTGATGAAGCTTTTGGTTCTATGGTAAAATTTGTTTTACCAGCAGGGGTAAAAGGAATAGTAACAGTAGGTTTTATCAGTGCTTTGGTAGCATCATTAGCTGCATTTTTTAATTCTTGTGCTACATTATATACCGTAGATTTTTATAAACCAAAACATCCTGAAGCTAGTGAAGAAAAGTTAGTTTGGGTAGGTAGAATTGCAACTTGGGTGGTTGTCGTTTTAGGGCTAATCTGGATTCCTGTAATGATGGGATTAGGTAGTTTATACGCTTATCTGCAAGATGTACAATCATTATTAGCTCCGTCTATTGTAGCGGTATTTTTATTGGGAATTTTCTCCAAAAAAATTACACCAAAAGCTGGCGAATATGGTATTGTAATAGGTTTTATTATAGGAATGGTAAGATTATTCTGTAATATTTTTAAAGATAATTTAAACGCTGTAGAATCTTTGAAAGGAATTAGCTGGTTCTGGCAAACCAACTGGCTTATTTTTGAGATTTTCCTTTTGTTATTCATCATTGTAATGATGATTGTAGTAAGTTTCTTCACGCCACAAGCTACAGAAGAAAGCTTAAAAGGAATTACTTTCTCAACTCAAAGTGAGGAGCAGAAAGCAGAGACAAGATCAAGCTGGACTTGGGTAGATGTAGTTGCATCTCTAGGTGTAGTACTGTTCTGTGCTTTATTCTATTGGTATTTCTGGTAAGAAATTAAGATATAAAGTTTGTTTTTCATGTAAGAGAGGTGCTTTTTAATAAAAGTATCTCTCTTCTTTTTTGGTTATTTATTCAAATAATTTTTAATGACTTCTATTACCCCAAAATCATTGTGAGAAGGGGCTTCATAATGAGCGATTTTTTTCACCGAAGGATGTGCGTTTTCCATTGCAAAACTATATTTTGCATTTTCTAGCATTTCTATATCATTCATATAATCGCCAAAAGCCATTGTTTGTTCTGGCGTGATTTTTAATTCTTTTTGAAGTATGCTTAATGCTTTTCCTTTATTGATGTTTTTGTTCATTATATCCATCCAAAATTCACCAGAAACTACTACTTCCAGCCCATATTTTTCAAAATGTTTCAGGAAAGGATAAAGATTTTTTTCTGAACCTTCAGGATGATAAATCGCTATTTTGAAAGCACTATCATCTACCATCTCGGTAAGGTCTTTCATTTTCTTATTTTTGGTGTAATATCTGGTAAAAAAATCTATAAAATTTTGGTCTTCTGTCTCGTAATAGGCATATTTTTTAGCAGAAAGTACAGCTCTAGCTCCAGAAATTTCTCTTACTGCTTTTATGATTTCTGAGATATGAGAATGCTCCATTTTATCAGCAAAAAGTTCTTGATCTTGGTAAACCACATAACCGCCATTTTCTGCGATAAAACCAATCTCGTGTTCTATTTCTTCAAAATATTTTGTAATTCCGGGCATTTGTCTTCCGCTAGCTGGTACAAATAAGATGTTTCTTCTTTTTAATTCTGTATAAATTTCAGTAAATTCTGGACTTACTTCATAATTAGAATTTAGAAATGTACCGTCCATATCGGTTACAATGAGTTTAATGTCTGTCATAAAAATATTTTTCCTTAGAATAGATTTTTTGAAATTGCAAATTTAGCTACTTTTATATTTATAATAAAGCACCAGCAAAAAAGCTGATGCTTTGGGGTAAATGACAATAATGTATTGAAAATATGAATTGTTTTTATTGATTTTATTTTCTTGCCATCACTTTTTTTACGGCATTTACAATGGCTTCTGCATTTAATCCGTATTTTTCCATTAATTGTTCAGGCGTTCCACTTTCTCCGAAACTATCGTTTACTGCCACATATTCTTGCGGAGTAGGAAGTTCTGTAATCAAAAGTTGAGCTACACTATCTCCTAAACCACCTAATCTATTGTGTTCTTCGGCAGTTACCACACAACCCGTTTTCTTCACAGAATTTAAAATAGCTTCTTTGTCTAAAGGTTTAATGGTGTGAATATTGATAATTTCAGCATCTATGCCTTGTTCTTCCAAAATTTCTCCTGCTTTTATAGCCTCCCAAACCAAGTGACCAGTTGCTACAATGGTTACATCTTTGCCTTCGTTTACCATCCAAGCTTTTCCGATTTCGAATTTTTGATTTTCATCTGTAAAAACAGGAATTACAGGTCTTCCGAAACGAAGATAAACAGGGCCGTGATGGTCTGCAATGGCTATGGTAGCTGCTTTGGTCTGATTGTAATCACAAGTGTTAATTACCGTCATCCCTGGTAGCATTTTCATTAAACCAATATCTTCTAAAATCTGGTGAGTAGCCCCATCTTCACCCAAAGTAAGACCAGCGTGAGAAGCACAAATTTTCACATTTTTATCAGAATAAGCTACAGATTGGCGAATTTGATCATACACTCTTCCTGTAGAAAAGTTAGCAAAAGTACCTGTAAAAGGAATTTTACCATCGATGGCAAGACCAGCAGCAATCCCAATCATATTGGCTTCAGCAATACCAATTTGGAAAAAACGATTAGGGTTTTCTTCAATAAATTTCTCCATTTTAAGAGAACCGATTAAATCTGCACATAATGCCACCACATTTTCATTGGTTCTACCCAACTCTGCCAATCCTGCTCCAAAACCAGATCTGGTATCTTTTTTTTCTGTATAAGTATATTTTTTCATAATCGAGTTCGTATTAATAGTCTCCTAAAGTTTCTTCTAATTGGTCTAAAGCACGTTGCAATTGTTCATCATTAGGTGCTTTTCCGTGCCAAGCGTGGGTACCCATCATATAATCTACACCAGCTCCCATTTGAGATTTTAACAAAATGCAAATTGGTTGACCTTGATGTGCTAAGGATTTGGCTTCGTCTAAAGTTTTTAGAATTTCTTCCATTTCATTACCATTCTCTACTTCTAGAACCTTCCATCCAAATGCTTCGAATTTTCCTTTTAAATTTCCTAAAGAAAGAACTTTGGAAGTAGGACCATCTATTTGTTGACCATTATAATCTACTGTTGCAATTAAATTATCTACTTTATTATGAGCAGCAAACATTAATGCTTCCCAGATTTGTCCTTCTTGTAATTCGCCATCACCATGAAGTGTAAAAACCAAGTTAGAATCATTGTCTAGTTTTTTTCCTAAAGCGTGACCAATAGCTACAGATAGACCTTGACCAAGAGAACCAGAAGCAACCCTCACTCCAGGTAAACCTTCGTGTGTGGTAGGATGTCCTTGTAATCTAGAATTTAATTTTCTGAAAGTTGCCAATTCGCTTTTATCAAAATATCCTGCATGTGCTAAAACACTGTAAAATACTGGCGAAATGTGACCGTTTGAAAGATAGAAAACATCTTCTCCTTTTCCTTTCATATCAAATCCGGGATTTCTTTTCATTTCATCAAAATAGAGGGCAACCAAGAAATCTGTACAACCTAACGAACCACCAGGATGCCCAGATTGACAAGCGTGTACCATTCTTACAATATCTCTTCTTACCTGTGAGGCAATATTTTTTAGTTTTGTAATATCGTGTGACATAATTTTTTTGATTAAATCATTTTTTGAGAATCTTTGATAAACTGCTCCAAACCGCTATCTGTAAGAGGATGCTTAAGCAGAGATACAATAGGCTGTAACGGACAAGTTACTACATCTGCACCAATTTTAGCACAATTAATGATGTGCATACTGTGTCTTACAGAAGCTGCTAAAATCTGAGTAGGGTAGTTATAATTGTCGAAAATTAGTCTTATTTCTTCAATCAAATTGAGACTGTCAGTAGAAATATCATCTAATCTTCCTAAGAATGGTGAAACATAGGTAGCACCAGCTTTTGCAGCCAAAAGAGCTTGACCAGCAGAGAAAATTAAAGTACAATTGGTTTTGATACCTTTGTCTGAAAAATATTTTAAAGCTTTTACGCCGTCTTTTATCATCGGTATTTTCACCACAATATTGGGGTGAATTTGCGCAAGAGTTTCGCCTTCTGCAATCATTTCTTCATATGTAGTAGAAAGAACTTCTGCAGAAATATCACCATCTACAATGTCACAAATATCCTTATAATGCTGAAGAATTGCTTCGTTTCCGCTGATGCCTTCTTTTGCCATTAAAGATGGATTGGTTGTTACACCATCCAAAATTCCCAAATCATTGGCTTCTCTTATCTGCTCTAGATTAGCAGTGTCTATAAAAAATTTCATATAAGTTATATTAGTTAAATTATTTAAGTTTTTCTAAAAATTGATTTTATTATTCAAATTTCCAATAATCAAGGAAGGCTAAATCTTCGGTAATGGTATCTTTACCTTTAAAAATAAAATACAAATCGTGAACCTCCGTAATTGGACTTATTTCTGTGGTTTTTAAACTCCATCTATCACTGCCACCAGTTCTAGGTATGGTCATAGTTCCTAGAAGTTTTCCGTTTACACCGTCAATTCTTATCTCAAGAGAGACATCATTATGTACTGTTCCTACTCTTGCGGTGAATTTTTTAGCTCCTTTTTTCTGAAAATCTACTCCTTTAATTTTGGTATAGCTTCCATTTTTGTTGGCTTTAATAAAAACGCCTACTTGATTATTTTGTTGAGATTTTATTCCTTCTGACCAAGCGATGGTTTCTCCTTCATTTTTAAGGAAAGGATTAATGGAGCTAATTCCATTAGTAATTCCAGTGCCCATTTTCATAGGAGAAATAGAGCCATCTTTATTAAATTTGAGCTCATCTAAACAGACAGAACGTGTAAAACCACTACCACCAGGAAGCGCACCATTATGATAAAAAAGATACGTTTTCCCTTTGAAATCTAGAATTCCGGGGTGGTTGGTAAAACTTCTTCCTTCGGTTGGCATTAGTGTTCCGCCGTATTTCCAAGGTCCAGTTGCACTGCTGCTTGTAGAATATCCTAAATGCTCAGGAATAGGACCGCCTGCCCAAAAAAGATAGTACAATTTATTGCGTTTGTAGAGCCAAGGTCCTTCTTCATATAATGTAGCACGCTGAGGATTATTTTCTCTTTTTGCAAAGGAAGTTTCAGTCATAGGAATACTTGTAATTTCTCCACTAAAAGAAATCATATCTTCATTCAATTTTATGTAATAGCAATTCGGATTTCCCCAGTACAAATAGGCTTGTCCGTCATCATCAATAAAAACTGTAGGGTCTATATCTCCCAAACCACTCTGTGCCAATGGTTTTCCTAAAGGGTCATAAAAAGGACCATAAGGACTGTCTGCTACTGCTACACCAATGGCAGGTTTATTATTTTCTGAACTTATTACAGGACAATAGATATAAAATTTTCCGTTTCTCTCTATACATTGTGCAGCCCAAGCATCTGCCTTAGCCCAAGAAAAAGTTTTGTAAGAAAGGGGAGAAGGATGTTCTGTCCAGTTTACCATATCTTTTGTCGTAAACAGTTTCCAATCATTCATTGTAAACCAAGTAGAATTGTCTTCATCGTGACCAGTATAGAGAAAAACTTGGTCGTTATAGACCATTGGAGCAGGATCTGCAGTATAAGCTGTTTGTATAATTGGGTTTTGTCCAAATATATAAGCAGATAAAAATACAAAAGAAAAAATAGCGGTTTTAAATGAATTTCTCATTTTCTTATTATTTAGTGAGGTCTATTAACTTTTCTACAACAGGTTTAGCTTTGTAATTTCTGTCAAAAAGCAAAGGATAATCTGTTCTGCCTCTTACAGGAAAGTCATTTTTCCAAGATTGTAAATCGGTAACACCCCAAAGTGTCACTCTTCTGATTCTGTCTTGATGTTTTAGATATAGTTTGAATAAATCTAAATAACGGTTTTCCCATACTTTTTCAGCTTCTGCAGTAAGCCCAGTTTTATAAGGGTCTAATTCTTTTCTGTATTTATTTACATCAGAAATATTGGCGCTGGTTCCCCAAGGTGAAGGCAAAGCACTTACATCAAGCTCAGTGATGCTCGCTTTAAGTCCTAAATCTGAGTAAGTAACAATTGCTTTTTCATATTCTTCTAAAGAAGGGGTTTCTATGCCAAGGTGAGATTGCATTCCTATACCATCTATTCTTAAACCTCTTTCTTTCAATGTTTTTACTAATTTTACGATAGCTTCTCTTTTACCAGGAAACCATTCGTTATAATCATTATAATAAAGTTCTGCATCAGGATCTGCTTCGTGAGCGTACTGAAATGCTAATGGAATGAATTCTTCTCCTAAAATTTCGTAGAATTTACTTTTTCTGTATTGTCCGTCATCCAAAATAGCTTCATTTACAACATCCCAGCCTTGTATTCTGCCTTTGTAACGAGTAACAATAGTGGTAATGTGATTTTTTATGCGCTCTTTCAAAACTTCTGGAGATACATTTTTACCGTCTTTATCTGTAAAAAACCACCTCGGAGCTTGTGAATGCCAAAGTAGATTATGCCCAATAATGAACATTTTATTTTTCTCGCCAAACTCTACAAATTTATCTGCATCATCAAAGAAAAATTTACCTTCTTCTGGCTGCAGATACATACTTTTCATGCAGTTTTCGGCGACAATAGAACTGAACTGAGATTTAACAATATCTACAGATTGTACATCTTTGCCATGAATTTGGTCTAAATTTAATGCAGTTCCTATGAAAAATTTGTCTTTATAGGCATCTTTCAAGGTTGTATTTTTAGATTTTTGTGCAGTACAAGAAAAAACGGCTAACAATAGCGCGGGTAATAAAAGTAATAATTTGTATGTTCTCATTTTAATGCTCTTTTTTAATTTTCTGTGGTGAAAGATGAAGCAGGTAAATCGCTTTTATTTTTTAGATTTCCATCAGGATTATCTGCCCAATCGTATCTTACAGCAACTGGTTCTTTTGTATTATCATTCCAAACCAGAACTTTATTGCCTTCAATTTTAGCTTTCGCCCATTCATATTTTCCATCTTTTCCTTTTATTGAAAAGCCTTTTAAATCGGAAGTTGGTTGTAAATTATCTGTTCCTTTTTTGAAAGTAAGAATAATTTTGTTCCCTTCAATTTTCATAGATTCATAGACTGGTCCGTCTGCAATTACATTTTGTTTGTAAGCAATTTTTTCTGCTAAAAGTGCTAGTCTGTCTCCTACAGATTTTTTGTTGAGCGGATGGATGTCATTCCATTCTCCTAAGTCTATGGTTACGGCAAGTCCGGCATTGGGTACGTTTTTAGAAACTAATCTTTGTTGGTCTCTTAATTCTGCCCAATTGCTTTCTAAAGGCAATTTTCTAGCTTCCATAAAATTTGCCAATTGTACAATCAGAAACGGCATTTCTTTTTGGTTCCATTTATTTCTCCAATCCAATATCATTTTGGTTAATAAATCTCCATATTCTTTAGGTTTTCCGGTATTGCTTTCACCTTGATACCAAAGTGCACCTTTCACATTATAATTAATTAAAGGATGAATCATTGCGTTATAAAGTCCAGTTGGTTTCCAACGAATAAATGTTTGACCTGGAGCCATTTTTTCCATTTTAGCCCCTATTTTATACTTCCATTCACCTTTTAAATCTATTTTTTGTCCGTCAATTTCCAAATAATAAGGTTTATCTGCAATAAATTGACCTTTTCCGCTTCCATTAGAAACTCTAACTGCGATGATGTTTTTTCCTTCTTTTAAAACACCAGCAGGAATATCATACCAACGTGGAGGATACTCATACGTTACATTTCCTACTTTAGTTCCGTTAATGTAAGTTACGTCTGCATCTTTTATTCTTCCTAAATTAAGAAAAGCTGCTTTTTTGTCAGCATCTTTCGGTAGTGTAATTTCTTTTCTAAGCCATACAGAACCGTCAAAGAAACCTTCTTTGTCTTCCCAAGAACCTGGGATTTGCATGGTTTTCCAATCAGAATCATCTAGTTCATAATTTTGCCAATGTTGATTAAGACCGATATCACTTTGGTCTAGTTCTGCATACCAAGCTTTGCTTAGGGCAAATTCTGTAGATTCTGTAGATTTTATTAAAGCATCATCTTGCCATTTTTTAGCTTCTTCCAGATATTCAGGATAATTTTTTAGAGAATTTTCATCCATCCAGGCTTGTACTGGTGAACCACCTAAACTTGTGTGGATAATACCAACAGGAACATTATTTTTCTTGCTTATTTCTTTAGCGAAAAAATACGCAACACCAGAAAAATTAAGAATCGTTTCTGGGTTGGTAGCTTCCCATTTTCCACCATCTAATTCTGTTTGTGGAGCTTTAAAATTGTATTTCTGAGGAACAGTAAAGAATCTGATATTTTGATTATTAGCATTTTTGATTTCATCTCCGTATAATGGTTTTAGTCTTCGCATCGGTAATTCCATGTTAGATTGTCCAGATGCTATCCATACATCACCAATTAAAATATCCTTGATGGTAATGTCGTTAATCACCATTTCAAAAGGACCACCAGCTTTCATTGGAGCGAGTTTGATTTTCCAATTTCCGCTGTTATCAGCAATGGTTTGATATTTTTTATTCAGAAATTTTAAATTTACTTTTTCTCCAGAATCTGCACTTCCCCAAATGGTAACATTTTGGTTTCTTTGGAGAACCATTCCATTCGTAATTAGAGTTGGGAGTTTTACTTTACCCTCAATAATTATACTGCTTATCAGTACTAAAAATAAGGTGAAAACAATTTTGAATTTCTTTAAATTTTTCATTTTTATGATGAGATTTTTATTTGAATTCTTGGTTTAATAATCTAACTTCTACAATTTGAGCAGTGGTAGATTTTTCCGAAGCAGTAAATTTTATGTTCAAAATTTCTTTGCTTTTTTCGGATTCTGGTATTGGTATCACTACATATTGAAGATTTGCTCCCAATTTTCCTTCTAATGTTTTTGAAAAAATGTTCTTGTCATTAACCTCAATATCTAAATTTCTATTTTTTTGAGCATCAAAATAAGTAACATAAATGTATTTTGAGGATTTGTTTTTATTGATTAATTGATAGCTGAACCATCCTTTCGCATCTCTGAAGTGAAGATCTTCTGCATAGCCTGTATTAGAATCTTTACTTTGAACAAAATGGTCAGATTCTGGCTGTTGCTCTCCAGATTTTACTTTATCTGTAGTTATGGCGTCTAGTGCTCTTGTTTTTTGTTCTTCTATAGTTTTAGCTTTTTGGAGGGCTTCAATTTTATTAGCATCAGCCTGAGGGAAATATAAAATATAGCGTTGTTCTTCAATTTTATAAAAAGGCATCAATTGTAGCCCGTTCTTGTATTTTTTTTCGGGATAAAGTCCTGATATTTTGAAATTTAGCGGATTGTTTTCATCTTTTTTAATGTGTTCTAAAATAGACGAAGCATCTCCTAAAATGGTAGGAATTTCATTCAAAGGAATTTGAGGGCCGTGTGCAATATGTCCGCCTCTGCTAGAATCTGCGAAAAGTCCTGCTTGATTTTCATTTCCGAAAGATGCTGCTAGAACAATCGGGCCATATTTGAAGGAATAATAATCTGATTGATCTGGCAATTGTTCTACCGAAATGTGCATTGGCAATTTCATTATAATAACATCACCTTTCTTCCATTTTCTATGAATAGAAAAGTATCCTTCAGCGTCTTTTTTTGTAGATATTTCTTTACCATTAATAATGATTTTCACTTCATTAGCATTTGTCCAATTCGGGCATCTTAACTTGATTGAAAAAGGTAATTTACTAATTGAGTTAATTATTAATTTGGTTTCAGGAACTTCTGGGAAATTATTTTCTTGAGTTAAAACTACTTTTTTCTCTGCCCAATTTAACTTAGACGGAATGAAAAGATTAACATACAAATCATTATTGCTGTGAGCATAAATCATTTCGCCATATTTAGAATGATTTTCCATTCCAGAACCTACACAACACCAAAAACTGGTTTCTGGTTGAGAATAAACTCTGTAATGGCCAGGTCTCATTGGTGTAAAATAAACATAACCGCCAGTTTTGCTATTTTGAGATGATAAAATATGGTTATAGAGCGCCTTTTCGTAATAATCTATGTAAGAAGAATTAGGCGAATCTGAATAAATTTCTTTGGTAAGCTTCAGCATATTGTATGTATTGCAGGTTTCGGGGCCTTCTATACTTTTAATCATTCCACTGAAATCATTTATTGCGTTAAAATGTTCACTTACGCTATTTCCACCAATGGAAACTGACCTATTTTCGGTAACTGTATGCCAGAAAAAATCTGCGGCATCGCTCCATTTTTGGTTGTGTTCTACTTCTGCGATTTTTTTAAAACCAATCACTTTTGGGATTTGTGTATTGGCGTGGATACCAGTCAATTTATCTTGTTTCTCTAAAAGTGGTTCTAAAATTACACGATGTGAGAATTTATGTGCAAGGTCTAAGTATTTTTTATTTCCTGTAATTTCGTAAACATCTGCAAAAATTTCGTTGAGACCACCGTGTTCACTTCTCAGCATTTCCTGAATTTGTTCATCAGATAAGCCAGAAACTTCGTTGCTCATCCAATCGGTAAGTTTTATGAGCATTTTTTTTGCTTTTTCACTTTTTCTATAATAGTAGGCATCTCGCAAACCTGCATAAGTTTTGTGGATGTTATACAAAGGAACCCAACGATTATTAAGTCCGAAACTATTGGCTTTTATATTTCCTTCAGCTATTTCTTTCCAGATTTGTTTTCCGTTTGGTACTCCAGAGAGATAGCCATTTCCAGAAGCATTTTGACAAATTTCTAATTCATCAATCATATAATCTAGCTTTTTTTTGATAGCCAAATCGCCTGTAGAAGCATACATAAGAGCAAGAGCAGA
>APMI01014656.1_pt1 | contig 11381 bp, 11 predicted proteins | sample 667938 | NCBI WGS metagenome assembly APMI01 (sample SAMN01084076, study PRJNA167559) | wastewater metagenome | biome: Wastewater | place: Denmark: Ejby Moelle, Odense | collected 2011-11-28 | reverse complement strand
GCACCAATCCTGACGCCACAACATACCATTTTCATTTCTTCGACTCCTGGGGCGCCTGCTCTTGCAGTTGCAGCGTACTGATGCGCTCGGTCCATTCACCACCGGCATCTTCGACAAGTTCTTTCAAAGTGACCTCGGATTCCGTGATTGCAGTGATCTGGCCATAGTTCTGACCGAGGTAATTGCCCAGCTTCACCTGGTGAAGGGTTTTGTCGGCCGCGATAAGCGCATGTGACTGCCCTCGCTTGAGCAGCACGCCAACCATTTTCAAAGACTCCAGCGGATAAGACTCAAGCGGCTCGCGCCGCCGGTTTGCGTCGGGAACAAAAGCGCCCGACTTCTTGTCCGGTTCAAGCTTCGACTGCCGGAACGGATCTACTGTCCCGGCCCCCTCGTAAGTCACCAGAATTGCCTGCTGAATCGGCGGCAAGGGTTTGAGATTCGGCTTCAGATCCTTCGATGCTTCCGCCATCCAGTCGCGCAGATCCTGCTGCTGATCGCCGCATCCGGAAAGAAGCAGGGCAGTAGCCAGGGGCAAGATCAAAGTCAGTCGCATGATGGTCACTTGCCTGCCTTTTCCTTGGCTTTTTCCTTGCGCAACCTAGCCACTTCGTCATCATCGAGATAACGGTAAGTTACCGCTGTCGCATCAAATTTGAGACTGCCATCCTTGATGCTTTCGATGGCAATATCGTTGAGCGTCACGATGCGGGGCATTTGCGCTACATCTCCGACGAACTCGCCGAGGTCATGATAACTGCCTGTCACGCGAACCGCGATCGGCAGCTCGGCGTAAAAATCTTTCATGCCTTCGGAACCCGGCTTGAACAGATCGAACTGCAGGCCGCGGCCAAGACCGGCCTGATTGATATCCGCCAGCAGCGACTCGATCTCGGAACTGTTGGGCAATTGCTTGAGCAGAGCCCCGAACTGGCGATCGATTTCACTGAGCTGACGCCGGTATTCGGGCAGATTGATCGCCTGGCGCTTTTTGCCGAGCCAGTCATCCTTGAGAGAGACCTCCTCCCGCTGCTTGGTGTCCAGCGTGACAAGTTGGTCGCTCCAGTCGAACCACCATCCACCAAGCACGATTGCCACAAAAATGGCGACCAAGGTAACGACGCGGGGAAGCAGCGGCCATTGACCGGGATCGTTGGGGTCCAGCCCCCTGAAATCGCGCAACAGGGCCTGGAGGTCCAGATGGCGGAGATTTTCCATGGAATCCTTGAACCCCATTACCGCTTACCCCCTGAACCTGCCGGAATCTTGCCCTTGAGCTGATCGGCATCCGCCGCACTGGCGCGCTCGATACTTACATTCAAGTTGAACTCACTGACTCGGCGGTTATTGAGCATTGCGGCCTTGACCTCGACCAGATCGGCGTGCTCAAGATGGGGAGACGCTTCGAGATTACGCATGAGGTTCGACACCCGGGCATTCGATTGGGCATACCCAACCAGATTGACCTTCAGGCCAGACTGCTTCAAGGCCTTGAGGTAGACACCTTCCGGCATCTGGCGGGTCAGCTCATTGAAGAGCTGCACGGTTTCAGTCCGGTGGGTCTGCAGCGATTCGATTACCTGTTTGCGTGACAGGAGCGCCTCGGCCTGCTCACGCAAACCCTTTATCTCGGCAATTTCCTTGTCGAGGGCAGCGATTTCCTCCTTGAGAAAGGCGTTCTTGGCATCCTGGCCGTCGATATAACCTGCGATGACCGAATGCCCGACAAACCAGATCACAAGGCCAACAAGCGCAGAGAGCGCCGCAAAGAGGGCGAACTGCTGACGACGAGCCTTGCGTTTTTCCTCCCGGTGAGGGAGCAGGTTGATACGAATCACGAATCAAACCTCCGCAAGGCCAGTCCGCATGCCACAAGGAGGGCTGGCGCATCGGCAGCCAGATTCTTCGGACGGATCTTCGAGCCCAGACTCATGCTCGCAAAAGGATTGGCAACCTGGGTGTCGACCTGGGTCCGGCCAGACACGGTTTCGGCCAAGCCCTGAATGACCGCACAACCACCTGCGAGCACGATGTGATCCACCTGGTTGAACTGCGTTGAGGTAAAGAAAAACTGCAATGCCCGTGACACTTCCAACGCCAGCGAGTCCATGAAGGGACGCAGCAGATCCGACTCATAGCTCTCGGGGAGTGATCCGGTGCGCTTGCTGTTCTCAGCCTCTTCAAGCGACATGCCGAAGTGACGCATGATGTCCTGGGTGAGCAGAAAGCCGCCAAAAGCCTGCTCCCGCGCATACACCTGGACACCGTTACGGAGAACGGACACGTTCATTACGTTGGCGCCGGCATCCACGAGGGCAATGATCTGGTCTTCACCGCTCCCCGGAAGCTGTGCCTGAACGAGCTCAAAGGCAGATAGCGCGGCGTAGGATTCGACATCCACCACCAACGCCTTGAGCCCTGCAGATTCTGCGGCTGCGACGCGGTCTTCAACCTTTTCCTTGCGGGACGCGGCAATCAGCACCTCGTCCTCATCCGCTCCGGAGGCAGCCGGGCCAATCACCTGAAAGTCCAGGTTTACCTCGTCGAGGGCGAACGGAATGTACTGATTGGCTTCCGACTCTACCTGGACCTCCAGCTCCTGATCGCGCAAACCGGCAGGCAGGATGATTTTTTTTGTGATGACCGCCGACGCCGGCAAGGCCAGCGCCACGAACTTGGTACTGGTGCCAAGCCGGCGCCAGCCACGACGAATCGCCTCGGAGACGGCTTCAAGGTTGGCGATGTTGCCATCGGACACGGATTCCCGTGGCAGGGCCTCGATCGCATAACGCTCGACCCGATACCCCCCTCCGGAAACAGCGGACAACTCGACCATCTTGACTGACGACGACGAGATGTCGACACCGATCAAGGGACGGGCCCTGGGGCTGAGAAAGGATAGGTCAATCACAAAAAGTCCTGAAAATTCTTTATGTTAGGCGCAATAACAACAATCTACTTGAAATCCTAGCAACAACCATGACAGGTGTAAAGCAGGCACGGGTAAAACACCGCTTCGCATATCAGGCGGCAAACCGGGGCAGCTCGTATAATGCGGCACTTTACTCTGCTTACCCCACCTGCCATGCGCTGGGTACTCTACCCTTTCATTGCCCTCCTCGGTCTCATCGCCATCGGCGTCGCGATCCTTGCCCTCGCTGTCGCCTTTGCCTGGCCGACCCTGCCATCGCTGGAAGCCTTGACCGACTACCATCCGAAAATCCCGCTACGCGTTTACACCGCAGATGGCGCGCTGATCGGCGAGTACGGTGAGGAACGGCGTGCCTTCGTGCGCATCCAGGAGGTCCCGGCGGTTCTCAAGCATGCAATCCTTGCGGCAGAGGATGATCGCTTCTACCAGCATTCGGGCGTCGACTTTCTCGGCATCCTGCGTGCCGCCGGTGCCAACCTGGCCACCGGCAGCAAGCGCCAGGGCTCATCGACCATCACCATGCAGGTGGCACGCAACTTCTTCCTGACCCGCGAGAAGACCTATTCGCGCAAGCTCTACGAAGTTCTCCTTGCCTTCAAGATCGAACAGAACCTCACGAAAGACCAGATCCTCGAGGTCTATATCAACCAGATCTTTCTTGGCCGTCGCGCCTATGGCTTTGCTGTCGCCTCGCAGACCTATTTCGGCAAGTCCATCAAGGATCTGAACGTTCCCGAAGCCGCCATGCTTGCCGGTCTGCCGAAAGCGCCTTCCGCCTACAACCCGGTGGTCAACCCGAAACGTGCGGCCCTGCGCCAGCAGTATGTGCTGCGCCGCATGACCGAGCTCGGTTTCATCTCCGAAGCCGAGCACCAACAAGCCGTCGAGGCGCCCCTCAAGGTTGTCACCAACTCGACCGATTTCGGCAGCAGTGCCGATTACGTTGCCGAAATGGCGCGCCAGATTGCCTACGAGCAATACAAGGAAGAGGCCTATACCCGGGGCATCAAGGTCATCACCACGATCAACAAGGCTGAGCAGGAGGCCGCATATCGGGCTCTGCGCCGCGGCGTCATGGACTATGACCGCCGCCATGGCTACCGGGGCGCCGAAAGCTACGTAGACCCGGCGCGCATGAACATGGAGCAGAGCGAGTCAATGGACGAGGTTCTCGCCGAAATCCCCGACTACGACGACTTGCTGGCGGCGATCGTCACACAATCCAGAAACGGCTCCGTCACCGCTTACCGCTACGGCGAAACCATCAAGATCAGCGGTGAAGGTCTGCGCTTCGCATCCAGCATGCTTGGCGACAAGGCCTCGCCCAACAAGCGCATTCGTGCAGGAGCAGTGATCCGCATCACGCGCGTAGATACGCACTGGGAAATCACCCAGCTACCCGAGGTCGAAAGCGCCTTGGCCGCTGCCGACCCCCGTACCGGGGCCATCCGCGCCCTGGTGGGCGGCTTTGACTTCAACCGCAACAAGTTCAACCACGTAACTCAGGCATGGCGTCAGCCGGGCTCCAGTTTCAAGCCCTTCATCTATTCAGCCGCCTTTGAGAAAGGCTATGGCCCGAACAGCGTGGTGGACGACGCTCCACTCTTTTTCCCGGCCGGGGACACCGGCAGCCAGACATGGGAACCGAAGAACTACGATGGAAAGTATGACGGACCGATTTCGCTGCGCACGGCTCTGGCACGCTCCAAGAACATGGTCTCGATCCGCCTCCTCAAATCGATCGGCACACGCTACGCCCAGGACTACGTCACCAAGTTTGGCTTCGATGCAGAGCGGCACCCGCCTTATCTGACCATGGCCCTCGGCGCCGGCTCGGTAACGCCGTGGCAAATGCTGCGCGGCTACGCAGTGTTTGCCAACGGCGGTTACCGCGTCGAACCCTATCTGGTGACAGAAATGCGCGACGAAGCCGGCAACATACTGGCTCGTGTCGACCCGCCAATTGCCGGCGAAACAGCCGAGCGCGCCATCGACGAGCGCAATGCCTACTTGATGGACTCGATCATGAAAGACGTGGTCCGCCGCGGCACTGCTGCCAAGGCCCTTGTCCTCAAGCGCGGCGATCTGGCTGGCAAGACCGGCACGACCAATGAATACGTGGATGCCTGGTTCTGTGGCTACCAGCCCACCGTCGTGGCAGTGGCATGGGTCGGCTTCGATCAGCCGCACAAGTTGGGCAACGGCGAAACCGGCGGCACCGCGGCCTTGCCCATGTGGATCAACTACATGCGCAAAGCCCTCGACGGCGTGCCCGAAAGTTATCCGACGGCACCCCCCGGCCTCATCCGCATCAAGCCCGCAGGCAGCCCCACCGACGAAATGATCTACCAGGAAAACCTGCCGACAGTACCGCCCGAGGCACCCAACGAGCCCACCAGCCCGCCGGCAGAGGAGGCGCCTGCAGCATCGCCGGCTGCGGCACTACCATCAACGACCAACTAGCCCGGCCCGGTCAGCCCTTCAGGCTGACCGGCTCTCCGGCCTGCTCGGACATGCAGCGGGATAATGCAGCGTAAAAATCGACACCATCCCGCGTCCCGAGCCAGCGCCCGTCCTGGGGACGGAAGTGAAAGCCTCCCGACTTCGCCGCCAGCCAGATCTCCCGCGCCGCCGTATGGCGATTGACGATGATCTTGGTCCCGTTCTCGAACTCCAGTTCGAACACACCGCCCGGCTTCACTTCGTAATCAAAATCCAGCTCGCAGGTCTCCAGCAAACCCTCAAGACGCACCAGTTCGGCATCCGCCAGTGCATTGAAATCCGCTTCATCCATCGCCCCACCCCTTGTTCTGTTAACATTCCCATTTTTGCGCGGAACTCATGCGAACCATCGCCATTGCCGCCGCAGCTTGCGGCCTTATCATGCTGGGCGGCTGCGGCATCAAGGGGCCGCTGTACCTCCCGCAGATCCCCAAGCCCGCAGCCAAGGCAGCGCCAAAGCCTGCCGAAGCCAAACCGGCACCCGTCCAGACGCCTGCTTCCGATCATAACAAACCCGCCCCCCAGGACCCCGCCCAATGACGACCGCCCTGCCCGTGCCGACGCTCAAAGCCGGCCCTGCCGGCCTGACCCTTGAAGGGGTCGCGCTTGCCGACATCGCCGAACGCTTCGGCACGCCCACCTACATTTATTCCCGCGCCGCACTGACCTCCGCCTTCGAGGCCTACCAGCAGGCGCTCGGCCTGCGCAAGTCGCTGGTGTGCTATGCAGTCAAGGCCAATTCCAGCCTTGGCATTCTGTCGGTCTTTGCCAAACTTGGGGCTGGCTTCGACATCGTTTCCGGTGGCGAGCTGACCCGTGTGCTGGCAGCAGGCGGCGATGCCGGCAAAGTGATTTTCTCCGGCGTCGGCAAATCCGTCGAAGAAATGCGCTTTGCCCTCGAATCCGGCATCGGCTGTTTCAACGTCGAATCCGCGGCCGAGCTCGACCGCCTCAACGAAGTGGCCATCAGCATGGGCAAGCGTGCTCCGATTGCCTTCCGGGTCAATCCGGACGTCAATCCGAACACCCATCCTTATATTTCCACCGGTCTGCGCAGCAACAAATTCGGCGTCGCCTTCACCGAAGCCCTCGACCTCTATCGCAAGGCTGCCAGACTCCCCAACATCGAGATCTCCGGCATCGACTGCCACATCGGCTCGCAACTCCTGGACTCAGCCCCCATGGCCGAAGCCGCCGACAAGATTCTCGGTCTGGTGGACCAGCTCGCCAGCGAAGGCATCGTGCTCGACCATATCGACCTGGGCGGCGGCCTCGGCATCCGCTACCGCGACGAAGAGCCGCCCACCCCCACCGAATACCTCAAGCCGCTGCTCGAGCGCTTCGCCGGGCGCAGCGAAGCGCTGTGCTTCGAGCCGGGCCGCTCACTGGTTGGCAACGCCGGTCTGTTGCTGACGCGCATTGAATACCTCAAGCCCGGCGTCGAAAAGAGCTTCGCCATCATCGACGCAGCCATGAACGACCTTGCCCGCCCGGCGCTCTACGACGCTTACCACGAGATCGTCGCCATCGCCCCGCGCGCCTTCCCGGCGACGCGCTACGAGGTAGTCGGCCCGATCTGCGAGAGCGGCGATTTCCTCGGCCACGACCGCGACCTGTCGGTGGACACCGGTGATCTGCTGGCGATCCTGTCGGCCGGGGCCTATGGCATGACCATGAGTTCCAACTACAACACCCGCCCCCGCGCCGCGGAGGTGCTGGTTGATGGCGACACGGTTCATGTCATTCGCGACCGGGAAACCGTCGAACACCTGCTGAAGGGCGAACGACCGCTGCCCTAGCCGTTTCTTTTCTGCCGCCGGCCTGAAGGCGCGAGCAGCACCAGACGCACGTCACGCCAGCGGCGTGACGGTGGCGCCGGCCGTTGGTGCGTCAAGCCAGCGAATCAGGATGCGGTAAGTGTCGAGATCGAAGGCGCAGCTCGGTGGAGCCGCAAGCAACTGAGCCAATGCAGTTTCGTCGGCAACATTGCCGAGCAGGCACCAGCGATCAAAGACGTGAATCTCGCTGCGCCCGGTGCCCGCATGATGCTCGTGAATCATCACCGGACCGTCCCACGGCCAGCGCTTCAGTCGCAGGCTTTCGAGGACCTTAAGCAGACGCGCATCGTGCTCGGCGGGGTTTTCCTTGCCAGCGCACACACCCGCGCAACGCTTCATCTGATGTGCCTGGCAGGCACCTTCACCCCACGGCTCGATGCCGATCCGGCGCGGGCACAGCTTGTACGCAGCGGCCAGTTGGCGCAGCGTGTTGTCGGCTTCCTTCTTGCTGCGAAATGAACCGTAAACGCCGGCCCAGTCGGCCGGATCACGGCCATCCAGCCCCTCGCGGAGCAGTACCGGGCCGCGCTTACGGGCTGGCTCGTAGCGATAAGCAAAAACCGCCTCCGCAGCCCCCGGGTGACGGTTGCCAGCCGGTTTGAGACGCTTCACCAGGCGTGACTCGAGCAGCGTCGCCCCCAGTTCGCCAGCGGCAAGCAGCCACTCCACACGGCGCACCTGCTGGGTGATTTTGGCTTCCTTGCCGTTGCGCTGTTCGGTCGAGAAATATCCCATCACCCGCGAGCGCAGGCTGACACTCTTGCCAACAAGGATCGGCAGATCGTGTTCGTCGTAGAAAATGTAAACGCCGGGCCCTTCCGGCAGGCCTTCAAGGACCCCCTCCGGCAGGCCGGCAGGCCGGTTCGGTGCTTTCATGGCCTTGACGATGGCCAAGGCCAGGGTGGCTGGCTCGAATTTTTCGCTGACGATCTGCGCGAACTGGAGCAGCGCCTCCGTATCACCCATGGCCCGATGACGGGCCGTGCAGGTGAGGCCGTGGCGCTCGATCAGTGCATCGAGACCATGACGGTGATGCTGGGGAAACAGCGCGCGCGACAACTTGACAGTGCACATCACCGGCGCATCGAAGTCCTGCCCGATGCGCTGGAACTCATTCTTGATGAAACCGTAGTCGAAGCGCGCGTTGTGGGCGACGAAAATGCACCCCGCAAAGAGGCTGCGAACCTGGTCTGCCAGCGCCGCAAAAACCGGCGCGGCGGCAACCATCTCATCGGTGATACCCACCAACGCCTGGATGTTTGCCGGAATCGGCATGCTCGGATTGACCAGGCTGGACCAGCGCTCGCGCACTTCGCCATTTTCGACTCTGAGGACAGCTATTTCGGTGATCCGGTCCACCACCGGGTTGGCACCGGTGGTCTCGACGTCAATAAAGGCGAGTTTTGGCGCGAGCAAGCTGCTGATTAGCCTTCGGTCGAATAGGGGTAGGCCTTGGCGGGAACCTTGGCCGCGTCGTACTCACCCTGGGTTTCCAGGGTCTGGGGCTTGTCCCACCAGAGGGCACGGCCCTTCTTCTGCTCCTCGGCTTGCTCGGGGTGCTTCGCCATCCATTCGCGCATGAACTTGGTGTGATCGGATTCGTAAATCGCCATGTGTGTTTCTCCCCTTTAAAGCAGCGTGGATTCTGGCAGCCTCAGCTGCCCTTTTGATCGCCCTTGAGGCGGTTGATACGCACCACCTCCTGGATGTTGCGCATTCCGCGGATGACCTTGGCCAGATGCAGGCGATGGGTCACCTGAACGGTGATGTAAATCGTCGAATAAGTGCCCTGCTCGCCGTCGGTGCTGACGTTCTGGATGTTGCAATCCTGCTCGGAGATGGCGTTGGCCACCTTGGCAAGCACGCCGCGCACATTGAGCGTAAGCAGACGCAGGGTCACGTCGAAAAGACGGTCGGTAGAGGCTTCCCACTCCACATCGATCCAGCGATCACGCTCACTGCGCAGCTTGCGGGCCTGCGGACAATCATGCATGTGCACTTCGAGGCCCTGCCCCTTGCGGATGATGCCGACGATCGGATCGCCCGGAATCGGCCTGCAGCAGCGCGCCAGCTGGACAGCCACCCCCTCGGTCCCGCGAATCAGGATCGCCCCGGCCGGCTTTGGCTTGACCACGTCGGAACGGCCGGATTCGACATCCTGGATCTCCGCCAGACGCCGCGCCACGATGGCCGGCAGGCGACGTCCGAGGCCGATATCGGTCATCAGATCCCGCCGGGTCGGCAGCGTGAACTCCTTGAGGAAGCGTTCCCAGGCAAACATGCTCACCTGGCCGAGAGTCAGGCCATGCAGGCGCAAGGCCTGGTTGAGAAGGCGTTCACCCAGTGTCGAAGCTTCTTCCTGCTGGGCGTTCTTGAGGAAGTGGCGAATCTGTGCCCGCGCCTTGCCGGTCCGCACATAGCTCAGCCACGCCGGATTAGGGCTGGCGTGGGCAGCCGTGATGATCTCGATCTGGTCACCGTTGTGCAGTTCGGTACGCAGCGGCATCAGCTCACCGTTGATACGCCCGGCAACGCAGCGGTTGCCCACGTCGGTATGCACGGCGTAGGCAAAATCCACCACCGTGGCGCCGCGCGGCAGCGCGAAGATCTTGCCCTTCGGCGTGAAGGCGTACACCTCACCGGGAAAAAGGTCGACCTTGACGTGTTCGAGAAACTCGCTCGAATCGCCTGAAGTGGATTGCAACTCGAGCAGTGACTGCAACCAGGTGTGCGTCTTGTGCTGCAGCTCGGAGAGCGTCTTTTCGTCTTCCTTGTACAGCCAGTGAGACGCCACGCCGCTCTCGGCGATGTGGTTCATCTCGTGGGTGCGGATCTGCACCTCCACCGGCGTGCCGAACGGACCGATCAGCGTGGTGTGCAACGACTGGTAACCGTTGCCCTTGGGAATCGCGATGTAATCCTTGAACTTGCCCGGCACCGGCTTGTAGAGGGCATGCAACGCGCCGAGAGCCCGGTAGCAGGTCTGGATGTCGGGCACGATGACCCGGAAACCGTAGATGTCGAGCACCTGCGAGAAGGTCAGGCGCTTCTCGGCCATCTTGCGGTAAATACTGTAGAGATGTTTCTCCCGGCCGCGCACCTCGGCCTGTATGTCCCATTGGGGCAGGCGCTCCTCGATGGAGACGAGGATCTTGCCGACAACTTCGCGACGATTGCCGCGGGCTGCCAGAATGGCTTTGGAGAGCACGCTGTAGCGCAGCGGGTAACGATGCTTGAAGGCCAGCTCCTGCATCTCCCGATACAGGCTGTTGAGGCCCAGCCGGTTGGCGATCGGCGCGTGGATTTCCTGCGTCTCGCGAGCGATACGGCGGCGCTTGTCGGGACGTACGCAGTCCAGCGTACGCATGTTATGCAAGCGGTCGGCCAGCTTGATGAGAATCACCCGCAGGTCACTGGCCATGGCCAGCAGCATTTTGCGGAAGTTCTCGGCCTGGGCTTCTTCCTGTGACTGGAACTCGATCTTGTCGAGCTTGGAGACCCCATCCACCAGCTCGGCCGTGGTGCGCCCAAAGCGTTCGGCAATCTCGGCCTTGGTGATGTGGGTGTCCTCCATCACATCGTGAAGGAGGGCGGCGCACAGGGCCTGGGAGTCCAGATGCCAGCCGGCGAGAATCTCGGCTACGGCAACCGGGTGGGAAATATAGGGATCGCCACTGATCCGCAGTTGCCCCTGATGGGCATCGGCGGCGAAGTGGTAGGCGGTTTCGATCCGGCCTACGTCCTCGGGACGAAGATAGGTACCGACCAGAGTCCGCAAGCGGCTGAAATCAAGCGGCAACACACAGGACTCGGGTGGCTGAAAAACGCCGCTACCACTGACGGGGACGGAAGCGGCGGATTCCATGACATCACTCGCTTGCGGGAGGCGCTCAGGCCTGACCGCGGTTGAGGATTTCAGGGCCGACTTTGCCGGCGGCGATTTCGCGCAGAGCGATCACGCAAGGCTTGTCCTTGTCGTGGCGGTCGAGGTCCACCTGCGGGGTGGCGCCGGACGTCAGCTGACGGGCACGATAGGTTGCCGCCAGGGTGAGCTGGAAGCGGTTGGGGATGCGTTTCAGACAGTCATCAACGGTAATACGGGCCATGGA
>APMI01041662.1_pt1 | contig 11384 bp, 3 predicted proteins | sample 667938 | NCBI WGS metagenome assembly APMI01 (sample SAMN01084076, study PRJNA167559) | wastewater metagenome | biome: Wastewater | place: Denmark: Ejby Moelle, Odense | collected 2011-11-28 | reverse complement strand
AACCTATATAATCTTATATTATAATATAATCATATAATATGATATATTATACAATTATATAATATATGGTAAGATATAATTTCATAATGAAAATCTATTAGGATCAATTTCATACTCCTACTCCTAGATCTCACCTCTCTCCATCTTACTTATCAGCTTATTGAGCTAAAACTAAAAAGCTGACTCAACACCATATAAGCACTGCAGTGATTATTAAATCAATTTCAATATTGATTGAAATTTAGGGTAAGGCATTTAGAATTCATGTGTTCCTTTTGCTGATTTTACTTAGAATTTTATATGAGTTGGGTCTAATGGTTTGTCTGATTTCTAGGCGTCGATTATCTATTGCATTTATTTTGGCCATTGTTGATTCAATTTTATGTCATTAATGCTTTATTATTATTATTTTTGTTAATTTCCCTCAATAATATTATCAAGAGATGGTTGTTATTGCTGTTATGCATCTTAAACAAATATTTTTAGCCATTTTTATTATTAAATAGTGCTTAAGTCAACTTTAAACTATTGTCCAGGTGTAAACTTGATATTTAATAACCGATTGACATCTCTCAAACTAAGATCAATCATCGTGTATGAGCTACCCTTAGTATACATTTTATCTTTGTCTATACATCTGATGGAGACCGCAGCCTTAGTCTTAATTGATACTTTTGTGTTAGATTAACTACGCTGGTAGTACGGGCCTAGTATTAGAAATTTAGTAAATGTGTCACCACACTCATAACTTAGGTTTGAGTTATATAGCTGTAAAGATGGGGATGCACGTTTATTTGGGACATTCTGATATACTTTCTTAATTGGTTGCTTAGCTATTGGTTATGGATTAGCATTATTGGCACTACTGGTACTATTAACACTATTAACACTTTGTTGAAAATGCTGGTTTACTTTGTAGCCTATACCTTTGCGTTATACGGCTAGCAAGTTTCTGACTAATGCTGTTAGATTTCGACGCATTATCGCCTTTATTATAATTATAACACCATCAAATATATAAATAATAAAGCATTTATCATTACGAAAGAAAGCATTTTTATTATGATCATTTACATTTTATGTGGCTAATCCAATTTTCATACTTTTACACTATGACTATTTTTAAGTATTATAATAAACGTTATGCGTTATGATAATTAGATAAATTTGCTCCATAAAGGATAGCCAATTTTCGCCTCCAAAACTTAATTCCAAATTTTTAAGATTCAAATAAGAGCAATAAGTTGGTGGCTAAATAATTCAAATATAGATCAAAATATGCATGATTTGCACTTGGATAAAGTTTATTTCTTTTTATCATATTGTTCCTGTAATTTTTATATAGCCTCATAGGCATTATTCATATCCCTTACAAAACTAGCCTCTCTAGTCTAAATCTAATGCTGTAATGACACCAAAGTAGCTTACAATTCAATAACTCTGTTTCTGAGTACGTCATTTTCATCGATGGCCTACACTAATGCATTACGTAGCATTATGGTCTCCTTCGATGGCTAGGCTTACATTGTCGTCGTTTGTTTCTTGCTCTTCATCACTGGCTGTAGCTTGAGATCCTGAGGGGTCGGGATCTTGTTATTCGAGCTTTTTATCTTTTCGTGCATTTAATTATTAGAGCTGTTATTTATTATTATGCACATATTGGCAAATTTCGAGATCACATCACCTTGGCGGCACTTCAACTTTACTTCAATATTTTCGTATGCTATGCAGGCAAATAATTCAAATATAGGCATGATGACTTCTCGTATTTAATGTTTACTGAATATACATGTGAAATACAAATACCATCCTATTAATTTGTGCTAGCAGTGCTAATTAGTTAATTAACACTCTTGCCTGATATGATGATTTCTAAATTATATGAATATAATATTATAAATTCTCACAATCTCATCCTAAACTTACAAATTTTACCAACCTGCTTATGCTGCCATCTTAAAAATCCGGCTATAGATCCCGAAACAAGTTCAACTACCACAGTAAGCCAGTAATATTCCCAATATAGCTAAACTCCCAACTGGAAATATTATCATTGTAGTTATCATAGCATGGTAGATCAAGTGGAGTTATATTTATTGAGACTACAGCTGGTTCATTTGTGCTTAAGGCTAATAACTAAGCTGCACAAGATTTCTTCTACAACTAACTAGCACTAAGTCTAGATTTACCTGCACCTATGTTACAGACTATAGGTTGCTATTGCTAATAATTTCAGCAACTGGTATACAAAATATAGAAATATTGTCATACTGATTAAGTATTATTTGCTCGATTGAAAACAAAATTAGATTTCCCATTTTATTAAGTAATGTAATATGTACCATCGATATCAATGGCACATATCGGTCATAAGAAATTTGCTAACAATATGCTGCAGGAATATAAACTGTACTGTGTTGGCATTTGTTTGGGGTTTGATGCTGTCATCAATAATCATGATCGGTGGAAATTGTTATGGAGGGGGTAAGGAAATGTCAATAATATATTAGTGGAAATACTAGATATCAGTAAGAATAGTATATAAAGAAGTAGAGATAGGTAAGATGATACTGTTAAATTAGGTAATTTTGCATTTATTGATCATTAAGGGCATATGATAGATTATAAGAACTAACTTGCCAGAGTGAATACAGATAAATATATGGATATAGTATCATAATTCCAGTTAAACATGATCCAGTACCTCCGTAAATAATCCTCATCCTTACCTCAATAATTCGACAAACTATCCAAACAGATATAATTCTTCACTCAGTACAAACTATCATAATAGGATATAATAAAAATATGTGAGGGAATTATTTACTGCACTAAAAAATTCATCATGTTGTACTAATCTAATTAGATTCAAAATTTACATAGTTCTATTATCAAGCCTGTTGATACTAAAATCAAGGAAGTTAATTATTGGAATTAGTATTGGAATAATTAATTTAAGCAAGTTAATTTGAACTTTTGCTAAATGTACTACGTGAAAGTCTCAGCAATATACGTCACTTATCCTTAATTAATCAACGCAATATATTAGAAAGTGAAGAAAGTAATCGAAGCAAACAAAAATAACAAAAAAAGAAGAATATCTGATCTGACTAACAAAAGTAGAAAAAGCTCATCACAAGGAAACCCAGATAACTTAGATGCTGAAGATCATATCGGGTAAGATAAACCCAAATAATAAAATAATGATGATCAAGAATAGAATAATTAGAAAGGAAATAATAGAAAATGGAGAGAGAAATTAGTACAGTTCAAAACATAAAATTATCGATGATTAATTAATATACTCTATATTTTATTTACTTAATATTAGACAATCTCAATAAAATAGAGATCAAAGCATTTGGTTTAATTCGTCATCATATTCCATTTCAGTCGTATTTTCAGAATCCATGAGATCATCTTAAGAGTCAACATCTTCAAAAGGATACTGCTTTGAAGTTAGAACTTAATCATCTTTCCATACAGTCGGCATTCTCACTTTGTTCGCTGTGACCCAGAGTCTGCTTAAGAGAATATCATCGACTTTTGCTTCCAAGAATTCAATTTTATCTTTAACATCACTAAAATAAGTATGTATTTTACAAGTAAGCAATAGTGTCACCGTTTTCTACATTGGCTTAAGTGAGATCGTCATCACTATTCCATGCATCGGGTTCAATTTATTTACTATCAGCCACATCGAGATAGAATTTCTCCATTTTCTTACCCAGCATCTCGTAGCCTTTCTTGCTTTTCATCATCTTAATGCCATGAAATTTGTTCACACTTGTTTATTGGAATAAATTCTATGTTAAATAACAGATATTACATTTTTACGACAAATATCTTCAGCAGGATGCTTTCTCGTTGTTGAATCTGTTAAATATTTCAAGTATGTTGGATTCTCGCGAAGTAATTTTTGCATCTTTAGGCTCTTTTTGCATGATTTTATTATCCATTGCTGAATTATGCTACTGTCAAAGGTATATTTCTAATTGTATTACAAAGCTTTAACCATTGACTATAAAGCTCTCTTATTTCTGTAGTCAGCCATTTCGTCATCAATATTTGCCATTCTGTTCAGCAATATGAAGAACTGTCGATATCTTTTTGACTCGAACTCCTTCAAGCCTAATAATCCTAGATTCATAACTTCTTCAGTAAATTTAGGATTGTTTTTGGCCAAATGAGTTAAAATTTTGCAAAATTTGTTGATCATAAACTTTCCTCTACTTTCCTCTAGAATTTTACTGATTTTGTTGGGTGGGAAGTACAAATAATCAATTTATTGCTTTGTCAAAATCTATGACAAATTCTTATTTTATTTTTCTGCGTATTAAATAATGCGGGCTAAAACACCCCATACATAAGGTGTTTCCTGCACTGGTTTTATCTTTTTGTTCTGTTCATGTGCAGTTTTCTCGATGATAACTTACTTGCCGATCAGATGTTCAGCACTTTCGACAATATTTAGATCGGCTCCACTCTTGAAAATACTCTTTTCTCTCCCTTATTTGCCGAGTATATTTTCAAGAAGAATACCAGCTCCATGTTTTTTGGCAACATATAAACATAGTGATGGATCGGCCATCAGTTAGAATAATATTTCGCAGAATTATGAATAATTATCGTTGTTGAGGGCGATATAACCAAGTAGTCCGTCAATAAAAATATGTTGCTTTTCTTATGGGATCGACTTAGCTATGTCTATCAGCCAACGAGCTAATAGCTTACGCACATTCTTAGCAGGATTGTTTTTGAAAAATTATAGCAAGCTTTTCTGTGCTGTAAATATTTATGCCACCCATTCTCGAACATTTGAGTAATTTTGAAGCACTTTGAACACACCTTTCAAGAACTAGAAAGATGAAGCCTATTATTTCTATCTGATTATGACAGTTAAGTAGACTAAAATTATGTATTTTAGGGCAGCGATGGCAGTCTCTGGCTCCATGGACTAAATATTTTTCAGTAAATTGCCTGCGAACTTAGTGTATTCAGTTGAAAACAAAATGCTCTCAATCTTTTGTATTAAATTTTCGTTCAACACAATTTTCTAAAGTTCAGCATAGATCGGTGTGTCTTCTAATTTTCTATTCATATTGATTAGCTTAGAGTGATCTATTAATTTCTTCTTTCGCTCATAGATTAACATATATGCGTTTTTTATTTTTTACTTGACTTATATAGTGCCCATTTACCCACCAAATGCTTCTTCAGCTAATCTTTTAATATCGAAGGGTCTGACAATAGTGTCATTGAACTCAAACCACTTGCCTTAATTTTTGCGTTACTTAATGTATGAGAAGTAATGACCACTGTCAGCATGGCCAATATGGATAACAACTCCTTGAAGTGTATAATCGTAATAGGAATCATCTACCAATTATTCATCGTCAAGTCTATCAGGGTTTTATTGCTTTTTTAGGAATTGTTGAGAATATTATTTGACATTTAACTCAGTTGGAAACTAGCAATAATCGTTCAGTTTCATTTTGTTCATAGTTTCAAAGTCAAATTCAAATCTTTTTAGAGTGAGAATGAGATGGTCAGGAAGCTTTTTCAAGCAGACTCGCTTCACAGCAGGCACTTTTTTATTACACCTTTCGCAGAAATAAGCATTATCTCCATCTAGTGTATCTCCCTTGATCATAGCATCGAAGCTCTGATAAATATTCTTTTTGTTCTTCACGTTGAGACTGATTGACAAGAACGATTCTTCTGTCTCAGAAAAATGAGGACATCCTTTACAAATAATTTAATTGGAGAATACTCCACCAAAGAAGTCCTTGATAATATTCTCATAACGAGTTGCTTTAATTTGATTTTCGAGTCTGTCAAACAGAACATTTGAGAATTAATCAATATCCATTTGCTCAAAAACGTTAGTTGGTTGACCTTCGTAGTTTTTGAATGCGTGACAGAATTAGCCAGGAATATAGTATTTAGTATCGCTTTTCAGAAGGGAGTAAAACATTTTCTTAATCTGATATAGCACATTTTATTGATGATCTTCTTTCTATTCAAGAGGGTCGTCGCATTCAAGAATAGCTTGTCTGAAGTATGGGATCATGAAAATTTGTTGAAACAAACTGTTCATGTAACAAATGCATCCAAGATTTTTTAATCCAACATATCCACTAGCAGATTTAATTTTTTAGCCTGGAGTCAATGTCCAATCATCCAATTTTCTCGTTCTCCACAAAGCATTTTTATGAAGTTAAGATAAAACGCCTAAAGCACTAAGTGAATTTTTATCTTCTTTGAGCAAAGATATTAACAAGTCAAAAGCCGCAGTTTTACTTTACTTGCATTTACATAATACTTCTACATTCTGATTTTAGAAATGAGGGAAGAAACACTTGAAAAGAAGGAAGTTAATCATTCTAGATTTTTCCTCTAATGAACTAAAGGGAACCAGTTTCTTCATCAACATCAAATAGCCAACCAAAAGATGATTTAGATTCTCTGCACTGGTCTCATGCTTTTGGGAATACAATCCAGTTTCGACCTTTTTCAGAAGCGCATTATCAGTATTAAGTAAGAACATGGTAAAGTCAGCAGGATTGACAATGTTCATGAGCTCAGATGCATATTCGAAGTATTGTGTTGTCTGTTCTTCGTTTTGATATGTTGTCGCTAATTCAAAAATTTGTTTGTACACAATCGATAAGTAGTCTTGAACATTCTCTGATTTCAATAATAAACTGCTTTCCTTTAATTTACTAACGAATTCTTTACGTACAAATTCATTCTTGACTGTGATTAAACTTCTAGAGAGTAAGTTTACTCTGTCTTCATATTTTTCTATCAGAACCTTAAAGAAATCTATCTAAGTCGACAGCTGTTTGAATATATTGAATATCGATGATACGATGGATACTTCTACTGAATTCTTCTTCCCATGAGTTTATTAAGCTGAGCATTAAAGTAAATCATTCAAGGATCTTAACATGCTCAAGATTAAATTTTCAAAGTTTACATTTTCAGTGTTAGGGTCAAACTTAAGACATTATTCAATACACTCACAAAGTGTTTTAAGATACTCTCTTTCGACCTTTGCCTTGGCTGTGACTCTATTAAATTTTTGACTTAGGTTAAAGAAACCAGGACCCTTGCAAAACTATTTCCACCAATTTCGGTTCATATATCCCATAACTCTCATAATGTACAGTTCTTTGTAGATACTCGGATTATTGATTTATTCCCAAGGATGTTCGCTGTTTTCTAGTTTTCTTAGTTCATCTTCTGCAATAGGTAACCTCTCGATGATTTACCACACACTCCTTTATAGCTCAGGGTCGCCAAGAAGTGTGAAAAATATTTCAAGCTCAGAGTTAAGTTATTTTTTAACTGAAGGAAGCTCCTCTTATATAACTTATAGTTCGAATGGAGCGTTGCTGAAAGAACATTAAATTAGAGTCTTAAAATAATTATCGTATTTAATAGCTTCACCTTTGCAGCTCAGCCTGCATTTCTTAAATGGAACTTTAAATTTATCGGCAATAACTCGTTTGAAATCATAAGTGAAACCTCCGATGTTGAACTTTATTAATTTCTATTATTTTGTCTTTTTATTGATAATTTTGTACTCTTTCATGATGTTGCTTCTCACAGGGCGAGTCACAAATATTTACTCATCTCGCTCGATTATCTTTGCTGGGATCATCAATAATTTTTTAATTTTGGTCATATCTTTTTATATGTAAGCTTCAGCAATTCGTTTTGAAAATTAACTAATTAATGTCTTTACCCAATCTTCCTTGAATTACTCTGATGCTTTTGCCACCACCATGTGAACCTCAACAATTAGTTAGGCTAAATTTGAAGCAATTTTATCGTTTTTCACAGACAAGAACGCAGACCATATTTTATTAAGTCCAATCAGATCAAGGCTTTACGTTTTGATAATTGCATTAATTTTCTTGAGTTTACCTTCGTATACATTTGTAGCTTTGAAGAATTCAGTCAATAAGTTTGCTTATTTTTCAGAAATATCACTATAGTCATATCCATCACCCCAAATTTATTCAAAAATATTTCTACGTATATCAGATGCAATTCTGATATTAATTGAAACTCTTTCTCCATCTTTTTTATTTACAATCCAATCCTGGAATGCCCTTTAACTTGGTTTATTCTTAAATTCTTTCCATAGTGACATAAACTATTCAAAAGTGACATTCACGCTGATTAATTTAGTAACTTGAGAAAGTAATTAAAATCTTTTTATGTTGCGTTCCAAACTGTCATTCGAGTTTGTTAATAAATCTTTGATGATGATGTTAGAAGTGTTTTCTGAAATGTCCTTCAGTTCACTAAGATTTTCGTCAATGATTCTTAACAATAGTACGACATAAATATATGAATCGTCGTTGCTATCAATTCTTTAGAAACATTTATTAATAAATTCATTCATGACTTAAGTTTTCTCAAATCTAGTCAGCAGCTGTATAAAGTTAGTGATGGCAAAATCAGTCTTTTTTAGGATTGCGTTTGTGAATAAAATATCGAACCCATATTTTTCAGGTACTTTTTCATCAGCGTTTGCCCAACCAACAGCAGTCAAACTGTACTATTTAATCATTTTGATGTAGTCTTCATCCCATTGTTACTTAGGAGTGTCACTAATCACGTCAAACAACTTCTTCTAGAATTCAGAATGGTTGAATTTAGAAGGAAGTACTGAGATAAGTGAATACATTTATTGAAGAGCAGCTTAATGTTTTCCTTATCTCAACTACCAAATTCTGAATGCGATTTATTGAGGAAACATTTCATTGAAATATAGTGATTTGCAGAATTATGCTGCTTTTCTAATTATTTCAGCATTGTCGGCAGAGAACAGGGAATCAAATATTTTTTACTTTAGCAAAATTTGTATGAAAATTGTAGCATTTGGTTGCATCTTATTCTTGTCTGCAAGCTCTTGAAATCCAATAACCCCCTTGAGCTTTTTGTCAAAGTATGGACATGCAACCATTTTGTCATAAAGTCTAATCTATTCCTCCAATGCCCAGCTTCGTATAGTTTGCAAATCATCTGAACCTTCATAAGCTTGCTTGATGGTCTCAAGAAGATCAACAACGTGCGCTTTGTTAATGTCTTTCAAGTATTTATCATCCAACTTTGTCAAATTGGTCTTTGTGACTATATTTAAAGTATAATTACTCTATACGATAATATCAAGGAAATTTTTCTTGTCCTTGTACAACGCCTGGTTGCTTAAGCCATGGTAAAGTGCTGTGAGAGATTTTAAGAATAAGAAAGGAATTAGACATTTTGAATTCTTTAATTTTTGAGAGATCAGCTATTCCATAACAGTGAAACCATCTTCCTTGAGAACTTATTATAGGATTCGCAACTGATAGTACCTTTTAGGCTGTTTTTCAAAATCAATATTGAGATACTTGCGCAAATGAGCGACATTTTTAGTGAAGAATCCCTCCAATCTTACGTAACTGCCAGACACAGTGTATAAAGTGTCCATCAATTAATAGAAAGCATTGGCCATTGCAGATTCAGGGTCAACAAGATGACTTTATTCGGGTATCTCCTGTGATCGATAATACTAAATTTAATAAATTTATACTTTCTTGAATTCGGGGTCAATTTTCTTAAGGTAACCTACAACAAGCTTTACATTCGATATTAAGTAATCCATCACAGCTGTGAATTACTCGATGGTATCATAAGCCTCGCACATCAAAAAATCAGTGTACAAATAGTTGTGGCCTCGGAAGAACTGATTGATCTCCCACGCTGTTTTCTCAGTGCTTGAGCAGAAATCTTCCAGCATTTCAACTTTCTCTTGATGAGCCTTCATGCTGAATTTCCAGTCACTCCTGATAGCCTGATTTTTTTTCTGGCCGGTATAGCCGATGACAATGGACCTGAAGTGTGATAGTTTGGGTGATGTGAATCTGTAGTACTCGTCATACTTAGTACCCCAGCCATCAAACCGTACTTTATAGAAGCGAGTGTTAGGATTTTTCTCAATGATATACCCTACTCGCCAGTCTCCTTGACTGTCCTTTGCGTCGATAAAGTCATAGACATTATAGAATTCCCATAGTTCTTTGGGTGCTTATTTCTACTTATCCTCTACTTTCATTATCTTCAATTATATGTAAGAATGTATTAACAATGCGCATCAAAATATGATCATATAATATTACATTTAGATCTTAGTCTTATCAGAATATGCTGACTTATATCAGAATCATATTTTTATTATCAATACAACTAATAAACTACAAATAACATTATTTTGAGCTGGTGTTTAATATTCTATTGAAGATACTGTTTACTATATTGATTTATTTAGAAATCTTGTCATAAAAATTCATTTTATTTTGATTGCTTATTTGGTATTGATAATGACAACAAAATCGTATATTTTCACAATGTACGATGTTTTGTAAATAAATGTGATCTTTTGATGCATTTATTCTTAATTCTTAATTCCTAAATTCTATCCTATAAACTGAAATGATGCTGCGAAGAAAAGAATCCTCGAAATACCAAAGCAACAGACAGTTAAAATCCATAATGAACAAGCTGTTACTGTTCCACTCTAATTACATATTATCCTAGTTCAACAGCATACAGAGTAAAGCTAGTCCACCTAACCCCTGTCTCAGACCTGCGACCAGTTCTATTAACAGGAGTAAATCCCATAAAAAATCAGCTATTGGGTTAGGAGAAAGTACTCACATGCAGTTTTTTAATGTTGCCGGGATTAAAGACTAATTTATGACTGTCTCCAAAAAGAAAATATTTTAGAAGCAGAACAAAAACAGTGTGCATATTAACTCCAGAAAAGATATGGAAAACAATGGATATAACTAAGCATAATTTTTACAGGCTCTAAAATCATGTAAGGTGTCAAGAGTATTTTCGAAAAACTTTCCTTCTCGACACTAAAAACGATAAATTTTAAAAGCAACCACACTATAAAATGAGTCAAAGAGCTCTCCCTTTATGCCGAAGCCATATAAACTGATATCATAGAAGAAGAGCACAGATACTTCAGTGAATAACATAAAAGAAATATAAAAAGTGAGACCTTGGACCAGTTTCAAAAATTCACAGTTGAAGAAAGTTATCAAAATGAAGGATAAATAAAATGAAATAAGCAATAATTTTACTTGGAAAAATAATAAATCTAAATAATTCACTCATGAAAGTGCAGATAATAGTGAGTTCAATCCCTGGGTCGCTTAATATATGGATAGTTCACAATTTTGAATTTTTCACAAATGTATTCCATATGAATAGAAATGTTAAATATATTAAAGTAAATGATTTATTATTTTTCTTAAAAAGAATTTTTATATATCTAATTATTTAATCTGGTTAACAATATTTAATCCTACCCGTCT
>APMI01017593.1_pt1 | contig 11388 bp, 9 predicted proteins | sample 667938 | NCBI WGS metagenome assembly APMI01 (sample SAMN01084076, study PRJNA167559) | wastewater metagenome | biome: Wastewater | place: Denmark: Ejby Moelle, Odense | collected 2011-11-28 | reverse complement strand
CGTGCCGCAGACGGGCATAACAAAATATCGATCAATATCATGTGGACTTTGATCTGTGGATTTCTTGTGATGTTTATGCAGGCGGGTTTTGCATTGGTAGAAACTGGTTTTACGCAGAAGAAGAATGTTGCCCACACTATGGGGATGAATTTTCTGGTGTACGCATTGGGTATGATCGGTTTCTGGATCTGCGGTTTTGCTTTCATGTTCGGCGGAGCTTTGAATGCGGTTACACTAGGTGGTGCACCCGGCGTGGTTCCACATGAATATGTGATACACCTTTTTGGCAAAGACTTCGGAATTATCGGCTCTGTTGGCTTTTTCCTTAACAGCAAAGTATATGATGTAGGCGTATTTACACTGTTCCTGTTCCAGATGGTTTTTATGGATACTACTGCCACCATCCCAACTGGCTCTATGGCGGAAAGATGGTCGTTCAAATCATTTATGATCTTCGGCTTATTTATTTCAATGTTTGTGTATCCATTATATGGCAACTGGGTTTGGGGCGGCGGCTGGCTGGCACAACTGGGAATCAATTTTGGTTTGGGGCACGGTCATGTTGATTTTGCCGGTTCATCAGTAGTACACCTGGTTGGTGGTGTTGCAGCACTGGCTGGAGCTATCATCATCGGTCCACGCATTGGAAAATATGGCAAAAACGGGGAGGTAAATACCATCCCCGGTCATAATATCCCGATGGCATTACTGGGTACATTTATCCTTGCATTAGGATGGTTTGGTTTCAACCCGGGCTCAACACTGGCAGGTGGCGACCTTCGTATTGCTGTAGTAGCTGTAAATACAATGATGGCAGGTACTGCAGGTTGTTTATCTGCATTGCTTTTCATGTATGCTAAAGGCCAGAAGCCTGATCCGGGCATGCTTTGCAATGGCTTACTGGCAGGCCTTGTAGCAATCACCGCACCCTGTGCATTTGTAAACTCTATTGCCTCAGTTATCATTGGTGCTGTTGCAGGTGTACTTGTGATTGTTGTATACAATTATATAGACAGGAAATTAAAGATCGATGACCCTGTAGGTGCATTTGCAGTACATGGTGCCAATGGCGCATGGGGTTGTATAGCATTGGGGCTTTTTGCAGATGGTTCCTACGGTGATGGATGGAACGGCGTTGCAGGAACGGTAAAAGGTTTGTTTTATGGAGACGGGAAGCAACTGGTGGCCGAATTGATAGGTGTGGGTACCTGTTTCCTTTTCGTTTTCCCCGTGATGTATTTCTTCTTTAAATTATCGAATAAGATCACGCCGATAAGGGTTAAACCTGAAGATGAAGTAGCCGGGCTGGATATGCCGGAAATGGGTGTTGTCGGTTATGTAGATTAATATGTTTTTACCGGGAAGGCTTAGTATTTGGTGAAGTTTCGTTTCATCATTGCTTAAGCCTTCCTGGTTAATTTATAAAATGGATTGTACAAACAGGTATGAAGAATTTTATCAACAGGCTGATATCTCCTTTGCGCTACTTCATCAATGACAGCAGGGCAGTGGGTATTATCCTGGTGGTATGTACCATTTTATCGATCCTGCTGGCCAATTCTTCTGTGGGACTGCAGTACCGCAGCCTCTGGAATACGCATTCTCATTTTATGGCAGTGCTGCATTTACCGGCAAGCGGGTTGGAATGGATCAATAATTTCCTGATGGGGATCTTCTTTTTAATGGCCGGTACAGAAATAAAAAGGGAATTAACAGAAGGGGAATTGTCATCTTTTAAAAAAGCAGTGCTGCCTTTTGGAGCGGCAGTGGGGGGCATGCTGGTGCCAGCTTTGATTTTTACAGCATTTAATATTGACAATGGCTTTATCAACGGATGGGGTATACCAACGGCAACGGATATCGCTTTTTCACTGGGCGTAGCATCCCTGCTTGGTAAGCGGGTTCCTTTGAACCTGAAAATATTTTTAATGGCCCTTGCCATCATCGACGATCTTGGTGCCATTGTAGTGATCGCATTGTTTTACGGCGGAAAAATTTACTGGCTGTTTTTGGCAATCGCTGCCTTAATAGTCGCAGCACTCATAGCCTGTAATTATTTCAAAGTGAAATTTGGCTGGTTGCAGGTATTACTTGCAGTAATGCTTTGGTACAGCATTTTACAATCAGGTGTAGAAGCAAGCATCGCCGGCGTTATTTTCGCATTCACTTTACCGGTAAATAAGCTGGTAACGGTTGAAAAACTGATACATAACCCTGTGAATTTTTTAATACTGCCATTGTTTGCACTGGCCAATACAGCGCTGTTCATACCGGCGCATTTTACTGAGGCTATCAGTACAACACTGGCAACAGGCATTATCATTGGCCTGGTGATTGGTAAACCATTAGGGATCTTCCTGGTAAGCAAAATCCTGGTGTCGCTAAACCTGGCAAGTTTACCAACAAATGTAAAATGGCAACAGGTACTGGGTATGGGTGCTTTGGCGGGCATTGGTTTTACGATGTCCATATTTACAACTATGCTGGCCTTTAGCAGTGAATCTGCACAGGATATTGCCAAAGTAGCTATTCTGATCAGTATGCTGCTGTCTGTGATCGTGAGTGTAATTTATTTCTGGATGATCGACATCGTACCGTACGCCAAAACTGTACAGGCATCACACACGCATCCGCAACATAATATGGAGTTGCAGTTAAATTGATCATTATCTATTTTAATATGGCAAGCAATCGTAAAGGCCCTCTGTTTCTACAGGGGGTCTCTATTTAAAAAAAAGAAGTTGGGTGACTGCTGGATTTGTTCAGCATTAACTGGGCATAAACCGCTCCTTTCTGCAAAAAGAAAGGTAATTTTAAGAACATTGTTTTAAAATAAAAGCCTCTATAAAATGGTTGTTCCTTTAATAATTGTTTTTCTGTTTGGCATTTTCATTGCCAGTTTTTTACTGGCCAAAAAGGATGATAAGATAATGGACCTTCAGCAAAGAGTAACATTGCTGGAGCATAAGACCAGCAAGAAGATTGTAAGCAGGTTATTGTTTGTAGAACTAAAATCAGTGAACAGTGTACTGGACACACTCAATAATTGTTTTTACCAGATTGATAAAGAAGGAAACTATGATATTGATACGGAATACAGGCTGTCTGATGTTACCGATGAATGGTGGGAATCATTATCAAAGGAAGACCTTGAAATTGTAAACAAGATTAAATAATTACTGAACACGAATGTTTAATATAGAAAATAAAATTTATGAAGTAACGACAATCGTAACAGCTTAACGGTATCAGCAATTAAGCTCTCATTTGTTTTAAAAAAACGAGCTGCATCATTAAACTATACGCACTGAAGTACCTGTTGTAGATTGACATCCCTCGAAAAAAGCGCAGGTGAAATTTGATATAATTCAATTTACTTTGCAGCAAACAGCAGTAATTGAACAAGCCATCATTTAAAGTATTCTTCCCCGTAAAGAACAAAAAAAGCCGCATTCACGGCATGGGTGCTTATGCTGCCGGCCCCATTCCGGCAAAAAAGAAGATTGGTTCATTGGGCGGCGTTGTGATCTCAAGGAAAGAAGCAGACCTAAGAAGCAAATTGAATGAAAGCATCGCCATTGTTGAATTGTGGAATGGCAAGGCGCTTGATGCCACCATCAACAGCAATGAGCTCAGGTATGTAAATCACAGTTGTGGTGCCAACACCTACATGAGGGTATTCAATAATCATGTAGAATTTTACGCACTGAGGGACATTGAAAAAAATGAAGAACTCACCTGCAACTACGGTCTCACCCACCACGAGGGAACTTTGCCCTGCAAATGCGGTGCAAAAAACTGTAAAGGATTTATTTGAGCATTATTCTTTCAGGTCAATCACGATCTTGGCATTTTTCTGCTTGCTGGAGGAAATGAAGATCTCGTAGCGTTTATCGCCCGCCGTAACAATCATTAATGAAGTATTGGGTGGTATAGATCCAAGGTTATCCGCTACCATCACCAACTCATGGTGAGGTTGTTCCTTGTCAACTTTTATTTTTATGGTAACCGGTTTCTCACTCAGCCCGGCATTCGATACCAGCAGCACATTATTGTCGTACACCGTTACGGTATCACCATCTACCTCCCCATTGTCATACAGCCTGATCAGCATTTCTGCAGCATCGGTTTCAATTTGTTTAATCACTGGGTTGCTTCTTGACAAAAGCACCTCCGGTACCTGTATCTTATTAACCGGTTGTTTTATTACCGGGGTGGCCGTTACCGGCTTACTGCTTACCTTATCTATGGCAACGGCGGCAGTGCTTTTCTTTAATTGCGGAGCAGGCGTAACTGTTTCTTTCTTTACCGGCACAGGTTTGGGAGTAACGGTAACGGGTACCGCAACAGGTTTGGGCGTAACTGGTTTCGCCGCTACCGGCTTGGGTGCAGGTGGTAGTACTATCTCCACTTCCCGGAGGGTAATATCATCCATTGCAAAATCATTGCCGCAACCACCATTTGTTTCATCGTCCATTCTAATAATGATGCTACTGATACCTGCCGGTGTATTGAATTCATTGTAGTACCGCAGCCAGGTTGGTCTGTCAGTTGGCGAGAGTATGCCCGTTCTTATTTTTTTTAACTGGCGTCCGTCCGGGGTAAGTATGGTAAAACTGATGTTCGGCGGGGTGGGGTTGCAGGGGCTGGAGGTTTTGCAGACATTTACCAGCCATACAGATATTTCATACATGCTGTTTGGTTTGACGCCATTCACCGTGTATTGAAAAAAAGTGCCTGGCTCAACGGCTGCATTTACAAGCATCATATTCCCATTGTCATCACCGGGTGTATGATCTTCCGTCATAGTGATCCAGTCGCCGTTAAAACAGCCACTGGTACGGGAAGCAAAAACATAGTTACCATCATCGGGGCAACTTCCGCCCTGCTCACGGTATTGCGACAAACGGCCGGGATCTGTATAAGCCGGAGCAAGACGGCTGCCAAAATCAATTTTTAAAATGGGGTCTTTGTAAACCAGTTGCTGGGCCTTTAGCTGCTGCACAGCAGTTACAGCCTGCAATAGCAGGCAAGGGAGTAATAATTTTTTTTTCATGGCGATGGCTTTAGATGCAATGCTGATGGCAGCATTTTCCAAACACAAATCTAGGGTTTGATCTGTATCGGGTTCGCGTTATTTTTTAAGCGGTCGATTGTGCACGAAATGCTTCCTGGCATCTAAATGAGTGGCATCCAGTACGCTGTAGCTCATAATGTTTGAGAGGGGATGGCTGCTGGCTTCTTTTTATTAAAATAAGGCAGGAGGGTTAAGCAGATAAAACCTACCATCAGTATGATCACGGTTTGTGCCATCCATTGTAAGATGCCATTGGCATTGGCAATGCCCTCATCTATATTGTAGCGGATCATCACTTCTTTAATGAACCATGCGTAAGCGCCTATTCCGCCTGGTGTCAATATCATACCGATGCTTGCAAAAGCCAATACCGGGAATGTAGACAGTGCCGGCATCTGCTCAGTACCAGCCGTTGCATAAAAGCCTAGATACGTACCGCCCAGGTAGCAGCACCAGATAAAAACACTGTGAAAAATAAAGGTCCATTTATTCTGCATACGGCCCACACTCATTAGGCCCATTTTGATACCGCTTACCATGCCTTTTATCTTGCCGATAAAACTGTTGGCGCCGAATTTTTTAAAAACAAAACGGAGCACATAATACAGTACGATCAATACAGCAACCAGTACGGCGACCTTCATTGCCAGCATGGCGGGCCCGCCCTTCAGAAAATTTTTGGAAATGGTTTCCTTGGCAAACTGGCCAATGAGATCGAATTGTGTAATGATGGTAACCAGGAATACTATGCCCAGGCAAACCACATCTACCACCCGCTCTACCAAAATAGTACCTACCAGTTTATCCGCCGGCACTTTTTCATAACGGGCAAGGATAGTGCATTTCAGCACTTCTCCCAGCCGGGGGAAAGCCAGGTTGGCTAAATAACCGATCATCACTGCAAAAAATGTATTGAGCAGGCGGGGATTATAACCCATCGGTTTCATTAAGATCTTCCAGCGCATTGCACGGCTGAGGTGACTGGCAGAAATGATAAAAAAAACAGGGATGAATAAAATATAACGGGCCGACTTAAGGGCTTCCTTGCATTCTGCCCAGTTTTTATCGTCCATTTTATGAATGCTCCACCAAACTAAAAAAATACCCAGGCCAAGGAACAGCAGGTATTTAAATACGGTGACTAATCTCTTTTTCATTTCGGCCTGTAAAATACGAACTTAAAAGTTTACCGGTAGGTTATAAATGCAAGTGCTTACAACAGCAGGTTATCTATTAACCTTACACCATCAATAAATGCAGCAGCAAGGGCAACAAGCGGCGTGCGGCCATCCCATTGCTGAATTAGTGTAAGATCGCCTGCTGCACAAATCTCCACATAGTCCACTTTAAAACCTCCCAGTGTAAGCGTTTCCTCGGCCTGTTTTTTTAACCGGCCAATGTCGCCGGGTTTAATAGTGGATGATATCGAAGACAGTGTTTGAAAAATGAGGGGGGCACTTTGCCTCGCAGCCGGCGTTAGCCGGAGATTCCTGCTGCTCATAGCCAGTCCGTCTGTTTCCCGTTGCGTTGGGCAGATCACGATGCCTGTATTTGAATGCATCAGCTCCAACAGTTTTTTGATCACCATGCACTGCTGGTAATCTTTTTGTCCAAGGAACAGTTTGTCGGGCTCCACGATGGTCAGCAGTTTTTCCACCACCATACAAACGCCCTGGAAATGGCCCGGCCGGTAGGCACCGTCGAGTATGGTTTCCAGGTAACCAAGATCATATTGCATTGTTTGCTGTAAACCATTGGGGTACATTTCACTCACCGAAGGCAGCAGCAACAAATCGCAACCGCCTCTCTCCAGCATATTGATGTCCTGTTCAATAGTAATGGGATATTTGTTGAAATCGGCCGGATCGTTGAACTGGGTGGGGTTTACAAAAATGCTGCTCACCACCACCTCACAGGTTTCAGCTGCCTTGCCAATAAGGGAGATATGCCCCTGGTGCAGTGCCCCCATGGTGGGAGCAAAACCTACCGTTTTACCCCTGCGCTCCAAAGCGACCAGGTGTTTTTTAATGTCGCTGATATGTTTAAATATGATCATTTATGCTGCCGGGTTTGCTGAAATACAGATGAATACTAATTTTTGCGGAAAATTACCGTACTTTTGCACACCCAAAGAAAATCCTGACTGACCATATAACCAAAAACAAATGTCAACAAAAAAGAGAATACTATTCATTGCCAACGAGATGTCACCTTACGTTGAGCTTACTGAATTTGCGGACACAATCAACAAACTGGCGGTGAAATCAAACGATACCGGCATGGAAGTGCGTTGCATCATGCCCCGTTTTGGCGTCATCAACGAAAGAAGGCACAGGTTGCATGAAGTGGTTCGTTTGTCGGGTATCAATGTATCGATTGATGGGGATGATTACCCGTTGATGATAAAAGTAGCTTCACTGCCAAATGCGAGGCTGCAGGTTTATTTTCTTGACAACGAGGATTTCTTTAAACGCAAAACGGTTTTTCATGATGAGCAGGATAAGTGGTATGATGACAATGGTTTAAGGACAGCCTTGTTCTGTAAAGGTGCATTGGAAACGGTTAAGAAATTTGGCTGGCCGCCCGACATCATTCATTGCAGCGGCTGGATGACAGGACTGATCCCTATGTTCATAAAAGTAGCCTATAAAAAAGAGCCGGTGTTCAACAATTGCAAAGTGGTGTACACCATCGGCCAGAATACTTTTAAAGAAAAACTGGGCGCTGATTTTTCAAAACTGATCAGCATTAATGACAACGTTACAAAAAAGGAACTGGAATTCTTTAAAGACAATAACAATACGGCCATGTTCAGGGGCGGTGCTGCTTTTGCAGATGCAGTAACTTTTGGTGCAGAAAAGATCGAGAAAAAACTGGTAGAAGAATTCAGCAAAGTGAAAGGTAAAAAGACGCTGCCGTTTAATGCGGAAAGTGATTTAACAGACTATTTACAATTATATGCCGACCTTGCCAAATAGTTACCGGCATTCATTTTTACAATCCATTAATTAGATATTTGTGCAAAGATTTTTTCCTGGATCGGCTTTACTGGCTGCTTTTTTTATGCTGTTGTTTTCCTGGGGCTGTACCAAAATTGACACCACCACACTTGGCAGTGGATTGATACCACCGGTGGATAGTGTGGGAACAAAAGCAGACACTTTTGCCATCAGCGGTAAGCAGGGGTTATTTATTGATTCTACCCGGATGATCTATTCTGACTATCATCCCCTCGGAAGCATCACGAACGATCCTCAATTCGGCACTACAACATCCGATCTGTACGTACAGTTAAAACCATCTTTTTATCCATTTTATTTTGGCAATGCAGGCGATACCATCGCAGATGTTATCAACCCAGGTGTTAATGCGCCAGGTTTTGATTCCGTTGTGTTGTGCCTGAGTGTAAAATCATTTTTTGGCGATACCAACCTGGCCCAGCGCCTGAGTGTTTACCAGATGGATAACAATGTTAGTACAAGTGATTTCAAGGGCGATTCAGCTTATCACCTGGATTACCGTCCCAATCAAACAGCGGGCGAAACGTTGCTTGGAAGCGCCACCGTGGATGCTCATCCAAGTGTTTTGGCAAACTACACCGTTTTCAAAGGAAGTCGCAGGGATTCTGTCAACAACCAGGTGAGGATCAAGCTGGATAATAGTTTTCTGCAAACCCTCATTGGCGCAAACCGGGACACTTCACTCGCTGCAAACGGCATGTTCCGTTCCGATTCGCTTTTCAAAGCGAGGATCAAAGGTTTTCACATAAAAGCAGAGGGCAGTGGCAATGGTTTGTATTATGTTTCATTAACAGATGCAGCCACCAGGCTGGAAGTACATTACAAGCGCACCAGGAATGCTGTTATTGATACGGCTTATTCTTCCTTGTCCTTTTCCACAGGCATTACATCCCTTGTATCTGCACAGGCTACGCATCTTGAAAGAGACAGGAGCAGTGCAGCAATGAGTTCAGACACCACAGGTGTATTGTATATTCAAAGCACACCGGGTTCTTATGCGATCCTTACCGTGCCTCAATTGGCAACCTTACAAAACAGCATCATCCACAGGGCCGAGATCGTGGTAGAACAGGTACCAACCATCAATCCAACGGTGGAGCCATTTATGCTGCCACCGGCTTACCTGTACCTCGATGTCAAAAATGATACAGGCACTATCCCGGGAAGCGATTTCAAACCTGTTTATTACGATCTTAACCCGGGAGCCGGTTACAGCCCGGACAACTATGCCAGTGTTTACTCTTTGTTCATGAGTACCGGTGTAGACTACGCCAGTTTTGGCGGATTTCTGCGGCTTAAAAATGCCGGCACCGCCAACCAGCATTACTACTATACTTTTAATGTTTCAAGGCATGTGCAGCATATTGTTACCAATGGAATGACCAATTATAAATTCAGGCTGTATGCGCCTTTCACCATTAATTATTACGGTTACCTGTTCCCTTTCAAAAATCTTGTTGCTGATGGGCGCATAAAAATTGGTAACGGTAACAATACCGCCGGCTATAAAATGTACATGCGGATCGTGTACTCAAAAATTTAATTTTCAACAATGTTTATAAAAAGCCTTCAGAATCAACCGGAGGCTTTTTTTTTTGATATGACACACATATCTTTGCACCTCAAAAAAAATATTACATGCCTTATTTATTTACATCAGAGTCCGTAAGTGAAGGACACCCGGATAAAGTAGCTGACCAGATCAGCGATGCTTTGATCGATAACTTTTTAGCGTTTGACAAAAACAGTAAAGTTGCCTGCGAAACGCTGGTAACCACAGGACAGGTTGTACTGGCCGGTGAAGTAAAAAGTAAAGCATACCTGGATGTACAGGAAATTGCACGTGGTGTAATTCGTAAGATCGGCTACACCAAGAGTGAATACATGTTTGAAGCCAATTCTTGCGGTATCCTTTCTGCCATTCACGAGCAGTCATCTGATATCAACCAGGGTGTTGACAGGAAGAAGAAAGAAGAGCAGGGTGCAGGCGACCAGGGAATGATGTTTGGATATGCTTCTAACGAAACAGATGATTACATGCCGCTGGCACTCGACCTGGCCCATAAAATTTTGATCGAACTGGCTGCATTGAGAAGAGAGAACAAGCAGATCAAATACCTGCGTCCTGATGCTAAAAGCCAGGTAACGCTGGAATACGATGACAATAATGTACCGGTAAGGATCGATGCCATCGTAGTATCAACACAGCATGATGATTTTGATACGGAAGCGAAAATGCTTGCGCAGATCAAAAAAGACATTGTTGAGATTTTGATACCAAGGGTAAAGGCCAAGTATAAAAAATATGCAAAGCTTTTCAACAACGATATCAAATACCATATTAACCCAACCGGTAAGTTTGTGATCGGTGGTCCGCATGGCGATACCGGCTTAACCGGCCGTAAGATCATTGTAGATACCTATGGTGGTAAAGGCGCTCACGGTGGTGGTGCTTTCAGTGGTAAAGATCCAAGCAAGGTTGACCGCAGTGCTGCTTACGCTACCCGTCACATTGCAAAAAACCTGGTAGCTGCAGGCGTTGCAAGTGAAGTGCTGGTGCAGGTTTCTTACGCTATTGGTGTAGCACAGCCAACTTCTATTAATGTAAATACTTACGGTACTGCAAAAGTAGAATTGACTGACGGACAGATCGGCAAACTCGTAGAAAGTATCTTCGACCTGCGTCCATACTTCATTGAACAAAGGCTGAAATTGCGTACACCGATCTACAGCGAAACCGCTGCTTACGGACACATGGGCCGCAAGAATGAAGTGGTTACAAAAGAATTCAAGGATCCATACGGTAAAATGAAGAAGGTGAAAGTGGAATTGTTTACCTGGGAAAAACTGGATTACGTAGCGAAAGTAAAAAAAGCCTTCGGCTTAAAATAAACACCCGTCCCCTGCAAGGGGACTTGGGAAAACCATCCCTATATATTGGGATGGTTTTTTTATTTTGCACCATCAATCAAAAAACATTCCCGTTCAGGGAACAGGGCATGAAAAACTTCAGGCAACAGCAACAGCGACCCAAAAAGAATACCCTTGTCATTGGCAGGCAGGCGGTGATCGCTGCACTGGAATCGGGTAAGCAACTCGAGAGGATCTACCTGCAGGCCACCGTGCATGGGGAAGTGATCGATACGATCAGGACGCTGGCCGAAAAGCACCTGGTGCCAATTAATAAAGTGCCGGTAGAAAAGCTTAACAGTCTCAATGTAAGCAACCACGAGGGCTGCATCGCGGTGATCAGCAAGATACAATACCAAAACCTGCAGGATGTGATCTCCT
>APMI01007941.1_pt1 | contig 11391 bp, 6 predicted proteins | sample 667938 | NCBI WGS metagenome assembly APMI01 (sample SAMN01084076, study PRJNA167559) | wastewater metagenome | biome: Wastewater | place: Denmark: Ejby Moelle, Odense | collected 2011-11-28 | reverse complement strand
ACTTCAATGACTCCAGGTGAATGTCCTAAATGTGGAATGAAACTTCAAAAGGGGAAATCCAAATCACATAATCATTCAGGGCATAGCGGATGTAGCATGTAACTTCTGATTATTAAATTCATTATGAGACTTTGTATTTAGTTAGTAGGTAATTAAATTGAGAAACTTAAATCTAAAAACCATGAAAAAATCAATCATCATCTCATTACTCGCAGTTTCTATGGCATTTGCTTTCAGCGCCTGTAATAATACTTCCCCATCAACTACCACTGTTGATTCAAAAGCAACTGAGAAAGCTGTTTATACCTGTACCATGCATCCGGAAGTTAGAAGCGATAAGCCTGGCGATTGCCCTAAATGCGGCATGAAACTCGTCAAAATGGAAACAGCCGATACTACGCAAATGTACAATCATGCTGATACAATGCAAATGCATTAAACAAATTTCTGAGTATTCGGCTGCCTTACTAACAGCAGACATAATGAAATTGGCAGTCGATACTCAGATACATTCAATCAATTCAAATAAAATAATTCATTAATTAAATCTAAAAAATAACAAGATGAAAAAGATAATCACAAAAATAGCACTTATGGCTGGATTAGCCATTATTGGAACAAGTTCATTGTTTGCTCAAAAGAGTGGTGTCTTTAAATCATTTGCCGATTACAAAACCGGTAAAATGGAATATGGCATTAATTGCGCTACCGAAATGCACAAAATCAAACTCAACGATTTTTGGGATAAAGATTATATTACGGTTATTCATGAAGGAAAGTCTTATGACCTGAAAAAAGCTGAAATATGGGGCTTCCAGCTTTGCGATGAAAAAACTGTACGCTTCCAGGGTAAAGAGGATTTCCAGCTGAGCGAAAAAGCTTCACTATGGATTTATACCAGGCAAACGTTACAGGCTGGAAATCCTAAAAACGCAGCTTCAAAATACATTACTTCCTATTACTTCAGTAAAGATGGGGATGGCAAAATTCTTGAATTAACTCCCAATAATGTAAAAGCAGCTTTCCCGGATAATCATAAACTGCACGATGCAATTGAAATGCAGTTCCCTACTTCAGCTTCAATTACTGAATTTGATGAGTACCATAAAAAATTCAAAATCAATCACTTTCTTGAAGCTCAGGGAATAAAATAATTTCCTTCATCTTCCAACCAACCGATTGGAGTTCTGAACATTCGGCTGCTGCTGCCAGCAGACATAATTAAGCAGCAGCCGGTGTTCAGATTAATTCAAGCTAAAAGAGCCAATTCAACAGCACAAATTCTAAATTTTGACCAGAAAACATATCAAAACGTATGATTAGAATGTATAAGATAGTCATTACTTTTCTTGGCATAGTTTTGTCACTGACTTCAGTTTTTGGGCAGGGTATTGAGAAAAAAGTTGTACTCAATTGGAAAGGAGTTCAATCAATCCAGGGTATCAACTACGACACATTGTATGCTTTGGTCGCTGATGGTTTATCAAACGACCCTGCTACAAATTTCACTCCTGGGTATTTTGAAAAATTTCCTCTCCCGGCTAATGTTGGAAGCTGTGATATTATCGTTACTCATACCGTATGGGAACCTGTCAGCCCGGATCAGATAAAGCTGCTCACATTCCCGCTTCAGCCTTCTGAGGTACTTTCGACTGTTGTTTCTTATGGAACCGAGCGAGGTACAACTATGGCTATGCTTAATCTCACGCCTGTTGTAGTAAATCCTGAAGGCGGCATCATGCGCCTCAAATCGTTTACAATCGACCTGGTTTATATTCCGGCTAAAGCAGCTGATGCGTCGCTGAAATCAATCGCTTATGCATCCCATTCAGTGCTTGCTCAGGGCGATTGGTATAAAATAAAACTTGATAAAACCGGAATATATAAACTAACCTATGCCGATATTCAGTCCATGGGTGTTGATATGTCAAAGGTTAAACCTAATACTATCAGGTTATTTGGGAATGGTGGCGGAAGCTTGCCGGAAGCAAATAGTATTTTTCGTCCCGACGATCTTACCGAAAATGCAATCAAAGTTGTAACTGCAAATCCTGATGTTTTTGCTCCCGGTGATTACATCCTGTTTTATGGTACTTCACCTGATAAAATTACCTACAATAAAACTGCTAAGATATTTGAGCATGTAAAGAATATCTATTCTGATTACGCTTACTATTTTTTGAATTTCGATAGCGGAAATGGTCTGCGGATCGAAGACCAGGAACAATCAAACCTCACCCCAACCTATACTTCTGCGAGTTTCTTACAAAGTGCTTTTTATGAAAAAGATCAGTTAAATCTTATTAGCTCCGGTAAAGATTGGGTGGGCGAAAGGATGGATGCCAATTCACCGGTTTTCGAGCTGCCTGATTTTACGTTTTCCAATGTATCAAGCGGTTCACAGGCGTGGATTCATTACAGGCTCACAGCCAGAGCATCAGTCAATACAAACTATACCGTTAAAGTTAATGGCATCCAGGTTTCAACTCCTTCATTAGGTACTTTTAGCAAGTATATTTACGGTGCCGAACGTACCGAAACAAAATCATTTTCACCTGTCACGGATAAAGTAAAAGTATCATTCCAGTATAATGGTGCTGGCAGCTCCATTGGCTGGCTCGATTGGGTGGAATTGAATGTGTTCCGCGACATGAAATTTACCGGCGGTCAGATGAGTTTTGCTGATCCCGTTTCAATAGGTGCCGGTAAAGTAACTAACTTTATGTTACAGGGAATATCTTCATCTGTTAATATATGGGAAGTAACAAACCCACTTCAAGTTAAGCATGTTGTATCCGGCCTCCAGGATGGTGTTATCAGTTTTACATTACAAACTGACTCACTCAGGCAATTTATTGCCTGGGATAATACTACATTCCTCACTGCTTCTTTTACCGAAAAAGTGGCAAATCAGGATCTGCATTCAATCGCTTCGGCTGATATGCTTATCATCACACATAAGGATTTCATGGCTGAGGCTAACCGGCTGGCCGATTTTCATCGCACTTTCGACGGATTCAAGGTAAGTGTTGTAACCAACGAACAGGTTTACAATGAATTTTCGTCAGGATCGCCTGACATCGTTGCCTTACGAGATTTTGCACGATTGCTGTACAACCGGCCTGAGAAAGGCAGTAAGCTCCGTTACCTCTTGCTGTTTGGTGATGGATCTTATGATTTTAAAGACCGTATTCCTAAAAACACCAATCGGGTTCTTGCTTTTCAAACCAAAGAATCGATTAATAATGTTAATTCAATAGCAAGTGACGATTTTTTCGGTCTGCTTGATTCAAACGAAGGCAATGATGCCATTGGCCTCATCGACATCGGAATCGGTCGCTTCCCGGTTAACACTATTGAGGAAGCTAAAATTGCAGTTGATAAATGTATATTCTATGCAACCAATAGCGAAGCCAATATGGGCGACTGGCGCAACAAAATTTGCTTTGTTGCTGATGATGGAGACAACAATCTACATTTCCGCCAGGTCGAAAAACAAATATTACCTCTTATAAGTAAAAACGCGCCGGGCTACAATGTGGTTAAAATTTATCTGAATGCAATTAAGCAGATTTCTACTCCAAGCGGGCAACGAGCTCCTGACGCAAACGAAGCAATAAATTCAAATATTAAAAATGGCGTCCTCACAATAAACTATACAGGTCATGGCGGTGAAACAGGTTGGGCTGAGGAAGGAATACTCTCCGTTAATCAGATCAAAGAGTGGACAAACTATAACAACATGCCCATTTTTATGACTGCTACCTGTGAGTTCAGCCGTTTCGACGATCCGGGAAGGGTGTCGGCTGGCGAATATGTTTTTCTTAATCCTGTTGGCGGTGCTGTTGCATTATTTACTTCAACAAGGCTTTCTAATGCAGGAACTAATATCGAACTCACCATGTATTTCTACGATACACTCTTTTCAAAATACAACGGCGTAAATCCTCGCTTTGGCGATGTTATCGCTTCAGCAAAAAATAGGCTTGGGGCCGGTTATGGTACGCTTCTCATCCGAAATTTTGTACTGCTTGGCGACCCGGCTTTAACTCTTGCATATCCCAAAAACAGGGTTATTACTACCCAGGTAAACGGTCATGACATTGGCTTGCAACCTGATACCATTTCTGGTATGGAACCTGTCGAGATCAAAGGGAGCATAGCTGATCTGGCTGGAAATAAACTTACTGACTATTCAGGTATAATTGATGTAAAAGTATTTGATAAGATTCGGACAATGACAACTTTAGGGTCCGAAGTTCAGGCAGGTGATTTTCCCGATCCTTATACCTTACAGGATAATTATATCTACCAGGGAAAGGCTACTGTTACAAATGGTGAATTTACCGTAAAATTTATTGTGCCCCGCGATATTAATTATAGCTATGGCTTGGGTAAGATTTCATACTATGCGCATAATAGTACTATCGATGCCACAGGCCACAGCAATCAGCTTGTGATAGGTGGATCAGGAAATAAGAGTTCTGATAATGCCGGTCCGCAAATATCCTTATTTATCGATAATCTTAGCTTTAAGGACGGAGGTCCTACTGGTGAAAACCCTTTTCTGATTGCTAAACTTAGCGATGAAAACGGCATCAATGCCATAAGCAATGCCATTGGTCATGATATCGTTGCAACTATTGATGGTGATAATACGACATCAGTTGTAATGAACAATTTTTACCGTTCCGACCTAGATAGTTATAAGTCCGGAGTAGTAAATTATAATTTTTCTGCGCTGCCCGAAGGACCTCATACGCTTACTCTTAAAGCCTGGGATGTATTCAATAATTCATCCGAAGCTACCATCAATTTCGAGGTCTTAAAAAATATGCAGCTCACCATTACCAGTTTGAATGCATATCCTAACCCTTTCAATAATGAAGTTAAGGTTGAATTACAAATTAACCTCATTGATGCTGATGTAAGTGCTCAACTTGAAGTATTTAACAGCAATGGATCATTAGTAAGCTCAACCGATAATAAATTATTGCTGTCACAAGGCTACAAAAACGATATTTTAACCTGGAATGGCCGTACATCATCGGGTGCGAATCTTCCTCCGGGTGTATATCTTCTGGTAGTGAAGGCAGTCAATAACAATTCTAAAACTGTAAAGGCTGCCAGAGTGATTAAATCAAATTGAAGTTTCAAAATTATATATATCTAACTAAAATAGATAATTGTTGAATAAAACCTTAAATTTGTTAAACATGAAAATAGTAACAATCAAAAAAATGTCAATTATTGCCCTGCTATCCTTTTCATTGTCTTCTTGTATGATGATGATGCCCGCTCACATGTCGGACATGGACCACAGTAACAATGCAAGTCCGGATGCAAGAATCGATAAAGTATGTGGCAAAACAGTAGGACCGGAAAGTTCTTTTACTTACGAATATTGGGGAACTACCTACTATTTTGATACGCAACAATGCTTAACGGTTTTCAAAAATAATCCGGAACATTTCCTGCCTGCAAATCACAACGATAGCCATAAGAAAAATTGGCACACAGCTGCCTGGATTGGAGGAGCGGTTGTGATGTCTGCAATGATGATTGCTATGATGATTGCTGTTTTTTAAACGTAGCTGTTTCTTTACTAATTTAAAACTTAAAATAATGTTTAATCGCCTTGTCAAATACTTTCTCGAAAACCGGCTGATAACTTTTATCTTCCTTATTTCTTTTATTGTCCTCGGTATTGTTTTCATGCCTTTTAACTGGAACTCCGGTTTCCTGCCCCGCGATCCTATTGCCGTGGATGCAATCCCCGACATCGGCGAAAACCAACAGATTGTCGCTACCGAATGGATGGGTCGTTCGCCTAAAGACATCCAGGATCAGATAACTTATCCCCTAACTACTGCTTTACTTGGCATTCCCGGTGTACAAACGGTACGGAGTACTTCCATGTTCGGCATGTCGTTTATCTATATTATTTTTAAGGACAATATCGATTTTTATTGGAGTCGTTCCCGTATTCTTGAAAAACTAAGTTCACTTCCGGCGGGGATATTACCTTCCGGGGTGCAACCCACACTTGGTCCTGATGCAACCGCTCTTGGGCAAATATACTGGTACACCCTCGAAGGCCGAGATCCAAAAACAGGAAAACCAAATGGAGGATGGAATCCACAGGAACTTCGTACAATTCAGGACTTTTATGTTAAATATGGCCTTTCTACTGCCGAAGGAGTTTCCGAAGTGGCATCGGTTGGCGGCTTCATCAAAGAGTACCAGATTGACCTGAATCCCGAAGCATTAAAAGCATTTAGCGTGTCTGTTATGGATGTGATGAATGCCGTTCGCAAAAGCAATCTCGATATTGGTGCCGAAACCATGGAATTGAATAATGTGGAGTACATTATCCGTGGCCTTGGTTATGTTAAAAATCTGGAAGATCTTGAACTTTCTGTAGTTGCAGTCCGTAACAATGTTCCTGTCAGGATTAAAGATGTTGCTCATGTAGTATTCGGCCCGGCAACCCGTCGTGGAGGCCTCGATAAAGCCGGTTCCGAAGCTGTAGGCGCTGTTGTGGTTGCCCGCTATGGATCAAATCCAATGGACGTCATCAACAATGTTAAAAGCAAGATCAAAGAAATTGAAGCCGGAATGCCTCAGAAAACATTGCCCGACGGTTCTGTTTCCAAAGTAACTATCGTTCCTTTTTACGATCGTACAGGACTTATAAAAGAAACTATTGGCACTCTCGAATCCGCTCTCTCGCATGAAATTCTCATCAGTATCATCGTCATAATCGTATTGGTAATGAACCTTAGGGCTTCTCTTATTGTAGCCGGATTATTGCCAATTGGCGTTTTAATGACTTTTATCCTGATGCGGGCTTTCGGAATCGAAGCTAACATTGTCGCTCTTTCTGGTATTGCTATTGCTATTGGTGTCATGGTCGATATTGGGATCGTGGATGTCGAGAATATTCTCCGGCATCTTGAAATGCCCGAAAACAAAGGTATCCGTGGCCGTAAATTAATGGATGTCATTTACCTGGCAACTACCGAAGTCCGTGCTGCCGTTGTTACATCCATTGCAACCACCATTGTTAGTTTCCTTCCTGTTTTTGCTATGCAGGCTGCCGAAGGTAAGTTATTTCACCCACTGGCTTTCACAAAGACCTTTGCCCTGATTGCTGCTTTCCTGCTAGGTATTATTGTATTGCCCACCTTAACGCATATCTTCTTTTCAATAAACATTGATACTAAGAAGATTCGCAGAATCTTTAACGGTGTCCTGATTGTAGCTGGTATAATATTTATAATGCTCTGGCAAACATGGCCTGCCCTGGCATTAATTGCCGTAGGTATTAATAATTTACTCGATTACCGCTGGCCTGAGAGCCGTAAAGAATTTCCGAATTATATCAATATTGCCATTACGGTACTGGTAGCAGCCTATTACCTCTCTGTCGAATGGCTGCCTCTGGGTGCGCACAACAGCCTGCTGGTTAACTTTCTCTTTGTAAGTGGCATCATTGCTGTTATCCTTGCCGCTTTGATGTCAATGGTACATTACTATGAAAATATAATGAGATGGGCTCTGGAACACAAATTAAAGTTTCTCATTATTCCATTGGTTACCTTAATTTTCGGAATGTTAGCATGGCAGGGCTTTGATAAAAGTTTTGGTTTTGTCGCATCCGGCTTTGAAAAAGTAGGTTGGAAAAACTTCAGGCAAACAGCTCTTTGGCAAGGGCCTGCTAAAACATTCCCTGGCACTGGAAAAGAGTTTATGCCTTCATTAAACGAAGGTTCATTCCTGCTTATGCCTACCAGTATGCCGCATTCAAGCATCGAAAAAAACCTTCAATATATCGAAACACTTGACAAACGCTTGGCCGCTATTCCCGAAGTACAAGTTGCCGTTGGTAAATGGGGCCGCGTTAATTCGGCCCTCGATCCCGCACCGGTGCAAATGTTCGAGAACACCATCAGTTACCTTTCAGAGTATATTCTCGACGAAAACGGACAGCGAATGAAGTTTAAAGTCGATAGGGACGGTAGTTATATTTTACATAGTGGTAAGAAATATAATTTTGAAAAAGAAGGATTCAGGGCTATTCCTGCCGACAGCCTTATTCCTGATAGCAAAGGCGAATATTTCCGTCAATGGCGCCCAGGGATTAATAAGCCACTAGACATTTGGAACGAGATTGTGAAAGTGACAAATATCCCTGGTTTGACTTCTGCACCAAAACTTCAACCAATCGAAGCCCGCCTTGTCATGCTATCTACCGGTATGCGTGCTCCAATGGGGTTAAAAGTGTATGGACCCGATCTGGATGCAATCGAAAAAGGCGGAATGCAACTTGAACAGGCACTCAAGGATGTCCCTTCCATCAAAGCATCTTCCGTATTCTACGACCGTGCCGTTGGTGCTCCTTATGTCGAAATCAAACTTAACCGCGAAGCAATGGCACGTTACGGAATGAGCGTCAACGATGTACAGGAAGTATTGCAGGTTGCTGTGGGTGGCATGGCATTATCCTCATCCGTCGAGGGGCGCGAACGATTCCCTCTCAGGGTTCGTTATGCCCGCGAACTCCGCGATAATCCCGAAGATCTGCAACGCATCCTCATCCCTGCCATGAATGGTGTTCAGGTCCCGTTAAGCGAAATCGCTGATATTGATTATACCCGTGGCGCCCAAATGATACGCAGCGAAAATACATTCCTTAATGGCTATGTAATTTTCGATAAAAACGAAGGTAAAGCGGAAGTGGATGTGGTTCAGGAAGCAGAAAAAATCCTGAAGGACAAATTAAGTTCAGGTGCTATCAAACTGCCCGACGGAGTTTCTTACAAATTCGCCGGTAATTACGAAAATCAACTCAGGGCTACCAAACGACTGGCAATTGTAATACCTATCAGTTTGCTTCTTATCCTGTTGTTGCTGTATTTCCAGTTCCGCACGGTTACTGCCTCATTCATTCACTTTTCAGGTGTATTTGTGGCTTTTGCAGGTGGCTTTATCATGCTTTGGTTATACGGTCAGGGCTGGTTTATGAATTTTTCTGTTGCCGGCATCAACCTCCGCGATATGTTCCAGATGCACACTATTAATCTCAGTGTGGCGGTCTGGGTTGGTTTCATTGCCTTGTTTGGCATTGCTACCAATGACGGAGTAATCATGGGCACATACATTCACCAGGTATTCGAAGACCGGCATCCTTCCACGGTTCACGATGTTCGTGAAGCTGTTGTAACTGCCGGTATGAAGCGTGTGCGTCCCGCTATGATGACAACGGCGGTTGCAGTAATAGCTTTACTGCCTGTATTATCCTCTAATGGTAAAGGTTCCGACATTATGATCCCCATGGCCATACCCATGTTTGGAGGTATGGTAATTCAGGTTATGACTGTTTATGTAGTTCCATTATTTCAGGCTATGTGGAGAGAAAGGGCCGTTACACGTCATAACCAATTGGCAATTTATTCTTTAAACAATCAGGATAACGATGAAAACACAAGCATTTAAACAACTATTTTTCACGCTCCTTGCTCTTGGAAGCTGGTTTTGGGGTTACAGTCAGCAACAACCTGATTCACTGTACAGTTATCTCGAAATTGCTGCCAAAAATAATCCGACTGTACTTCAGCGTTATTATGAATATGAAGCTGCTTTGCAAAAAGTACCGCAGGTTGGCAGCTTGCCCGATCCTACCGCTAATGTAGGTGTCTTCCTCAAACCCATGGAACTTGTAGCGGGTAACCAGGTGGCTGATATTCAGCTTATGCAGATGTTCCCCTGGTTTGGTGTACTGAAAAATGCGAAAGATGAAATGAGCCTGATGGCAAATGCGAAGTTCGAATCGTTTCGCGATGCCAAGTTGCAGGTATTCCTTGATGTACAACGCTCATGGTACGATATGCATAAGATCAGGCAGAATATCCGCATTTCACAGAAAAATATCGAAATCCTGCAAACCATCGAAAGATTAGCCATTGCCAGGTTTAAAGCCGGCCCTTCATCCAATAATTCTTCTTCTGGCAATGCACCAGCTCCTTTATCTTCTCAGGCGTCTGCATCCGGCTCTTCCGGAATGAATACCATGGGTGGTAGTTCGGGAAACTCAGCCGGTTCCGTTTCCGCACAGTCTTCTTCTGCTATGCCGGGAAATTCAATGGGATCTTCTGCAGGCAGTTCGGGGCTCACCGATGTGTACCGCATTCAAATTGAAATCAGCGATGTTCAGAATAATATCGCACTCTTAAAAAACCAATTAAACACTCTTTCGGCGCTTTTTAACAGCTATTTAAACAGGCCGCCCGAATCTCCGGTTTCCTTACCGGATACGCTGATTGTCGATAATTTTCAACTGTCCTTACTTGCGCTTTCGGACACTGCTTTGAGTAACAATCCCATGCTCGGTATGCTTCATTTTGAACAGAAATCACTCGAAGCACGTAAGCAAATGGTTACTAAAATGGGCTATCCGATGGTTGGGTTTGGTTTAAATTATACAGTGATCCAGCAAAACCCAATGTCTTCTTCTTCTATGAATGGCAAGGACATGATTATGCCTATGGTTACGGCTACCTTGCCTATTTACCGAAAAAAATACAATGCGATGAAGGCCGAGGCCGATTTGCTGAAATCAGCAACCGCTCAAAATTACATAGCAACGGCTAATAGTCTTAAAACAGAATATTATCAGGCCATACAATTAGACCAGGATGCGCAGCGCCGCATAAAACTGTATGCCGATCAATACCGTTTAGCTTCAAAATCACTCGATATAATGTTTAGAAGCTTTGCATCTTCAGGCACCGATCTCACCGACATTCTGCGAGTTCGACAGCAAACTCTCGATTACGAATACAAACAAATGGAAGCTATTGCCGATTACAATACTTCTATTGCATGGATTAAAAGATTAATGGCGTTTTCACAAGTTCAATAACATATAAACTCAATCGCAATGAAAAGATTATTTTCTAATAAATACTTCCGCTTTAGCCTTATTTTAATAGGTGGGTTTTTTCTCGGCTGGCTTTTCTTTCACTCCCCCGGAAAAAATGAAGATAAACACGATCACGCAGCCGAGGCTGCTAAAGGTACTATCTGGACTTGTGCCATGCACCCGCAGATACGTATGCACGAACCGGGCAAATGCCCTATTTGCGGCATGGATCTCATCCCGCTCAACCAGGCAAGCGGTGATACCACGGCTATAGACCCACTTGCAATTCACATGACAAAGGAAGCTGCTCAGCTTGCCAATGTACTTACTACTGTTGTTTCCAAACAAAACCCGGTCAAGGATATTCGTTTGTACGGTAAAGTGCAGGCTGATGAAAGGCTTTTGCAAAGCCAGGTTTCTTATTTGCCCGGCCGTATCGAAAAACTGTTGGTGAACTTCACCGGCGA
>APMI01004025.1_pt1 | contig 11396 bp, 7 predicted proteins | sample 667938 | NCBI WGS metagenome assembly APMI01 (sample SAMN01084076, study PRJNA167559) | wastewater metagenome | biome: Wastewater | place: Denmark: Ejby Moelle, Odense | collected 2011-11-28 | reverse complement strand
CCCGGGCCCGGCTCGACCCGCAGGTCCTGCGCCTGGCCCTCGTCGCGGTTCCCGCCATGGTCGCCCTGGCCGGCTGGGGGCAAGTCCTGCGTCCGGCCTGGCAGGCCCGCCAGACGGCCGTGGCACTGCACACCAGCACGCAGCAAGCCATTGCCGAGCTGCCCGCTCGCCGCGCCGAAAGCGCCCGCCTGGTCAAGGAGGCCGACGCCCTCGAACGCCTGTTGGAAGCCCCCGAAAGTGCCTCCACCCACCTGCCCGTGCTGCTCGAAAGCCTGGCGGCCGAACACAAGGTGGACCTGCTGCCGATCTTCCCCGGACGCGATACGGAATTCGAGGGGCTGCTCGAAACGCTCTATCAGATTGAGGCCAGCGCCCCGTATCCACGGCTCGTCGCGTGGCTCGCCGACATTGACGCGCGCATCCCCAATGCCGGCATCAACGATGCCCGCTTTTCGCGCCTCGCGGCTACCGAATCGGTCACGCTCAAGCTGCGCCTGGCGGTCTATCGCCGCCCTGCCACGCCGCCCACGCTTCCCGTCGGGGTTGGCACACAGGGCGAAATCCGGTCAGCCCCGGTGATCCACCACGACCCCTTCCGCCGCCCGGCCGGCAGCACGACGGATGCCGAACCCGGCCAGCCCGCCCCTCCAGCCGCCTGGCAACCCATCCTGCGCGGCGTACTGCTCGCCGGCAAGGCCTCCCTCGCCAACGTGGACGGCCAGATGGTCGCCATTGGCGAAACGCTGGAAGGCCATCGCCTGGTGTCGATCAGCGACCACCGGGCCGTATTCGAAAAGGACGGTCGTCGCCTGGTTCTCGACATGCGCCGGCCCATGGAGCCCCGACCGTGAACCGCAAACTTGCCGCCATCCTGCTGGCCTTCTCCGTGCTTGGCACGCCCTCGCAGCCCGCCCGCGCCGGCGATCCCGACACACCGCGGCGTATCTCCGTGAACCTGCGCGACGTCCCGGTCGGCGACGTCTTCGAAATGCTCTCGCGTAACGAAAAGATCAACATTCTGGTCGGCAAGGGCATCACCGGCAACGTGTCGGTGAACCTCTACAACGTGAGTGCCGAAGATGCCGTGCGCACCGTTGCCGAAGCCGCCGGCTACGTGGCGGAGCAGCGCGGCAGCAGTTTCCTGGTGGTCGAACGCAAGGATGCCGGGCTCGACGGACTGTCCGGCAACACCATCCTGCGCACCTTCAAAGTCCAGTACTCGAACCCCAAGACGGTTGCCGAAATCCTCATCAAGCACGTTTCCCGCTACGGCAAGATCACCCCGCTGCTCGAACGCAACCTGATCGTCGTCGAAGACCAGCCGGCTTTTGTCGAGCGCATCGAGAAATTGCTCGAACAGGTGGACCTGCAGCCCCGCCAGATCCTCATCGAAGCCAAGATCCTCGAGATCCGCCTCGAGCAGGGCGATGCTTTTGGCGTGGACTGGTCGAAAGTCGTGGGTGGCAGCGACCGTCGCTACACCGTCGGCACCAAGGGACTGGCCGACAGGACCAGCAACGGGCTGTTCTTCAGCGTCATCAGCGACAACCTGAACATCTACCTCAGCGCCCTGTCGAGCAAGGGCCGGGTGCGTACGCTATCGACGCCCAAGCTGCTGGCCATGGAAAACCAGCAGGCCATCACCTCCATCGGCGACCAGACCGGCTACAAAGTGACCACCACCATCAACCAGGTCACCACCGAGTCGATCCAGTTCCTCGAGTCCGGCGTCATCCTGCGCGTCACGCCATCCATCGACGAGCGTGGCCGCATCCTCATGAAGATTCACCCGGAGGTGAGTACCGCCACGGTGAACAACAACATCCCGTCCAAGAACAGCACACAGGTGAATACCACCCTGATCGCCGAGGACGGGCAGTCCATCTTCATCGGCGGACTGATCCGCAACAACAGCAACTTCAAACGCTCCGGCATTCCGTTGTTGGGCGAGATCCCGGTCATCGGCAACGCCTTCTCGCACTGGGAAGACGGCGGCGTCAGCAGCGAGACGGTGGTGGTCATCACCCCACGCATCGTCCGCGAGGCCGAAGCCATGCCCAACCGCCCCGCCGCCCGCCTCGAAGACAACGAGCCGCCCCTGCTGCGCAGCGCCGCCAACCTGGAAGAATCCCTCGAAAGGCTACGCCCCCGCGACTAGGTAAAAGGCCACACGTGAGTGGTGCCGTGTGACTCTGGAAACAGGTGTGCTGCAGCAATAAACTGTTTTGTTAACGAGAATCTGTGTGCTCAAACACGCTGCCTGCCAGAGGATGCACCATGTCAAAACCATCGATCGCCCTGGCTGCAACGGGACGATTACTGTTCGGACTGGTCTGCTGCTGCCTTCTCCTCCATGGAGGCACCGCCCCGGCCGCCGAAGCCCCCCCGCCACATCGCCCGCTCCATGTGGTCAGCGACGACAACTATCCCCCTTACCTGTTCCGCAACTCGGACGGCAAGGTTGAAGGCTATCTGGTGGATATCTGGGCCTTGTGGGAGCGCAAGACCGGCGTCCGGGCAAACCTGACCGCCACCAACTGGGCCGAGGCCCAGCGCATGATCAAGGACGGCGAAGCCGACGTCATCGACATGATCTACCGCACCCCGCCCCGCGAGCCCCTGTACGACTTCTCGCCGCCCTACGCCGACTTGCCGGTCGCGATCTATACCGACCCCTCCATCGGCGGCATCAACAGCACGAGTACGCTCAAGGGCTTTGAGATCGGCGTTCAGGCAGGTGATGCCTGCATCGACACACTCACCGGAAGCGGCATCACCACCCTGGTGCAATACCGGAACTACAACGAATTGATTGCCGCGGCCCGGCGTGCGGAGATCAAGGTCTTCTGTCTCGACGAAATCCCGGCCAACTTCTACCTGTACAAGGCCAAGGCCCAGAACGATTTCCGTCAAGCCTTCGTGCTCTACACCGGTCAGTTTCACCGCGCCGTGCGCAAGGGAGACGCTGCCACACTGCGTCTCGTCCAGCAGGGAATGACGGCCATCACCCCCGTCGAAGAAGCCGCCTTGCGCAAGAAGTGGTTCGGCACCCCGCTCAATGTCAGCCTGTACGGACGATATCTCGGCTGGGGATTACTGTCGGTACTGGCCGCGGGCACCGTACTGCTCGTCTGGAATCTCACCCTGCGCCGCCAGGTGGGCGCCAAAACCGCCATCGTCACCAGCACCCTTGCCGAACTGCGCAAGGCGCATCAAGCCACCGAGGAAGCGAAGGACAACCTCACCGCAACCCTGCAGGCCATTCCCGACCTGCTGTTCGAATTCGACATTGCGGCCCACTACGTGGACATCTTTGCCAGCCAGGAACGTCTTCTCGCCAGCCCCAGGCATAGCCTGATCGGCAAGCATGTGACGGACATCCTGCCCGCCGCCGCCGCAGGGACAGTCCTCGAAGCCATCGCCGGCGCCGCCCGGAGCGGCAGTGATTACGGGCGGCAGATCTGCCTTGATGTCGACGGCAAGGTCCGCTGGTTCGAGCTCTCGGCCACCCGCAAGCAATCGACGACCGCCGCCCACCCGCACGTCCTCGTCCTGTCACGGGACGTCACCCAGCGCAGGGAGGCCGAGGAAATCCTGCTTCAGGCCAGGGAAGCCGCACTGCAGGCCGAACGCGACAAGCACTTCCGCGCCCTCTTCAGCGCGGCCCCGGTGGCCCTGGTCTACACCAGAGGCAAGCTCGTCGAGTCGATCAACCAGCGCTTCGTATCGCTGTTCGGCTACCAGGAAGAGGACATCTCCGTCCTGGATGACTGGTGGTCACTGGCCTATCCCGACCCGGCCTATCGCCAGTGGGTGCAGCAAACCTGGCAAGCGGCCGTTGAACGGGCGAGCAATACCGGGGGAGCGGTCGAAAGCCTCGAATACCGTGTCACCTGCAAGGACAAGCGGCAACTGGACCTGCTGATCGGCGGGCAGGTGCTGGAGGGTGGCCTCATTGCCACCTTCATCGACATCACCCCGCTCAGGGCCGCCGAGGCCGCCATGAAGGACGCAAAGGAGGCGGCCGACGCGGCCAACGCCGCCAAGAGCAGCTTCCTGGCCAACATGAGCCATGAGATCCGGACACCGATGAATGCGATCCTGGGCTACGCACGTACGCTCAAGAAGACGCCGCTTCAATCCGGACAGGTGGATCGCCTTGAAAAAATCGAGGGTGCCGGCAAGCACCTGCTGGCAATCATCAACGACATTCTCGACATCTCGAAGATCGAGGCCGGCAAGCTGGAGCTGGAAAATACCGCCTTCCAGCTCGGCTCGGTCTTCGACTACGTCCATTCGCTCATCGCCGAGCCGGCAGAAGCCAGAGGCCTGCGCATTACGATGACCTGCGACGACGTGCCGCCCCTGCTGCAGGGCGATCCGACCCGTCTGCGCCAGAGCCTCCTGAACCTGGCCAGCAATGCCGTCAAATTCACCGAGACGGGCAGCATTTGCCTGAAAGCGAGGCTGCTCGAACGCAGCGGCGACACGTTACTGGTGCGCTTTGAAGTCCACGACACGGGCAAGGGAATTCCACCTGAAAACCTCGCTGAACTGTTCCAGCCCTTCAAGCAGGTAGACGCTTCCATCACACGCGAATACGGCGGCACCGGCCTGGGCCTGGCCATCACCCAGCGACTGGCACGCCTGATGGGTGGTGACGCGGGCGTGGCCAGTACTCCGGGTATCGGCAGCACGTTCTGGTTTACAGCACGCCTGGGCACGGCAAACTCACCGGCCTGCGCAGTCACCCCGGTTTCATTTGCGGCCGAGGAAACAATCCGCCGCCGCCATCACGGGGCCCGCATCCTGCTGGTCGAGGATGACCCGGTCAACCGCGAGGTCGCGCTGGATCTGGTCGGTGAAACCGGGCTGCACATGGATATGGCCGAAAACGGCCGCGAGGCCGTGGATAGGGCCAGCGATACCGATTACGCTCTCATCCTGATGGACATGCAAATGCCGGTGATGGGCGGCCTCGAAGCAACCACCCTCATCCGCCGCCTGCCCGGACGCAGCACGACGCCCATCATCGCCATGACGGCCAACGCCTTCGACGAAGACAAAGAGCGCTGCCTCAAGGCCGGAATGAATGACTTCATCACAAAGCCAGTGGTTCCGGAAATCCTGTTCGACACCCTTCTGCGCTGGCTGACTCACCCGCATACACCTTGAAAACGCAACCCGGCGCCCGCATGTAGCGCTCGCCACACCCAACGGAGAACCCCGCATGACCATGGACGTCGTCGATTACGAAATCTTCGGAAACGAAATGCAGTACGTCGAGGTGGAGCTCGACCCGGGCGAAGCCGCCATCGGCGAAGCCGGCGTGATGATGTACATGCAGGACGGCATCCAGATGGACACCATCTTCGGTGACGGCTCGGCTCAGCAACGCGGCCTGTTCGGCAAGCTGATGGGCGCCGGCAAGCGCCTGCTGACCGGCGAGACTCTGTTCACCACCGTGTATCACAACGAAGGCAGCGGCAAGCGCAGAGTCGCCTTTGCGGCACCCTATCCGGGCAAGATCGTGGCGGTGGACCTGTCCACCGTCGGCGGCACGCTGATCTGCCAGAAGGACGCATTCCTGGCCGCCGCCAAGGGCGTATCGCTGGGCATCGCCTTCCAGAAGAAGATCGGCGTCGGCCTGTTTGGCGGCGAAGGCTTCATCATGCAAAAGCTCGACGGTGACGGCATGGCCTTCATCCATGCCGGCGGCACGCTGATGGAAAAGACCCTCGCCCCCGGCGAAACCCTGCGCGTCGATACCGGCTGCGTGGTGGCCTTTCAGCCCAGTGTCGACTTCGACATCCAGTATGCCGGCAAGATCAAGACTGCCCTGTTCGGCGGCGAAGGCCTGTTCTTTGCCACCCTCACCGGCCCCGGCCGGATCTGGCTGCAATCGCTGCCGCTGTCGCGCATGGCCGACCGCATCGTGATGGCCTCCCGCGCGGCCGGCGGTGGCGGCAAGGAAGGCGGCTCGCTGCTCGGCGGAATCGGCCTCGGCGCCCTGCTTGGCGACGACGAGTGAGCGACGCGCCCATCCCGGCGCGCTTCTATCCGGCGGGCGGCGAAGCCCACGGCCACCCGGCCCGCCTCGGCTGGCACGCCGGCATCTTGCTCGTCCAGCCCGAAGACTCGCCGCCGCGACGGATCAGCGCCGCTGCCCTGAGCGTGGAGGCCCGCGGTTTCAACCACAGCCAGTGGGCCGTGCAATGGCGCGATGCTGACGGCAGCCACCTGTTGATTGTCGACGACGCCGTCATCGCCCCCCTGCGCGATGCCGCGCCGGCGCTGTTCAGCGGCGGCGGCCGTGTCAAGCGCAGGACGCACCGCCTGTTTGGCGCAGGCATCGTGTTTCTCGTCGCCCTGCCACTGCTCCTCCTGGCCGCTTTCTACCTGTCCATCGACCCGCTTTCCGAGCGTATCGTCGAGCACATTCCGCCCGCCATCGAGCGGCAGATCGGCGAAGCCGTCCTCGCCCGCACCCGTGCCGAAGGCAGGATGATCGGGCAGGGGCCGGCTTACGAAGCCCTGCAGACCATCGGCAAGCGCCTCGCCCGACCCTCCGAAAAGCTCGAGTTCCATCTGGTGGACAAGCCCGACATCAACGCCTTCGCCGCCCCCGGCGGGGTCGTCGTGGTCTATTCGGGGCTCATCGACAAAAGCACCTCCGCCGAAGAGCTGGCCGGCGTGCTGGCCCACGAGATCGCCCACGTCGAGCTGCGCCATAGCCTCAGGCAGCTCGTCAGATCCGCCGGCCTGCGTGTCATCGCCGCCGCCCTGCTGGGCGACTATGGCGGTCTCGGCAGCTGGGCGGCCCGACTCGGCGAATTGAGGTTTTCCCGCGATGCCGAACGCGAGGCCGACCTGCGCGGTCTGGCCCGCCTGCGTGAAGCGCACATCGACCCGGCCGGCATGCCGCGCTTCTTCGAAACCCTGTCAAAGAGCGAAGAGGGCCGGATGCCGGCCCTGTTCTCAACCCACCCGGCCACCGCGGAGCGCCTGACCACACTGCAACAAGCCATCGCCAGCGACAGCCCGGGCCCGGTGGAGCCCATCGCCGTCGACTGGACAGCAGTCCGGAAAAGCCTGCCGAAGTCTTGAGCCACGGCAGGGCGCCGGGCCAGGGATCGCGGTAGGATCGGGGCAAACTTCCCCCCGCGACCGTCCCCGATGCATCTCTCACTGCGCACCCGCCTGGCCCTCTGCCTGCTGCTTCCCGTTGCTGCGGCCCACGCCGCCCTGCCCGACGAAATCCAGGTCTACACCGACGACATCAACGCCCCCGGCGAATTCGGCCTGGAGGTGCACATCAACACCGCCCCCCGCGGCCAGCGCAATGCCGCGTGGGCCGGCGAGGTGAAGAACGACCACAGCCTGTTCATCACGCCGGAACTGTCCTGGGGCCTCACCGATACCATGGACGCCGGCATCTACCTGCCCACCGCGCGCGATTCGGCCAGCGGCAACTTCTACGCGGCTGGCGCCAAGGGCCGCTTCAAGTGGCTACCGGTCAGGGGCAACCAGATCACCGGCGGCGCCTTCGCCGGCCTCAACCTTGAACTGGCCCGCGTGGCACGGCGCTTCGAGGAATACCGCAGCAGTGCCGAGCTGCGCGCCATGCTCGGCTGGCGCACGCCCGAGTGGCTGCTGGCAGTGAACCCGGTGCTCAGTTGGGATCTGTCGGACGGCGCCGAACGGCGCACCGGCTACGGCTTCGGCATGAAGGCCAGCCACGAACTGGGCGACGGCGTCGCCGCCGGGCTCGAGTACTACACCGACCAGGGCAAAATCGGCCAGCGCCAGGCCTGGAACCAGCAGGACAACAAGCTCTTCGTCGTCCTCGACATCGACAGAAAGCCGTGGGGCTTCAACGTCGGCGTGGGCAAGGGCCTGTCGAAGGAAACCGAAAAGCTGACCCTCAAGGGGATTGTCGAAATCGGCTTCTGAAACCTAGCGCGCGAGGTCTTCCGGTGTGTCCACGTCCCGCAACACACCGGCATCACCGGTTTCGAGCTCGTGCAGGAGGTTCCGGTGCGTGCCGATGATGGCGCGTGCCCCTTGATCGCCGGAGAGGGCGGAGAGTTGATCGCGCCAGCCCGCCGCAAAGGCGACCGGGTGGCCGCGCTGCCCCTTGTGGAAGGGTGCCACGAGCGCCGCCCCGCCATTGAGGGCGTCGGCGACACGGCGCAGGGTCGCCACCTGCACAAAAGGCATGTCGGCCAGCGCAACGAGCCAGCCGGCTGCATCGGGGCTGGCGGCGACACCGGCAGCGAGGCTGTGGCCCATGCCGCCGGAGGCTTCCGGACAAGTGATGACTTCCAGCCCCTCTGCGACCAGCAACCCGGCAAGAACGCCTTGCTCGGGCCGCAGCACGGCAATGGCACGCGGGCAGGCTTCCTTCAGTTTGCGCGCCGACACCACGGCCATCGGCGTGCCGTCGTCGAGCGGATGCAGCAGCTTGTCGCTGCCAAAGCGCCGGCCCTGCCCGGCCGCCAGCAGCAGGCCGACGATCTGCGCCACGCCCTTAGCGCACGCCGCAGCCGGCACTGGCCGGGTTGGCCGGCTCCGGCCGGGCGACGCTGACGCCGTTCTTCACGGCGGTCATTTCGGCGAGGATTGAAACGGCGATTTCAGGCGGTGTGCGGCTGCCGATATGCAGCCCGACCGGGCCGTGCAGCCGGCCGACTTCGCCTTCCGACAGATCAAAATATTCGAGCAGGCGCGCCTTGCGGGTGGCGTTGTTCACCCGCGAACCGAGGGCGCCGACGTAGAAGGCCGGTGATTTGAGCGCTTCAAGCAGCGCCATGTCATCGAGCTTGGGGTCGTGGGTGAGGGCCACGATGGCGCTGTGCGGGTCGGGCACCATGGCCATCACCACATCGTCGGGCATGCCGGCCACCAGCGGGGCGCCGGGCACGTCCCATTCGACCGAATATTCCTCGCGCGGGTCGCAAATGGTGACGGCGTAGTCCAGCGCCTGGGCCATCTGCGCCAGGTAACGGGAGATCTGCCCGGCACCGATGATGAGCAGACGCCAGTGCGGGCCGTGGATCGTGGACAAGCGCTGGCCGTCCCACTGCAGCGCTTCACCGCGGCAGGCGTCGAGAATTCGCACCTTGCCACTGTGCAGTTCGATCTCGCGGCGTACCAGCTGACCGCCTTCAAGGCGCGCGGCCAGATCCGTCAGCTGGGCATGATCCGGCGCCGGTTCGACGACCAGTTCCAGCGTGCCGCCGCAGGGCAGGCCGAAGCGATTGGCTTCTTCGCGAGTCACCCCGTAAGTGAGCACGAAGGGCTGGCTGCCGCCGATGCGGCCGTCCAGCATGCGGGCGATCATGTCGTCCTCGATGCAGCCGCCCGACACCGAGCCCTGCACCCGGCCATCGTCGCGCAGGGCCATCCAGGCCCCTGCCGGACGCGGCGCCGAGCCCCATGTCTGGGCAACGGTCACCAGCGCCGACCGGTGCCCTTCGGCCCGCCAGCGGCGGACGGCGGCAAGAACCTGGAGGTCCTGGCTGTCCATGTCAGGCCTTCAGTTCGTCGGTACGGAAGGGCATCCGCGTGAGCCACTTGCCGGTAGCCGCGGCAATCGCGTTGGCCACTGCCGGTGCCACCGGCGGCACGCCGGGCTCGCCGATGCCGGTCGGCTTTTCGGCCGAGGCGACGATGTGCACTTCCACCTTGGGCATCTCGTTGATGCGGATCGGCGCGTACTCGCCGAAGTTGCCCTGCTCGACCACGCCGTCCTTCAGCGTTATCTCGCCGTGCAGCGCTGCCGACAACGCGAAACCGACCGAGCCTTCGACCTGGGCGCGGACGTTGTCCGGGTTGATCGCCATGCCGCAATCGACGGCGGCGACAATGCGGTCCACCTTCACGCTGCCATCGGCGCTCACGGTGACTTCGGCCACCTGCGCAACGAAGGAGTGGAAGGACTCATGCACCGCCACCCCGCGGCCGCGACGCTCACCGGCCTTACCCGCGGCCAGCGGCTTGTCCCAGCCGGCCTTGTCGGCGGCCAGGCGCAGCACGCCGGCGTGGCGCGGATGCTTGGCGAGCAACTTGAGGCGCAAGGCCACCGGGTCCTGGCCGCCTTCAACGGCGAGCTTGTCGAGGAAGGTTTCGGTGGAATAGGCAGTGTGGGTCGAACCCACCGAACGCCACCACAACACCGGCACGTCGATGCCGGTGGGGGTGTGCAGTTCGACCTGCAGGTTGGGAATCGCGTAGGGCAGCGTGGCGGCACCTTCGACCGACAGTCCATCGACGCCGTCCTTGATCATGAAGCCTTCAAAGGGCGAGCCCTTGGCGATGGACTGCCCGACCAGGCGATGACGCCAGGCACGGATGCTGCCATCGGCATCCAGCGTGGCTTCAAGGCGGTGGTGGAACATCGGCCGGTAGTAGCCGGCCTTCATGTCGTCCTCGCGCATCCACACCAGCTTGACCGGGGCCGTGGCATGCGTGCCCTGCTCGCCGAGCGCCTTGACGATGGCGGCGGCTTCGCGGATGTAATCCACCTTGGTGCTGGCACGCCGGCCGAAGCTGCCACCGGCGTAGAGCATGTGGATGTTCACCTTCTCCGGCGGGAGATTGAACATGGCCGCCAGGGCGCCCTGGTCGACGGTCTGGAACTGCTCGCCATTCCACACTTCAAGGCCGTCGGCAGTGCGCTGGATGACGCAGTTCATCGGCTCCATGGCGGCGTGGGCCAGGTAGGGAAAGTCGTAGCTGGCGCTGACGACCTTGCCGGTACCGGCAAGGGCCGCGTTGGCATCGCCATCCTTGCGGGCGACGAGACCGGGGGTTTTGCCGAGGGCCTGGTAGCTGGCCAGCATTTCGTCGGTGCCGAGCTTGAAGGCGGCGCTGTCGTCCCATTCAACGGTCAGCGCGTCGCGCCCCTTCTTGGCCGTCCAGGTGTCTTTGGCCAGCACGGCCACGCCACCGGGAATGGCGACCACGTCGAGCACGCCCTTGATGGCCCTGGCCTTGGTGGCGTCGAAGGATTTGACCGTGCCGCCGAAGCGCGGCGAGTGGGCCACCACTGCAACCAGCATGCCCGGCAGGTGCACGTCCTGGGTGAATCGGGCGGTGCCGTTGGTCTTGGCGAAGCTGTCCTTGCGATTGGCATGTTTGCCGATAAGGCGGAAATCCTTCGGATCCTTGAGCGTCACGCTGGCCGGCACGGCTTCGGCGGCGGCCGCTTCGGCCAGCTCACCGAACGTGGCCTTGCGCTTGCTGGCGGCGTGGCTGACGACGCCTTCGCTCACGGTGATTTCGGCGGCCGGCACGTTCCAGCGCTTGGCCGCAGCCGACACCAGCATGGCGCGGGCGGTGGCGCCGGTCTGGCGCAGCTGGTCCCACGAGTTGGCCATGGCGGTGCTGCCGCC
>APMI01018027.1_pt1 | contig 11397 bp, 9 predicted proteins | sample 667938 | NCBI WGS metagenome assembly APMI01 (sample SAMN01084076, study PRJNA167559) | wastewater metagenome | biome: Wastewater | place: Denmark: Ejby Moelle, Odense | collected 2011-11-28 | reverse complement strand
GGCTCCAGCCCCGGCCTGGGCAAGAGCTTCATCTCCAAGAACCTAGGCGCCGTGCTGGCCAATGCGGGTCAGCGCATCGTGATCATCGACGCGGACCTCCGCAAGGGCCACATCAACAAGGAATTCGGGCTGCGCCGCGAAACCGGCGTCAGTGAATATGTGGTGGGCTCGGTAAAGGTGGAAGACATCGTAAAGCCGACGTCCGTTCCGAATTTGTGGGTCGTTACCACCGGGCAAATCCCGCCTAATCCATCTGAACTACTCATGCACCAGCGCTTCGAGCAGATGCTTGACCTGCTAGGCAAGCAGTTTGACACGCTAATTGTCGATGCGCCGCCGATCCTGGCCGTTTCCGATGCGGCGATTATCGGTCGTATGACTGGTGCGACCTTGATGGTCGCTCGTGCCGGGCGCCACCCAATCGCAGAACTCGAACAGTCGGTGAAGCGACTCAATCATGCTGGAGTACAAGTTAAGGGCTTTGTCTTTAACGATCTAAACACGGATCGACAGCGCTATAGATATGGCTATAAAGGCTATGTTTATCGGTATACATATAAAAACAGCTGAAGTTGTGTAAGAAGGCATTGGTTTATTAGTACATATTTTTTAATGTGATTTTCACGGGTTGGCTGCGCGCAATTTGAGTGAGGTAGGATATGGTGAAGTTGAGTATCGTTGTGCCCGTTTATATGGTTGAAAAATACATAGAAAAGTGTATTGGAAGTATTTTAGAGAATGAATTTTTTGATACTAACTGTGAATTGATAGTTGTTGATGACGGCTCCCGTGATGAAAGTATGTGCATCGTTGATAGTCTTTGCAGAGAGTTGATAAATGTTGTAATTGTACGACAAGAGAATCAAGGCCTTGGTATGGCCCGCAATGCTGGAGTTAATAAGGCAAAAGGGGAATACATTTGGTTTGTCGACAGTGACGATTGGTTGCCGAGTGACGCTATCTCAAAGGTGCTGAGCGCTATAGAGAAATACGCACCAGACATTGTGAATATTAATTATGTGATGTCCGACGGAAGCAGGTCAGATATTGAGAGTCGGGCATTGGCGGGAAAGGTGTACACTGGCCTTGAGTATCTAGATGTCTCATACGTTCAAAATCCCGTGCAATACTATGTAATTGCAAGAGATTTTTATGAACGCAACAAACTCTCCTTTGCAAGAGGGCTTTATCACGAAGATGCGTTATTTACGCCTGTAGCGCTCTTCCTTGCCGAGCGTGTCGTTAGACTGTTGGATGATTGCTACATTTATAATGTCCGCGAAGGGTCTATCATGACAGGAGGGAACAATCTTAAGCATGCGCGAGATATGCTTATTATTGTGAGGAAGCTCGAAGAGTTTAGGAAAATAAATGCTGTAAACAATTTTCAATCGAGAGTTTTTTCGAAGTACATCTCGGTTGCGATTGGCGGAATTTTTTATTATTGGAAGAAGTTGGCCAAAGCCGATCGTTCAAAGATCTCATCTGAAATAGATGTGGCGTCTTTCATATATTCTATATGGTGCTCAGGTTCTTATAAGTACTTACTGGTAGTGGCGCTGATGAAAATAAGTCTGCTGAGATCCTCAGCAAAGTAGAAGTTTAGATACGTCTATGATCCAAGCCTTTTTTGTCTACAACGTACTTCTGATATCGCTTTTCGGCATTTGGCGAGCTTGTGCGCCAGCTAACTTGACAAAGATAAATTCAGGGCGGCTTGAAAATCATGTGGCGATATCTGCTCTTTCTGTTTTGATTTACGCCTTAGTTCTTGGCCTAAGGTACAAAGTAGGTAGAGATTATGAAGTCTACGTAGACTACTTCGAAGACCACGATTCGGTTATTTCTTCAGGCGATGTGATATTAGAAATAGGTTTTCAAGGCATTGTAAATCTACTAAATTATTTTTCACTTCCTCCTTCAGCGCTCTTTGTATCGATGTGTGCGCTGCAGATGATTTTCATGACAATTTGGCTACGGCGCCATAGTCAAATTGCCCCTTGGTTCTTCTATTTTTACTTTACGTCCCTTCTTGTTTTTGAGTCGATGAATATCATACGACAAGTAACGGCTTTATTAGTTCTACTGTACGGAGTTCAAAAGTTACTTGATCGAAAGCTGTTGCGCTATTTTTTCTTTGTCGCACTGGCTTGTTCATTGCATAAAAGCGCGGCGTTATTTTTCCCTTTATATTTTTTTGCACATAAGGAAATTCCGCTTTCGCGAGGTTGGCAGATAATAATTTTTATCATCGTTTATGTATTTTCTAGTTCTCTTAGTGTTCAGTTATTTGATCTCTTGCCGATTTTGTCAGCAGTTATCGGGTATGAAGACTATGGGAATATACAAGAAGATTTGTTTTTTGGGACAGATATTTCAGGTTTTAGTCCAGGCCTTGCGTTCGCCTTTTTTACAGATTTGACTATCATATATCTTTCGCCTTGGTTAAAGGAAAGGTATAAATTGTTTGGAGTTGGGGTTTATTATAATATTTACCTAATCGGCGCATTCCTGACGCCGGTTGTTTTTTTTGCTAATTATATTCCGTTTTCGCGTCTTGTTTTGTACTTTACTGGATTTAAGTTTGTTCTCTTAGGTTTTTTAATATCAGGTATTTTTTCTGCTCGATCAAACATTCCTTTTTGGGTAAAATGGATTGCTGCTATATTTGTAGTGGCTTATTATGCATGGTTTGTTCTTGCTATATCACAAAAAGCAGCGGAGTGCGCGCCCTTCCAGTTCGTGTTTGATTGAATGATAGTGGCTGTAAAAGAATAAATAACAGCATGATCTATATCGAGCGGCTCCCGATTTAGGATGATGTAGAAGATTTCATGAGAGTAGTTTTCCTGCCCAAAAACCATAAGGTATTCGTGCAGTAAGCAGCGCCGCAGCCATGATGAAACTGAACCTCGCCTCGCTGACCTTCTACAAGAAGAAGAGAGTGCCTGCCATAAGTCCATCGCTAAGGCGATGGTGGTAATGGTGTTGTTGGCGGTTCTGTTGGTGATCGAACATCTCACTCGCCAATAGAGAGTTGTCACGGTCATTCTCCAATCGAAGGGAACGATCCCGTGAATTTACACCTTGCAAATTGTATGCATTCGCAGAGTTGATGCTGGGGGGCGTGAGGCCAAGTCAATGCACCATCTTGCACGACCTGGAGTTGCCTGAAGAGGGGATAAGCAGTGTGGCCTTAAGCTGTATCCTCAAAAGACGTGTAATCCGTGGAGTCTGGGAATGATAATCCACGTATGGCTGATGTTAATTCTGCGCTGGGGCATACGATGTCGTTTACGTCTGTCACCACATTTAATATCTGCTAGGGATTTGTGCTTTCTTCGTGACTATGACAAGTCATACGTAGAGTCAAAGGCTATGCGTACAAAAACTGCAAGCACTGCGCAAGAAAGTTGTCATGTTCTCATATTCCATTGCTAATTCCTGCGGGTGTGGTGCAGCTATATTCGATGATAAAGCGTCTGTTCCTGAACACAATAATACGCTACACGCGAATTGGTAAGAAAGCCGAGTTGGTGTTCTCACAAACTAGCCTGAGACGATCACGCCGCGAACAGAAGGACATCAATTTATGTACCAGATGAAACTGGAGTGCATGGGTGTGAGTGTTTAGTGAAAGCGACCACGGAGAAATTTTAATGGTTGATCCATTAATTAAATGGAATAGATTTCAAAAGGCAAATGCTTCGAGATCCAGAACTCTGTGAGGTGCATAATTGATTATGAGAAAAAATATATTAGTATTGGCTTACGTCGTTTCCCCATATAGGGGGTCGGAATATTCGGTCGCTTGGAATTTCGTAACTCAAATGGCCAAAGAATGTGATCTCACGATTCTATATGGCGCATCAGGGGCGCATATGGGAGACGTTAAGGAGCTAGAAGAATACTTGTCAAAGCACCGAGTGCCTAACGTTGAGTTTATCCCTGTTTTGCCTGGGAGCTTTGCGAATCTACTGAACATGGCGAATCGCCGCGGCTTGCTCACTTACTCATTTTATTTTGCTTACAGGCTATGGCATAAAAGAGTTTATGAGGTCGCACGTGAAATTACTAAAAACAAGAGTTTTGATCTTATACATTACTTAGGACCTATCGGCTATAGAGAACCGGGTTACCTATGGAAAATAGATTTGCCATATGTGTGGGGGCCTATCGGAGGCGCTAATAATGTACCAATGGCTTTGCTGCCTTCTCTCCCATTTTTAGGTAAAGCGAAGCTTTTGTTCAGAGCTTCAGTTAATTGGATTCAGTTGCGATTTAACAGGAGGTTGAAGTCTGCATTAAATCGAACGGATGTGTTGCTGACAGCTACTACTGAAAATCAAGAAATATTTCGACGACTGCACGGCAAGAATAGTTTATATATTCCTGAGAATGGGGTGGTGGAAAGTTACCCTATCAACTCTTCTAAATTTGAAGGTATTAATAGTACCATTCAGCTTATATGGATCGGGGCAATTGAGCCTAGAAAAGCGCTGCCGATTTTAATTGAGTCACTAGCGAATTGTAACAACCCATCTCGTTTTATTGTTCATGTTGTTGGAAGTGGCCCACTTCAATCGGCGATGATTAATCGAGTCGAGAAGGCAGGTCTCAAGTCCAGTTTTATTTGGCATGGGCAAGTATCAAGAGATGAAGTGAAATCTCTGTTGTCTATTAGTCATCTGCATGTAGTTACGAGCGTTAGTGAGGGCAACCCGACCACCATATGGGAGGCTATGAGTTGCGGTGTCCCTACGATGACGATTGATCATTGTGGAATGCATGATACGGTTAAAGAAAGTGCGGGCATAAAGGTCCCGCTGACTGATTATTCTGAGGTAATTAAGAAATTTACCCAGAGCCTAAATGATATTGATAAAAAACCAGATACTCTAATAAGGATGGCTAAAGAAGTTAGTGAAGGGATCGACGAGTTTAGTTGGAAACATCGCGTACGGTTTTTTCTAGAACAATATGATGTTGCTATTGCATCTCGGCGATCTTTAGCATAATAATATTTATGTTTTCTAGATATAAAAAGTTTTTTACTTAGGGGTTTTATTAACCCTTTAATTAAAAATTTAACTTTTGAAATATGAGGTAAGTAATGAAAGTCGGAATTCTAACGATGCATAGAGTTCTAAACTATGGCTCAATTTGGCAAGCCTATTCCCTCAAAGTGGCAATAGAAGAACTGGGTTATGAAGTTTCCTTTCGAGACTTTCAGTCGGGATGCCCCCGTCACAAGGGGAAAAAAATTGAAGAGTTAAGTTTTTCTGATCGCCTTGTTCGCTTTTTTAAGTCAGAAGCTATGAAGCCGTTGCAGGGAATCGGTAAGCGTATTTTTCGCGCTAAGTATAGGAGCCTTTTGGAGATTGAAAGCTGTCGAATGCTTAATATATCAAAAGAATTAAATGCAAACCTTACTGCGGATATAATGGTAATTGGAAGTGATGAAGTATTTAACTACACTCAGAACAACTCTTTTGGGTATGTTCCCTGTCTCTTCGGTCATGAAATTCAGGCGAGCCGTATTGTAAGCTATGCGGCATCAGCGGGATATGCCACCAAAGAAGATGTTATTCGCGACGATATGGCTCAGGAATTGGGTGATGGCCTTAAGAAATTTACGGCAATATCTGTTCGTGACGAAAATACAAAGTCACTCGTTGAGTTTTGTTCAGGAATTAGTCCTGAACTTGTTTTAGATCCGACTTTACTTGTTGATATAAAAAGATATATTTCTAAAAGAAAAGTGATTGAGGGAAAGTATTTGCTCGTCTATGCATATGAGGGGCGACTAGATGCAAACGATGAAGTAAAGGCCGTTAAAGACTATGCTCAAAAAAAGAATTTGAAAGTAGTCTCTGCCGGAAATTTTCACGCGTGGTGTGACGAAAATATTGTGCTTACTCCGGCAGAAGTATTAGCAGCCTTCAGGGATGCAGAGTACGTTGTTACCGATACATTTCACGGAACGATATTTTCACTGGTTAACAAAAGAAGGTTTGTAACTTTTATTCGAAATGTCAATCCGAAAGGTAGTAACTCAAATAAAGTTAGTTATCTGTTGAGACAATTTTCAATGGATTCACGTATTGTTAGCAATGCGCTTGAGCTAGAAAAAAAGTTGGACCATGAAGTTAATTATAGTGACTTCGAAAGTCGTCTCAATAGTATGAGATCAGATTCGTTACGTTTTCTAAAAAAATCATTGGGAAATTAATCCTCATGAACTTGTATTTTTTTTCGTCTAAATATCTCCCCAGGGGTGTATTAAAATTTCTACGAGACATTTATTGGTTTTTTCGACTTTTTAATGCCTGTTTTTATGATTTTAAGAAATTTCTTCTCAATTCAGGCTTAAATAAAAGTCGCGTTAGTCGCGAGCAGAGCGCAGCACGTCTAACATTGCAGTGTCACCAGATTGAAAAGGGACTGAGTCTATCTTCTCCGAGAGCGGGTTTTGGAGCGGCGATAGTTGCTAGTCTGATTCGCGACATTGATGAATATGTAGAACGATACGGATTTGAATATCCTTCAACTATGGCTGTCCAGAGTTTGTGTGGATATTTCAATTACAACGAAAGAGTGGAGTTTGATTGTGCTGATTTAAAGGTTCGCTTTGAAAGTTTGCTGGTTAAACATGGAATAGATCTTCATGGAATAAGAAGTGGCGACGAAGGTGTTATTAAGTTGTCTAAAGAAAAAATAAGTGTGGAAAAAGAAAAGGGTTTTGTTGAGTTTTTTAATTCGCGATATAGCACCAGGCACTTTGTGAAAGAGCCTGTTAATGTAGATGATATTAGACGGGCGGTAAGTGTCGCTCAGAAAACTCCTTCGGTGTGTAATCGCCAGCCGTGGCGAGTGCATTTCTACAACGATCCCAATTTAACACAGCGCATTCTGTCTCTCCAGGGCGGAAATCGTGGTTTTGGTCAGGAGTGTGGAAGTGTCTTGGCGGTTACATGCGATTTGCGTGCGTTCCTGAGTGTGCAGGAAAGATATGAGTCATGGATTGATGGCGGTATGTTTGCAATGGCTTTATGCCTAGCTTTACATGACCTTGGATACGGAGCGTGTTGTCTTAATTGGTCTAAACTGCCAAATGATGACATTGCAATGCACAGCTTGGGAGATATTCCTAATTCAGAGCAGATAATTATGCTTATTGCTGTTGGTGTTACCCCCCAGGAGTACAATGTCGCTAAATCTTCGCGACAATGCACTGAGAGATTTCTTTATTTACATTGATTGCATTCGGTGTGTCGGGGGAGTGTGACTATAAACTATGGTCAAAGATCTTTGATAACCCATATGTTCTGTTAAGAGTGAGCGTCCCCCGATGTTCATTTGCTGGTATTGATGCGTTTAACATGGCTTGGAAATTCAATAATCTTTTCGATTGCGAAATGTGCGAAGTTGTTTCTTGTGTGTAATATACATTCGATAATATGAAATTTAAGAGCAAGTTTGCTGTTGGTGTTTTTTGGGGCGCTTTTGAGCAAGTTGTAAGGAAGTTCGTTCAACTTGGCGTTACTCTAATCTTGGCCTATTACTTGGCGCCTGAGCACTTTGGCCTTCTTGCTATAGTCAGTTTTGTTCTTGCGATCAGTTCTCAGCTTGCAGAGTCAGGATTAAAGAGTGCTCTTATTAGAATGGCTGATGTTTCTGAGGTTGATTACAATACAGCTTTTTTTTCGATAGTTCTTTTTTCTTTTTTCGTGTATTTGTGCATCTTCATAGCTTCACCATGGATTGCCGATTTTTATAATCAAGCGCATTTAGTGAGTCTAATTCGTGTGAGCGGATTGGTTTTGTTATTTCAATCAGCGGGCGTTGTTCAGGTTGTCATTCTGAGTAGAAAACTAGAGTTCAAGACTATTGCATCAGCTAATGTGCCTGGAGTTATGCTGTCCGGTGCGGCAGCTGTTGTTTTGGCTTATTTTGAGTTTGGCGCTTGGGCACTCGTTGCGCAAATGATTGTTGCCTCCTTTATTACGTCACTTCTGCTGTGGAGTAGCTCTGATTGGCGGCCTCGTTGGGGGGTCTCGTACAGTAGCTTGAGAAGCATGAATCGTTTTGGTCACAAAATGATGATTTCCGGTCTTCTTGAAGTTGTTTCAAGAAATATTTATGTCCTTATTATCGCGAAGCTGTTTTCTGCACCCGTCGTAGGTCTTTATTTTTTTTCCGATAAAATTCGGGAACTGATTGTAGACCAGTTAGTTGCGGTCGTTCAAAATGTCGCGGTACCAGCTCTCTCTAAAATTCAGTCAGATAATGTTTTGCTTAAGAGTAGTGTTCGGAAAATAGTAGTTTTCGGATCATTCGTAATGAGCCCGGTTATTGTAATGCTCTCCGTTTTTTCGCTAGAAGTATTTCAAGCTATATTTTCAGCAAAGTGGCACGATGCCCATGAGTACTTCGCGTTAATGATGGTGTCTGCGATATTGACTCCAATGCAATCGACTCAATTGACTGTTCTTAATGTCAAGGGCCGATCTGACTTGTACTTGAAAGTCAAGTTAATAGATAAAATAATTCAGGTGTTTATAATTTATTGGACGTTTCAATCTGGTGTCGTCGCAATGCTGTACGGGCAGATTTTTCATTCAATTATCAGAAATATACCCGGGTCCATATTTGCCTCCAATGAAATTCGTTACACAGTGATGGAGCAAATGCTCGACTTTCTACCTCCCGTCGCTCTTGGCGCAGCGGCAAGTTTTATAGCTTTATTTTTTGTAAATGAGACGGATTTGCTGGGTTTGGCACGGCTTTCAGCAGCTATTTTTTTGTCGTTAGGTGCCTACATATTTCTTTGCTATGTATTTCGCCTAGAGGGGTTTGGACTGTGTTTAAGCCGCTTGTCTGAAGGTCGTAGCAGATGATGGTTATACTCCGAAATCATATAAATGCTTGCTCATGGCAGAGCGAGGCTCGGTGTTGACATAAGTGCTGTTTGAGAGGTAATTGATTTTGATAGTATTCGCTCATTTGCTGAACGATCGATCAGGGAGTCCTAAGGTGCTTTCAGCTGCAATTGATGCACTTACAAGGGATAAGAGTGATGGTCTGTTGTATGTTGGGAGTGATGGTGCGGGCTGTCTCGATGAGAATAGTATTCCCATTGTTCGTTATTGGTATAGGCGGAGTAGATTTCGTTTAATTACGTTTTTCACATATTTTTTCAGCCAATTGTTACTTTTTTTTAGCCTTTTGTTTTCTAGGCATATTTCTAAAAATGCGGTGATTTATGTGAACACATTGCTACCGTTTGGGGCAGCTCTTTATGGAGTGCTTACAAAACGTCCCGTCGTCTATCATTTGCACGAAGTATCCGTTAGTCCAGCGCCCCTTCGTTGGTTTCTTGTCTTAATTGCACGTTTAACGGCCGTTCGACTTATTTATGTTTCTCGTTTTCATCGTGCTTGTTTGCCAATCGGTGCGGTGCCTGCTACGACAATATATAACGCGCTGAGCGAATCATTTATGCGTCAAGCTAAAAGCTTCGCCTACTCTCCTAGAAAAGACGGCCGATTTTGTGTCTTGATGCTCGCATCTTTACGCGATTACAAGGGTATCCCTGAGTTTGTTTCTTTGGCTGAAAGATTTGTCAATGTTAAGGATGTCGATTTTTGTTTGGTGGCAAATGAAGTGAAGTTGCAAGTTGATCAATATTTTGGCGGCAGGATGTTGCCGATTAACTTAAGGATCTTTCCGCGATCTTCTAATCCATCTGGTTTTTATGAAAATGCTAGCGTAGTGGTTAATTTATCTCGACCTGATATGTGCCAGGAGACCTTCGGGCTTACTTTGTTGGAAGCGATGGCGTTTGGAATTCCTGTAATTGCTCCGCCTGTTGGAGGACCTGCCGAGCTAATTGAACATGAATGCCAAGGTTACCTTGTTGACTCTAGAAAAATAGATGTTCTGTATGACGTAATTTTATCTTTGTCGTCTTGCGATGAGTTGTGTATGAGAATCTCCAAATCGGCTCGACAACGCTCGGAAGAGTTCTCTGAGAAAAATTTCACTTTGAAGTTAAAAGAGGCTCTTGATGGCCTAATGTAATTGGGCGAGGGGACCGAAAAATGCGGAAAAAAATTTCTATTGTTGGAACTGTTGGTGTGCCAGCTTCATATGGCGGATTTGAAACGCTTGTTGATAATTTAGCGAAATTTCATGAGGGCAGTAATTGTGATAGTGAATTGGAGATTTATTGTAGCAGCAAAAGTTATCCTGTAAAGAGAGGGCGCTACTGTAACGCTAAACTAAAGTATGTGAATGTAAGCGCTAACGGCGGGGCAAGCGTGGTGTACGACGTAATATCACTTTTTCATGCGGCTATGTCTGGTGCTGACATTATTCTACTGCTGGGTGTTTCGGGCGCTTTGGTTCTTCCTGTTTTAAGAGTATTTTCCAAAGCTAGAATTGTTACGAATATCGATGGTGTGGAATGGAAAAGAGAGAAGTGGTCAGGTTTTGCGAGATTTTTCTTGAAGTTGTCGGAGAGAATGGCTGTAAAGTATTCTCATGCTGTAATCGCAGACAATGATGGGATCTCGAGGTATGTGTCTGATACATATATGTGTAATTGTCACGTTATTGCCTATGGCGGTGACCATGCTGTAGGCGCTCTTTCTGCTCCATATTCTGAAAGAAAGTTACCGAAAAATTACGCTTTAGCTTTATGTCGTATCGAGCCGGAGAATAATGTTGAGATGATTCTTAAGGCTTTTTCTGCAATTTCTGATGTTCATTTGGTTTTTGTTGGGAATTGGGGGAATAGTCAGTTTGGTTTGGAGCTAAGGGAGCGTTACAAGTCTTTTTCACATCTTCACCTTTTGGATCCGATATATGATCTTGGAGTTCTTCGCTCCATTCGAGAGGGGGCGATTATTTACGTGCATGGCCACTCTGCCGGTGGTACCAATCCGTCGTTAGTTGAGATGATGCATTTTGGTTTGCCTGTCTTGGCTTTTGATTGCGTTTTTAATAGATGTACTACAGAAAATAAAGCTTTGTTCTTTTCGTCAGACCAGGATTTGTATTTTGCGGTTGTTCGTTTGACATCTGAAGTCTCTAGGGGTATTGGGGTTGAGATGCTTGAGATTGCTAACCGGCGATACACTTGGAATTTTGTTGGAAAGCAGTATTTTGGATTGTTTGATTCGGTGGCTGATTGTTAAGTTGAGTTTTTAGATTGTCTTTCGGCTGTGCTCACGTTATTTCTGTAAATCACTTAGTGTTTTATTTTCATGATTCTCGTCACCGGCGGCGCCGGCTTTATCGGTGCAAATTTTGTTCTGGACTGGCTCCGCAGCTGCGACGAGCCGGTGGTCAACCTCGACGCGCTCACCTACGCGGGCAACCTCGAGAACCTCG
>APMI01006138.1_pt1 | contig 11398 bp, 7 predicted proteins | sample 667938 | NCBI WGS metagenome assembly APMI01 (sample SAMN01084076, study PRJNA167559) | wastewater metagenome | biome: Wastewater | place: Denmark: Ejby Moelle, Odense | collected 2011-11-28 | reverse complement strand
CGGATATTTTATTGATGTTTGTATATGTTGTACATTTAATAAAATTATTATATTCATCTTACATACTCAATATCATTGAAACTCTACCTATGAGGTGTCTTATTTACTAGTATAATTTACATGCATAAGCAAAGATAAATTTCATTGTAAAATTATTTTGTGAATAGATATATCAAATTTTATGCTTTTATTTTGCGCTGTATATGCCCATCGCATTCTAGAGGCTGTCCACTCTATCGGATATGTTTAACAATAGTCTTTTAAGATCAATTGAAGAGTCATGCAGCTTTTGACAATCTTACTTGAGCAGTTGTGTTTTCTATTCATTGGTTTGACGACTAATTTTAGCATACTTATCTAGCATATTGACCTTAGTCATCAATTTTTGCTTGTGGTCTCCTAGCTCTCGTTCACCTAGGTCATCTTTTAAGAAGCTAGTGAATCTGCGCGATTACTAAATTAATGTATTTGTACTCTAGTCTGAAGTTTGAGCTCATGCAACTTTTTAGACAAATCTTGCAAGCCCTCATCGAGATCAGTTACTTTCTGTTTCGCGTTTTTGGCATTCGAGTACGAAAATGATCTGTTGAGTGTGGGAAGCTTCCCCTCAGCTCGGGACGAAAAAGAGTTACGGGTAGTGGCCAGCATTTTATTTTTAGTTGTTCCGAAGTCGCCGAAGGATTGAGAAAAGCGAGTATCGTACATTTGATTTCGTTCGAGTAGCTTCATGAATTTTATTTTTATTTTATGTTGTACTAATATTATAACTAATTGAACCGAATGTAAGCAATACAAGACTAATTTAGAGCACATTGTATGTATCATAATATTAATTTTTAATAGCATTTATATTATTGATGAAAAGGTTTTATTTGTTCAATACATAAATTTTTATATAATATTTCTACTTTGGAAGAGTACAACACAGAATATGCTTACTCCTTTGTATGATATATATTGTATACAACTATTGATTACTTATTACAATTATTTGTGTATTCTGATCGTATGTAGAAAGTACATCCCACCTGAGCATAGACAATATCAAGCAGCTGTTACGACTCGATCGTCATAAAGCAAGAAAACCGCACGTATCGTTCGACTCCGTTCCAGGTGGTATTTTCCAACAACTTGATAAAGCAAATATAGAAAAACAGGGCCAAGCAGAAATCGCCACCATACAAACTTAGTCTCTATGTTAATGATAAGCTTGTGGATATTGTTATCAAAATTGACAGAAGTGGCCGCATTGTCTTTGAAAAAGTATGATAGGTATTATTAGTAGCTGTACAACCGGAAGATGTCGGCCATGGTCTCGGATACCTCTGATGTTTCCGATGATGATCACTCGCATAAATCATCAGGTAAGACATTGGATACCAAATCGAAAGGTCTTCAGGATCGACTTGAGGAGTATAAGAATGAACAAGCCCCAACGAAATTTTGGCAGTTCGCTTGGCTATTCAGTCAGAAAAAGTAATAGTCAGCTCCACCCCCTCACGTATACAAGATAGACGAAGATTAAAACAAGACCAATCTCACTAAAATAAAATAAGAGGTATATTAAGGAGAATAACATTCGAAAGAACCATTATTTCATTTGTCTCTGTGTGGAAATTTATTGAAGAAGAAATAGACTAAAGAAGAAGTTCTTAAAACTTTCTATGATCATAGAGTCGAGTATAGTCAGTTTATTAAAGACCCACCTGGATACATTAACGATAGCAATTTAGTAGTGAAAATTGATGATAGTTTTTACACTTGGCAACTAGGCATAACAATTTTAACATGTAGATTTGCATACGGTCGAGACCTTACTAAATAATAAATCGAGGATATCATCAAAACCAAATTCACAAAGAGTAGAATGTTCTCATTTTTCTCAGGAAGTTCAAATATTACGAAACTTGACATCGCTGAATTCGTGGACTAAGCTAAGGATACTAACAAAAATAAGGAAGTTAAAAGACTAAAAAGCAATGATAAGCCTGTTACTAAGTTCAGAAAAACACCAGATTCTGACATACTCCGCAAAATGAAGTTAAAGTACGGTAAAAATATAGCAAAATTCGAGTTAGACGTTGGTGGATATAAATAAACAGTTACTATGAAAATATTTTTATGGGACCATTCTTAAAAAATTGTTATATCTGATATTGACGGCACTATTACAAAATCTGACATATTAGGTCAAATTTTGAGTAAATGGATTCATACCGGCGTTACAAAACTATTTACTGAAATTTACAAACGACATTATAAAATTATTTATTTGACAGCTAGAGCGATCGGACAATATCAGCAAACTTCGCGATTTTTATAAACTGTATAAGAATGTAATTTTGTGCTAATTTAGAAGGAGTCTATTTGCCAGAAGGACCGCTCATGATGAGCCCAGATGGTTATATGCGTTCATTCACTCGTTAAATTATCTATAAAACTCCAGATTATCTTAAAACTAAAATATTAGCATCTCTCAATGAAGTATTTCCGAACACAAAGAACCCAATTTATTGTGGATTTGGTAATAGAGAGACAGACTCAGCTGCATATTTAAAAATAAATATTTCGCCTGATAAAATTTTCTGCATCACAGACAAGAGCATAATTTCGAGATAGTCCGACAAGGAGTTTAGCTCAACTTACAAAGATATATTGGTAAATATTAATGATTACTTCCCGGAATATTTCAAAGACAACCCCATGGCAGACAGCAGTGATTAGGACGAAATAATATAGGAATATCATGCAGTCGAGGCAAACCAATAAGCTGGCAAGAAGTCTAAATCTGTTGATGGAGGTGATCGGCTCACTAATCTGGAAGGGTATGAGTTGGACTAATTGTCACATATTGGGCCATTGAGTAAATCTAGAAAATCATAGCATTAAATTCATCATGAGGATATAAAATCACTTTAACTGATGATGCAGCTGCAAAAAGCATAAATGGAAATGTTATAAAGCGATTTATTATTGTAAAAATAATCGAGTCAAGCAACGAGTCAAGCAAAATAATAAGAGCTTAATCTTTCGAAGTCATAATCTAAAGAAACTGAGACAAAAATATAAGAAATGAAATTATAGGACAAGCAGGTTATTGAAATTAGAGAACCAGGAATGGTGAGGCGAGTATCAAAATAGGAGTTAGAAACCATAGTGAAAAATGAACTGAAAGAAGATAATTAAGTAAATGAAAGTTAAGTTATTCCAGATACCATTGATGATTCGAAATCAGACAAGAGTAAATCAATTGACTCAAAAGATTTAGCGAATAGTTGCAAGAAGAACTCATCAGCTGAAAAATCACCAAAGAAATTAAATAGTTAATAGAGATAGGCTCAATAGCCTTGATAGTGCATTGTTTAAATATTTACGTTTATTCGCACATTATCAATTTTAAAAAGCATGCAGATCATATGCGATACTAATCACAAATCTTCGGGCACATCATCTCGAATACTGCTAATGAGAGCATTGAATAGCTCAGAACTGTATGGGGAGTGGCCTGGTGAGTTTCTTTCCATTTGCATCTGGCGGATGTCTTGAATTTTACCTCGAACTGGCTGTGATGGAGTCATCTGTGAGCTCTGTCTTCCAGGAGGCTGTATGTCTTGAATATCATCTTCTGCTTTTATTTGAATCACTGTTGGTTTACGATAGATCATTTCCTTTTGAATTGTTATTATTATACACTGATTCAAATTATAATACAATTTGCAATTAACATTATATTATAAGTATATTATAAATGGATCCGTCTCCTAATTAACTAGGCATTGAACCGGCAGTTTTCTGCAATAGTTACAGATTACACGGCCCACACATTCACTTACACATCGCAGTTCCAACCCTGACACTAAAATTACACACATTCAGCTGCAAGTTCAACATATAGTAACATGGTGACAAGCAACTTTAAATAACATTGGCCCATCCTCTACCCTAAGACACTAGATAATTATAAAAATTAATAGTATAAACAATGCTGCATGTGCAAAGTTATTAAATCAGTGGCGGAATGGTGCGTGGCAATTAATTTTAAATCTAAGGAGCAACAGGGCATAAATATACTATCAAATTTTAACAGCAAAACAAGAAAATAAAGTTTGATTCAGTTTAAAAGGTTTAAGAAAGGCCAGGATGTAGTTAATTATCAAAAACATACGATAAAATATTTTTAACTGCTCTCAAACTGTCATGCACTTGGTAGCCAGGACAAGTTTCATTCCGAATGTTTGACGCTAAAGGAAATGAGACTGCAAGGGGAACTCCATATATGTGATAGTAAATAATATATCAGTTTTATGAATTGGATAATTAACTTATTAGTAAGATTTCATTTATTAAATGATTAAGAAATCACTCACATTCTAGCCCCAATAACTTCACCATAGTAAGGCTTTTCGTTATAAAGCACGTAATTCTTGGCGATTGGTGCGTAGATGGCACGAACTGGCAAACTCAAAGACTCAATAATGCATTCGACATCATCTGCAGCATCTTTGATCAACTTGTTGTACTCCTCGTGAACTTGCTTGGCTAGTACTGGACAAATCCATTCATTAATCAAATTTTGAGCCATGTCTCGCAGGATCATCTCCCAAGCAAAAAGAGTGAAGTATTTTGTCATGATTGCTTTACCTTACTTGAGAGTTGATAGAGCGATTAAGCACTGATTCATTGCCAACATCTAACCGTAAGCTTCAGCCAAAGTTTGAATTTCATCACTTACTTAGAACATCAAGATGTTATAGTTTGAAACACCTGATGAACTCAGCTGCATCATTCTCTCAATTAATTTCATCAACAAATTCTTATGTCTCATTTGGAAATATTTGGATAATAGTTCGAGGTTCTTGAGGTCTTCAATTTTAGTTAATTTAATATCATCTCCGTTATAGTATGCTTCAGGATTCTTTTTATAGTTCGAGAGCATGTCCTTGACAACCTTGATCATGAGAACACGGTTATCACCTTCGGCGGTGAGCGCAGCATGACACCCAGCAATAGCCTCTCCGAAGGTATTAGCAGCTAAAAATCCTTGTCCTCCGCATCGCTCTCTCATTATAGTAATACTCCTCTCTGCATGCCACCCCATCATAGTTTTATCAACACAGCAGATCATCAGCAGGTCTTGTTCATGACCCTTCTGGTTAGCAAAACATTTCTTTGCATAATTATGAAGCATATTTAAGCCTAAAGTGCGTGAAATTATCGGAATTAGAGCATTCTTTTGTAGCTGATAGTCAAATATTGGAGTCTATGATTTTCCGTTAGGGCTCACACCAAATCTCTGTTTTGAGTATCTCACAGTTATATAAATCATGCGCTTTAGGGCTCCCAAAGTCATAGATGAAATACACAGTCTTCCGGAAAGTAATCTTTCTGTAACTTTGAAAAATCTTTGCTGAATTCCTTTAATATCACTTTTGAAATCACCATTTTCAGTGACATCGCAATATTTGTTCATCATATTAGTTCTAGGAATTCGTACGTTATGGAATTCCAATGCACCATTATCGACTCCATTGAGACCAATTTTCAGTCCCATATCATAAATTTAGACTCCTTCAAATTTCTTTAAGTTCTTGTCTCGAATAGGCACTAAGAAAGCGTTAACTCCTTCATTTTTACCTTTGACAATAGTTTGTGCGAAAACCAAGGCCATGTTAGCATGAACAGCTCCGTTAGTGATCCAATATTTTTGTGAAAGTGTTGTAGGACTGTTAATAACAAACTCCTTAGTTTTGTTATCGTAAGTAGCTGTGGTCTCCATTTAGACTGCATTATTTCCGTACCCTAGCTCAGTCAAGCAAAAACATCCAGTAATTTATAATTTGTCAAGCTTTTCAAAGATGCCTGAGTGTCGATCAGTGTGCAATGCGACAATAGATCCTCCGAATAAATTGTAATGAACAGTAAATTTAGTAGTAGTTGAACCAGCCACTGACCCGATCATCTCATGGGCTGTGAAGATGTTAGTCGGGTCATGGATAAAGTTTAGCACTGAAACAAGGCCAGAGTCTGCTACTTTTTTTAATTGTTTGTAAGCCAGATCTCTATGAGCTGCCAAAGGGGCTTAGAAAATTGGAGTCCAAATGGGATCATCAAAGAGGGTAATCCACTTTGCTCTTTTCTCAGGTTTGTCGTGAAACAATAGATCAGCTATATCTTGCTTCATAATATATATTGTGCCAATTATGATATCATACTTATTAAATAAGGAACAGAAATTTGCGATTATTTTTTTTCAAAATTGATGAAATTCTCTTTTTTGCAATTGTAATGTTATGTCTTTAATTCAATGTAAAATGAGTCAACTATTTAATAAATTTAACAATTTTTAATTAATGCCCTAGATTTCCTAATAAATGCAAAACAGATATAAATACTGATGTTTAGCTGATTTAAAATGTTATATATGTTTCTTTTCGATCAGATAATGGTATATCTCTTATTTATTTGTTTACACTAATAATTCAGTGAGATAGGATGCAAAGATTTTCTATTTTAAAAAGTAGATGTTAAAATTAAAATGAAGAAGAATAGATCATTGTTTAGTTCTGACAAGCTTTTCAACTGGGAAGTCATCCTTCTTGAGGTCAGCAACGATTTGGTTGTAGAGTGGTTCGGGCATGACTGGCTGACGATACAAAATCCAAAGGTAACGATAGTTAGGGCTGCTCACAACTGAATATGAGTAATCCTTGGCCAATCTGACAATCCAGTATTGAGCTCCAATGTCAAGAGTTTGGACGAATTCAACTTTTAATTTAGCATTGGTTGAATCTTCTGGAATGGCCTTTCCAACATTCTCGTGCAATTTTCCATTTTTCTCACAGCTGTTGTCAACTCTAAGAGTCTTGTCAGGATTAACTGAGTAAACAGCTTTAGTTTTGCTGCATCCGTTCTCCCAGAAGTAAGGGATGACTGCTTGCTCATACCATGCACCAAGGTAACTATTCACATCAACATAGGGCACAGTTTGAGGTTCTTTTCCGACTCTAAGGTTATTGATGGAAGACTCGTCCATGAGAACAAATCCAACGGCTGTGATTAAGACAGCAGCAACTGCAAGGGCTGATATTTTGCTCATTTTTTTATATATCTAATTTTTCTGTTTGTTATTAAAGATTTTTGATCAGAAAATTGCTTCCTGTTTGCGATAGGCAAATAAATTAGGATTAATAATGTTTCAGAAGAGCTTATTTTATCTGAATGCAGCGATAGGATACAATATTTTAGTAATATATCATATTTATAGAATGTTAATACTTCCAGAAGATATTGCTAATTATTAAAATAAATCTCCATCAACTTATAAAAATACGTTAATTTTTATCCGAATCATCAGAGATAGTCAATCGTGTCTTTTTTATATGAATTAACATTGATTAATCAAAATACATAAAAAGTAAATCATTATTTGAAAGAAAAGTAAGGATAACCTCTTTGTAACTGCTTTTGATCTATATTTTCCCTCCTTTTGTACTGTTTCAGAAGATCTTTGATGAACAACTCAGGGACATCGTATATAAAATTATTCAAGAATATTAACACATTTTCCATACCGAATAGTTTATACAAGTGCAGCAAAAATTGAACATTTCGGTACTTGTCCACTGGGTCGTACACCTCGACAAACAGGAACATCTATAAATTTTATATTGTTTGTTGATCCAGTTTGAAGAATGGGTATGCTAAGTTTGTATTTTATGTGTAAAATGACTACTATGACAAAGTTTCAATCTAAATTAGAGAAAATGTTACCCAAACTATTATTTATTTAAAGTACAATTAGTCAGTCTCGACACCTTATCGTAAAAAAGTAGGCAAAGATTTGTTCTTGTCATTTTTATCAGCTTTGGCTGTGATCAAGTCGAAATAGTCTTTGTTGTTGCTTTTCTCAAATGTTAAATTATTGCGATGTAATATTTGAAACTGATCACTTACCATAAAACACTAGAAATATGGATTTTCTTATTGCCCTAAATTACAATAAAATTACAGTGTAAACGCATAGTAATAAATTTAGAGATCTGATACCCGTTTTTATCGATTGAAACAGAATACTACTGAAACATTGAGCTGAGCATCAAACCAAATGCTGTTATTTACGAAGATGAATAGATTAGTCCTACTTGTGAGTACCCAATAGCTGCAAATATATCATTATATTTCGAGAGGATATCGGGTGATAGGTACTGTCCTTTAGGTTCCTGTTATTCAGGGAAATATACATCATCAACATAGACAACTCCATCTTTTTATACTCCCAACAAAATACCAAATAAATTAGCATCAAGGATTCTGTGAACGGATGTTGTCCTGATCACCACCTTCGATACATGACTATAAGGCTGCTTCATTAATGAAATAGTGGGAGCCATACACGCATCACATTGAGCTTGAGGGTACGGTAGGTGATTGCGACAGTCTGTGTCTACTCCGAATGTTTTACGGCCTTGAATTGGAACGCATTTTTTGCAGGGTTTTTTATGTTTGCAGTCGTTTAGTAATTTCTATATGTAGTACTGAAATGTTTAGTAATTCTACACTGTTTTGCAATTAGTACAACGCTCATATGATGAATGATTACATGTTTTACCTTATGTTTTCATCGCACTGACATTTACCATACACTTCAAGCATTTCATATTTGGAGGATGCACACATTTTGCCTTATTTTAAGGTTGACTTATTTACTGTTATGCTTTTTTCTCAGCTTTAAGCTGTTGAGTGAGACAATTTATACATCGCGCACGTTCTCCGTGATTGCATTTTTTAGTTCTAAAGTCCATGCTATTGTTATGCAAATGTGATATTTGTTATAATAAATATTAAAAGTTTATAAGTTTGAGCTATCAGAAATAGTACGTGCTATAATGAAATACCCAAAAGAGGCAATAAAAAATACATATATCAAAAATTGATGTTTCACAATGGTGAATTAATTGGTTATTTTGTTCTGGAGCTTGAATTATTAGGCTTATCAATTGAAATTTATTAATTATCGTACATAGAATACTCTTAAAGTAACTGGCTTCGAACTGTGCTTTTTAAATCTATGATTAAACCTTTACTGAGAATCTTTTTGTTCAATCGTTATGCATGAATTATTTTGTAGATTGGGTGTTCACTGTGGTAAGTGTCTTTGAAAGTGTGCTTTACTTCATCATAGGTCTTCTAAGCTAATTTAAAATTTTAAGGATTGATAAACTATATTATTTTGGCAGTGGGAAGTATAAGATACATGATAGCTACCACAATCATGGCGATGTTAAAATATAAGCCACTCCCATGTCTTAGCTGAGTATCAAAAATAATTTGCCCGATTGGTCTCATCAGTAGAGTAAAGTCAAGTAGCTTCATGCTTGCAAGTACTACATGACCGGAGACTTCACCGCCAACCGATGATTTTCGAAGTAAGTTGTATTTGTCGGTCCAATAGTAAATACCAAGACCCAAAAGAGAAGCGAATGCTCCAACAGGCACCAGCGTAGAATAAAGAAATGTGAACCACATAGTTTCTATTGTCTATGCATAACGCTTGCCCATATCGTATTGACACTGTTCCATCAACTCATTTGCTTACCTTTGAGTAAGATACTTCTTCCCATATTTAAAGTGACGCTTTATTTTTCTGACTAAGTTAAATGGATTGATGAACCAATAAAGTGGAACTAATACTGCTGTAAAAAAGAACATCAAAGTTTATTATTCAATGACGCCATAAGGATGTGTGTTATAATTGTTAAGAACCAGTGCCTACACAATTAGTGTCATCAAAGCAGTGGTGAAAAAGAGTCCAAGAGCATATCTCAAACCAAAAGCAAATTAAAATTTCGACCTTGTTTCATGCCTTTCTATATCAGTCAGCTTATGATATAAGATAGACATAACGATCTTATTGAATAAAATAATGATCAGCAAGACACCATAAACAATTACAATTGCTCTTCTGTATCTGAATTGATACTTTTATTAATCAGGGTGCAACTAATAGTTTAGTATTGCTTACTATAGGTTGGCTGCCTTGTATTCGTAAAGGAAATAGGCAATAACAGTGACTACACCGAGCACTATGAAGCTGAGAGTCCAAGCTAAAATGTACAGGAAAATTTTTGAATTTCGAGGAACATGAACATTACTCCATATTATCTATTTTGGTTATGGAGCTTACTTTATAGTGATGTTTTCGCTACGGACTCCAAAATAAGGCCCTTTCTTAGAAAATTGCATAGCTCGAAATTATGATATTATCTCTTCTCGCTCTTGCTGTGTATTGAAGACTAAAATTGCTTTTTCACATTAAAGTTAATCACGTCTTGCCAATTATTTCGATGCCATAATTTATTACATTATAGCCTCATCAATTTTAATGATATTTTATTGGTCTCGTTTATCTTCTTCAGTGAAGATATTTTTCTTGTAGGCTTTCCGCAGTCTTTTGATGACGGCGACTCTTTACTTCTTTAGAGAGTCAATTTATTTATACTATGGAATCAATAGAGAAGATTTAATTTCATGCTGTTTTTTGAATTAATTCATAAAAAATTATGCTAGTTTCGATTGAATTTGATACTGTTTTGGCATATTCTTCAACATCACTGAGAAATCTGACAGACAGACATCTCTTTAATCATAATACGCATCTAATTTACATATGTGGTCTCGCATGTAGATGAGAAACAGCATCTGAACAATAAAAGAAGTCACTCTGAGTATATTTTACTCAGGTGTAACTTCAGACTAAATTCTCGACATTTCTATCATGAAACTAAAACAGCTGCCTTCTGAATTCAGCAGTCTGTGACCAGTTGTCGTATTTTGAGTCGAATGACAGAAATCTTTATTATTAACAAAGGCCTGTTTGAGAGACAACGAATTATAGCTGCAGATCGAAATTATAAGCAAAATCATACAATTTTTCATGAAAATGTAGAATAAAGGAAATCCAAAACCAAGAAATTATAGTTATTTAGGGTTGGCACAAACGGGTATCGGATCTTTGTAGACAAAGTGGTAGCAGCATGGACATATTTCAGATTTGGTTGATGATTTTGAAAAGTCTGTCGGCAATATTCCTGTTAAACTAGCTTTACCATGCTTGCTTGCGAACTCCCAATCAGGATCCAGGTTGTCAAGGTTTAACATTATGCCCTAATATTTTGGTGAGTTTAATTTATTATCCGGCTTTCAAAAAAGATAAATGAAAACAAATTTTCACTTTTGACTATTATCATGATGTAAAACATTTTATATTATATTTTTAAGTAAAATTTTTGAAAAATTTAAAGCTATTTTGATATTCTTGACTTTTACTTAAAGTTATAATAGACTGATAAAAATGAATGCTAAAATTTTTGCAAGAGCTTTTCTTGATATCAAAAAGCAA